>JACDJC010001072.1_pt1 | contig 26430 bp, 20 predicted proteins | sample 7454191 | NCBI WGS metagenome assembly JACDJC01 (sample SAMN14253291, study PRJNA609438) | sludge metagenome | isolation source: sludge after 25d culture with pyrite and EDTA | collected 2018-12-20 | reverse complement strand
TTCCACTGGTTATTATCTATCAACTTCCATCCATCAACTGTAAAATCTGTTAGACCTACAAATAGGTTAGTTGAAGCTGCACCCATCGCATAATTAGGGAAAGTGCTTGGAGGATCCCAACCAGCCCCGGTTCCACCTCCTACAAATCCCATGCGACCTTCCCTGATATCATATTGTAATCCCGTTCTGTCAATAGAAATTCTATAGTATCCGGCTGTTGCAACAGTAAAGTTCGCACCGCCAACTGATAATACACCAGCGGTTCCTCCATAATTTACATCCCATGAACGGCCTTGCGTAACTTTAAATTCAGCACCAGCAGGAAGATAAATGTACATATAATACAATTTATTGAGTGCTCCAGCCCTTAAGTCACGAATGAACTCAGGTGCGGTACCGGGATCCCAATTATTACCATTACCCGTTGCAGCCTGATAACTACCGGGCAAATAGAAACGAAGGATCGGTATATAACTTTGAATCGTTACATTAACAATATTTGAGTAAGAAACAGCACCCTGAGCAGTAGTTGCTTTTATTCTGTATTCAACTTTTCCTGTATTGCCACCGGGAATACCGGAGGTTAAGGCTGTCTCATTCATTTCGCCTTGTGTCAACGCTTTTGTATAAAGATTGGTACCAACAGGAATTTCAAGTGGCGCTACAAAATTCTTTGTTGCTGAATCATATTGGAGCACATAATTAATATTGCCTGTATAGCCATTGAACGCATTACTCCAATTAAAGGTATTTGACAATTGTGTTGAGGTGGCCAATGTACAAGTAACTGAAGTATTAACTGTAGTTAATACTGCCGGGTCATTGTATGGTGTAACACTAACTTTTACAACATTAGAAAGATACCTTTCATTGTTGTTACCATAAGAAGATGTAACTCTAACATCCAGATCATACGGCACTCCCAGTGAGAATCCATAATTAAGTAATATCGTGTTCAACTCCTTACCAGTGAGGCTGGTAGTAAGAACACCTGTTACAATCTTAGTTGCTTCTTTGGCAAAATTTCTTCCGGTAGAATCGATTTCCAGGATGAATTTATACAAAGAAGTATCCTGTTTGTACTCAGGACTTGTCCAGGAAAATGAGACTACAGCGGAAAGAGAATCAGCCGGAGTCGGTGCTACTGAAGTTTTAGATGCCGTAAGTACAACTGCAGTTCCATTATCGTAATACGGAAGATCCGCCACTTTTGTACAAGCCGTTACCATTAGTACGGTAGTGACAGCCAGTGTAAGTATTTTAAAAATATTTTTCATTGTATATTTTTTAATATCCGTAATTATAGTTTTGTAATGGTGTATTTACCTGTTTTGAAACTCACAACAATCTTGTAGTTACCCGCCAGAGGAGGAGATTTAAAATCATTTCCACCCGGTTGAAAACTATCTCCATTCACATTATTTCCAAGGCCCGCCCCGGTAAAACCATATTTGTTTGCCCAATCTCCATATACGGGAACAAATAAGAATCCGGCGTCAGGATTTATCGCCAAACTGGCTATTTCAAACTCAGAAGTAGAAATCTTGGTGAACTTCTGGCTTAATAGCTCCGGATCGCCACCTCCCATCCAATTGCCTGGTGTAGCAGCTCCTGTTATATACAAGTTAGCCGGAACAGGATATACAACATCCAGATAAGGTGTCATTTTTATAGCTATCACATTAGAATACAACGGCACACTATTATTAACAAGACTTGACTTAATCCTTATTTCAATATTGTGAACCACATTTTCTGGAAGGTCCATTGCTAAAAGCGCAGCATTAAGATCCCTGACAGTAAATATAGAAGTCAGTTCTCTTGCAATAGCCTTTTCATATTTTTTAGCGCTTCCAAAGTTGGCTCCAGCAACATCAAACTGCATTGTATAAGTAACATCCTGGGAACTGATTCCTGTTGTAAACTTATAATCGGGATTAGTCCAGTTGAAGATAATTGCAGGATTATTTTCGTTCACTTTGAGTAGTACTTGATCAGCTGTTGTTGAGGCTGTCAATACAGGGGCTGTGCCTCCCTCAAAAAAGATTTTATTTTCATCCTTCTCGCAGGATGAGATAATGAATCCCAGGAATAGAAACCCAAGAAGTACTTTAAACATATTTTTCATAATTTAATCAGTTTATATTGTATTAAATTAATAACCGGTGTTTTGTGTCAGGTTAGGGTTAGATGTAATATTGCTGGCCGGGATCGGGAAAATATTATACTTACTGTCAACAGCAGTACCCGATGCGACACCTCCTTTCCATGGCCACAAATAAGTGCCTGTAGTAAGAAGACCGTAACGTATCAAATCTGTACGGCGATGTCCCTCCCAATATAGTTCTCTGGCCCTTTCATCCAAAATAAAAGGAAGTGTTAATTGGGCACTGGTAATATTCCCGGAAGTATTGCTATATGCCCTTTCTCTTATCAGGTTAATATAATTAACTGCATTAGCGATAGAACCACCGGATCCACCACGAAGTACTGCTTCGGCATAAATAAGGTACATTTCAGACAAACGGAAAACAGGAAAATCAACATCAGAAATGTCTCTGTTCGGATCTGAGGTAGGAGCTCCATCTGAACGGATGTTTCTGTATTTTCTTACATGAAGCCCATTGGAGAAATTGCTTATATCATCAATTACGATCTGTGCAGGACTTGTACCAAAACTAGATGTAGTGAACAAAGCTCTTTTATCAGTTGCACCGGTTAAATCAGAAAATTTATCTGCCAACCCCTTAGTTGCCCTGTAACCATACCAACCTCCTCCTACACCATAATCATTGTGATCGTCACCGGCAGCACAATGGACAAAAAATGTAGTATTACCATATGAGCTTGTACGAAGGCCGTCACAGTTTATAGCATAAATGATCTCATTTGTCCGCTTATCATTATCAGCCAAAAATAATTGCGCATAATTATTATGCAATGTATATCCGCCACCGATTACCTTGCTGGCATAAGTGATAGCTTCGGTATATTTTGAGGTGCCGGTATAAGTCTGTGCGTTGAGGTACAACCTGGCAAGCAAAGCCCAGCAGGCACCCTGATCTACCCGTCCATATTCAATGGTTTTTACAGGCTTCAGTTCAGACTCTATTGCTAAAAGCTCACTTTCGATAAAAGAAAAAAGTTCTTGGCTTGACTTTTCAGCAGGAAGAGATGTACCTACTAAGTTGGTCTCATCAATAAATGTTGATTTCCCAAAAAGATCCATCATAGCCCAATAGTTAAAAGCTCTTAAGAAACGAACTTCTGCCCTTGAAGATTTGATAGCATCCGCATCGGTACCGCTAATTCCTCTTGAAGACAATTTATCATCTGTTGATTCACGCAGATACTCGTTTGCCACCATTATATTATAAATGGGTCTTGCATACATTCCTTTCAGAAAAGGATCGCCACTTGACCATCTGAGGTTATGAAAATCTTTGATAGTCTGGTCATTCCAGGCAACAACTGCTTCATCCGTTGGCAATTCCTGGCAATTAAAAAAACCTCTGATAAAAGGTGACTGGGAACCTTCGTCCAGCCCCTGGATATCTGATGAACCAGCAGGCCCGGTATTTCCGGTTGTAGCTAATCCCCCGTATACTTTAGCTAATACAGAACGATAACCATCGGCATTAGCATAAGCTGTTTCTGAAGTGAATTCGTTTTGGGGAAACAAATCCAGCTTCTTTGAACAGGATGCTAAAGAAACAATGACAGCCCCTGTTATTAATATTTTTACTATTGATAAATGTTTCATAACTCAATATTTTTTACAATTAAAAATCAAAATTGAATCCAAGTGAGAAAATACGGGGTCTTGGATAAATATTATTATCAACACCACCATCACCTGCATTCTCAGGATCAAGTCCTTTGTATTTTGAAATAACAAATACATTCTGAATGCTAGCCGCCACCCTTAGAGAAGCTTTATCATTAAACACCCTTCCTACATTATATCCCAGATTAATATTGTCCAGGCGGAAGAAAGATGCATTCTCAATATAATAATCAGACAAATACTGGTTATTAACAAAACGGGTATTCAGATAGTCTACTGAAGCATTTCCGATAAAATTGATGGGATTTTTAATCGATCTGAGCACACCATTATTAGAAAAGAAATTATTATACAGATAGTTGCCAAATGAACCATGACCTGCGATGCCAATACTGAAATCTTTATAAGTAACCTGAGTGTTTAGACCCAGCAAAACATCGGCAGCGGGTTTTTTATAAAAATATCTGTCATCATCATTTATTATCCCATCACGGTTAACATCCTCGTACAATCCTTCGATGGGCTTATTATTATCATCATAAATCTGTTTGTACACCAGGTATGTGAAGGGTGTATAATTAACGGCATGTATTCCTACAAAGTTGCCCGTACCACCCGAAATACCGCTAACCTGTTGCCCTTTAAAATTAGGATCAGGATTTTTCAGCAGGTTAGTAATCTCAGCTTCATTATAAGTATAGTTAATCCCCAGGTCCCAGGTCAGGTTTTCTGTTTTAATTGGTGTGGTATTCAGATTAATTTCCACTCCTTTACTTATTACATTTCCCACATTGGTAGTGATGCGGTTAACAAAATTCGCACCGGCTGGTACATCCACATCTGCCAACAAGTCTTCAGTTTTTCTATAGTAATAATCGACTGAGCCTGTTATCCTGCTCCTAAGAATACCGAAATCCAGGCCAATATTTGAAGTTGTTGTGGTTTCCCATTTCAAATTGGGATCATACCCTTCAGGTCTCAAATAACTAACAAAACTGTTACCAAATTGATATTGAGCTGTATTGGTACCTAGTGAATATCTGGGCAAGTATGAGTAGTAACCAATTCCATCCTGATTTCCGGTTTGGCCCCAGCCCAGGCGAAGTTTCAATTCATTAAGCACATTTGCGTTTTTGAAAAATTCATCTTTCAATTTCCATGCAAATGCCACAGCTGGGAAGTAGCCCACCCTATCATTAGGATTAAGTTTTGAACTTGCATCACTCCTGATAGAAGCAGTAATGAGGTATTTGTTCATTATTGAAAAATTAACCCTTGCCAGGTATGATTCCAAACGGAACCTTGGGTTGTCATCCGGGAATGTTGGTTCTGATCCCTGGATTGTATCTTTTTTGGCGGGGTTATTGGGGTCAGCAATAGCCCTGTAACTAAATGATGGATAGTTGTAAACCTTAGTTAAAAAATCCTGGTAACTATGACCAACCAATACATCTATTTTACTATCTATACTTTTAATATTCTTTTCATAAAACAGAAAGATATCAGCAAGTGTATTTACCTTTTTCTGTTCATAGAATGTTTTCCTTCCTCCGGTTTTATAGTTAGTAGCTGAAACGGAATCAATATTATCATTTCCACTGCCGCTTAAATAATCAAGACCAAAGTTCATTTTGATATGCAAATCAGGGAAGAAGTGTAGTTTATAATCAAGATCCACATTACCAATAACACGTCCGACTTTAGAAGTATTATCTCTGAGATTTAAAAGACCCAATGGGTTCCTTGTAGAAAGATCGATAGGCAGATTATTCGCCTGCAGCCACTCGTAGTAGCCACCCCATTCTTTATTACCAGACAAAACCGGTTTGGTAGGATCAAAGGCAATCGAAGAACCTATTGCCCCTTCATTAGCAAATGTGTTCTTTGTCTGGCTGGCTTTAACAGAAAGATTAACTGCCAAATGATTTTCGAAAAGCTTTGGTGAAAGGTTTAACGCAGTTGAAAAGCGATTGAAATTATTTGTTTTCAGGATTCCGTCCTGGTTTAAATAACCTAATGAAGCCCTGAAGGGAACATTACCCAGTCCACCGCTTACGCTGATGGTATTATCAATACCAAAAGCTGATTGGTATATTTCATCCTGCCAATTAGTATTAGAAGATCCGAGAAGATTTTTATACGTATTATTTCCTGTTTCAGCAGCATCACTATTGATAATATCAGTTACCTGGCCGGCTGTAAGCACCTCTACTGTTTTACCAACTGTTCCCACAGAAAAAAGGTTATTATAATTGAATCTCAATTTACCTTTAACTCCCTTTTTAGTTGTTACTATCAAAACCCCATTGGAGGCTCTGGACCCGTATAATGCTGTAGCTGATGCATCTTTTAATACAGAAATAGATTCGATGTCATTCGGGTTAATGGAGTTCAGTACATTGGCAGAACCTGCAATACCATTTCCTTCCACAGGCACACCGTCAATAACAATCAACGGATCATTACTGGCATTTAAGGAAGCACCACCGCGAATACGGATACGGCTTCCACCTCCGGCAGAACCACCACCGGTTGTAATCTGTAAACCGGCTACTTTACCTTGCAGCAATTGTTCCGGCGAATTAATATTTCCTTTTTGGAAATCTTTTGCAGAAACAGAAGTGACAGAACCGGTCAAGTCACTTTTTCTCCGGGTTCCATAAGAAACTACCACTACTTCGTCCATCGAAGTATTAGTAATAACTAATGCCACTTCTATAGAATTTTTTCCTTCAATTGATACTTCTTTTGTGGCAAAACCAACAGAAGAAACAATTAGAGCATTTACTGTAGAAGGCACTGATATTCTAAATGTTCCATCCGAACCGGTTTGAGCACCACTGCCGCTGCCTTTGGCGGCAACAGTAGCTCCCTGCAACGGAGAACCATCTTTTGAATCAGTAACTTTTCCTGTAATCACTCTATCCTGGGCAAAAGAAATTTGTGCCATTAAAGCCAGCACAATAAGGCCGGCAGCCTTAAAGAGTTTTTGGGGAGACATAAGCAATCATTAAATTTTTAAGCAATCTTATTTCCAAATACACAGCAACATGTATAAAAGACACATTTAAATGTGTATTAAACACACAATATTATGACTTTTTTTAAGTTTGCAAAAAATAATTTTTAACGCTTTGTAAAGGTATTGACGAAAATCAGCTGCCTAAATGTTTTGTTTAATTTCATAACTGATTGCTTACTAATACTTAAACAAATTTTATTGTAATCAGGTATGCTCCAGGCATGAATCTCAACATGACCAGAATCACCGGCAATCCAGTGGCTCCCAGGCATAATCCGCAAGTAATCCCGGTATCACCCGATTGAAGAAAAAATAAAGCGTTCCGTATTTTAATCTATATCTCTACCAAAATTGATCTTTTTCTCCGTACAGATAATTTTCAAACCCCGTTACTGATCATACTCAGCGTGAATATTACCCAAGCCGTAATAAACATTTAAAAGTTTATATTGCATCAGACTCTTACCGGGATTTACACAATTGAAAAAGGCTGCAGCCATATTATTAATGCTTATTTTCCTTTTTAATTTAGGGGGATATCAAATTGTAGTCAGGCAGTTGGATATAAAAGCCGGCAGAAGCCTGGAAGCACTACTGGATAAAAATGTTTATTACATCTCTGGTCTCACTGAAATAAGGTTGTTAGCAGAAAACCCTGCCCAACATCAACCAGCCGGATATGACAGCTACCATGACAATATTTATACAAACACACATATCATCAGCAATCAAAATGAAGAAACTCCCATTGTTGTCTATAAAGACATTGTAAACAACGGGGAGCCGCAATCAAAGGATTTCCGATATGATATGAATAGTGCTAAAAGTACGGCAGGGGCATCCCGGAATAGTCATCCAAAACAACACAGTTCTTTTACATTAAACATTCTTGGCGAATACGATAATCAGCCTGTATTCTTATCACACAACCAGGCTGACTACACCATTACTCATATTTCCTGTTACTCTTTTACTATACCGGCATTCCACGGTCAAACACCGCACCAACCACCTGATTGTTAATACTTGCCCCGGTCTCAACATTGATCTCCATTCTTTAATTAAATGATAACGTATGCGTTTAGCTATAGTGGCTATTGCAGCATTGCTGCTTGCAGGTGCCTGTAATAAAAAGAACGATTATAAACAAATAACCAGCAATCCTTTTTTATATTCCAGGACAGTGAAAGAACTCAATAATGTGGTGATGCAAAACAATTTTCCCCCCATTATAGCTTCAAGAAATTATTTGTACGCCAATATTGCAGCGTACGAGATCATTGCTGCAGGCAATTCAACCGAATACAGTTCGTTGGCCGGGCAAGTAAAGCATCTGACAAAAATTCCTGCGCCTCCTGCAGGAAAGGAAATCGATTTCAACTTTGCTGCTATTCTGGCCTTTTGCAAGTTAGGAGAAGCTGTCACTTTCCCGGAAGGAAGTATGAAAGAATATGTAGACAGCCTGAAGACACTTGTAAAAGATCATGGAATGCCCGCAAGTGTATTCAAAAACACCGTGGCTTATGCTGAAGAAGTCGGCAAGGCCATCCTGGTGTGGAGCAAGAAAGATAATTATGCCCAAACAAGAACAGCGCCCAAATACACGGTAATGGATACTCCCGGAAGATGGATACCTACCCCGCCGATGTATGCGCAGGCTCTGGAACCAAATTGGAGGGAGATCAGAACAATGGTGATGGACAGTGCTAACCAGTTTACACCACCACCTCCTCCTCCATTTGATATCAGCAATAAGCAAAGCAAATATTACCGGGAAGTAATGGCGGTAAAAAATGCAGGAGACAGCCTGACGGATGAACAAAAACATATTGCTGAATTCTGGGATGATCTGGGAACAAGGCTGAATGTATCAGGCCATGTAGAATTTCTGACAAAAAAATTCTCACCAACAGGTCACTGGATGAATATTGTTGGCATCGCCGCAAAGACGGCCAACGCTGATTTTCCCACCACTGTTTATGCGTATGCAAAAACAGCCATTGCTATGTTCGATGCGTTTATTCAGTGCTGGGATGAAAAATTCAGGAGTAATACAGTACGTCCGGAAACAGTAATCAATAAATATGTTGATCCTGACTGGAGACCATACCTGCAAACACCGCCTTTCCCGGAATACACTTGCGGTCATAGTACCGTTTCTGCGTCGGCAGCAGAAGCATTAACCAGCGTATTCGGTGACAATTTTGTTTACACAGATACATCTGAACTGGAGTTTGGCATCAAGAACCGTTCATTCACTTCTTTTCGACAGGCGGCAGAAGAAAACAATTGGGCCCGTTTTTACGGAGGTATCCATTTTCATAATTCCTGTATCATAAGTACGGAATACGGGAAAAAAGTTGGAGACCTGGTGAACCAGCGTCTCCGGATGAAAAAATAATTGATAACAAAAACCAACGATTAAAATGAAATATGCATATATCTCATTAGTTATGGTATTTATTGCTGTAACTAATGTAAAAGTTAATGCCCAGACCGATATTGATGGCATTATGATGGAAAAAAATGCCTTTTGCATTGGTCCTATGGCGGGCAACAGCAGTTGGAAAAACTACTGGGAAGGCACTTTAAAGAGAGACAACCCGAATCTTGGAAAGGTTTCCACTACCCTATATAGCATTATGGGTAACTACGGAATCACTAATAAGCTTAATGTGATGTTCGGCTTACCTTATGTAAAAACTAAAGCATCAGCAGGACAGCTTAAAGGCCTGAAAGGAATTCAAGACCTTTCATTTTGGGTAAAATGGAAAGCTTACAGCCAGAAAATTGGTCGTAGCAGATTATCAATATTTGCTATTGGGGGCTATTCCTTACCTGCTTCCGGTTATACGGCAGATTTTCTACCTATGTCAATTGGCCTGGAAAGTAAAAATCTTTCTCTGCGGGGTATGGCCGATTTTCAATCAGGTATTTGGTTTGCAACTATATCAGGCACCTATGTAAGAAGAAGCAATATAGAACTGGACCGCACGGCTTATTATACTACAGAAATGCATTATACCAGTGAAGTAAAGATGCCTGATGCGGCATCCTTCAATGTCCGTGGAGGTTATCGTGACAAAGGAGCATATGCTGAACTGTTTCTTGACAATTGGACAACGCTTGGCGGATTTGACATTACCCGTAACAATATGCCTTTCCCAAGTAACGAAATGAACGCTACACGGATTGGTGTCAATTTGAAATACCCGATGCCTTTCCTTCCTCAGCTTTCTGTTACCGGCAATGTTTTTACAACCATCAGTGGACGGAACATGGGGCAAGCAAGTGGATTTAATGCGGGAATATTTTATGTAATTGATCTTTCCAAAAAGGAAAAAACAGGTTCTGATAACTCCAAAAAATAATTGCCATGAAAAATATAAACATACTATACTTACTTATTGCTGTTCTTCTGTTCCAGTCTTGTTCAAAAGATATTACTAACCAGTCTGAAGAATTTCCGTCTTTGAAACCTGCATCACTAGACATAAATGCAGGCACCTGGAAACCCATCTTGTTAACAGGACCAACAGAGTTTCCGGTAGCAGCTCCTATTGCCACAACTACACCTGACTATATTGCACAGGTAAATGAGATCAAAAGTTTCCAGTCGAATATTACTACAAAAGAAAGGAACAGTGTGAAGTACTGGAGTGCTGGTGCTGTTTTACGCTGGAATGAAATTATGAGAGAATTGGTGGCACTTCATAATTTACCCCCGTATCAAAATCCTGATGGAACATATCCTTTCCCAAACGCTAATAACCCTTTAGCGTATCCACAGTTTCCGTTTGCCAACCCGCCCTATGCGGCAAGGGCATATGCATATGTTGCTGCTGCGCAGTATGATGCATTGGTAGCTGCCTGGTATTATAAAACTTTGTACAATAGGGCCGCCCCTTATACGATTGATCCAACCGTTAGTGCATTAATTCCTAAATCTGATCTCCCCTCTTACCCTTCAGAAGATGCGGTGATAATAGGTGCAACAACAGAATTATTAAAATTATTATTTCCCGGTGACCAGGCATTCATTCAATTGAAAGCAGAAGAACATAAAAGAGCAAGAATTATTGCAGGTGCAAATGTCCGGAGTGATCTGGAAGCCGGTGAAGCGCTGGGTAAAGCTGTTGCACAAAAGTTTGTAACCCGAGCCAGGGGTGACCGGGCTGGGGCTGCCATAGGCACATCAGCCCAATGGATGCAATTAGAAACAGAATGTATTGCCAGAGGTGAAATTCCCTGGATAAGCCAGGAAATACCCAAACGTCCTCCGATGTTACCTTTATTTGGAAGGGTAAGAACATGGTTGTTTGATTCCTTAACTATGGTAACAAGTATCCGCCCTGTTCCACCCCCTTCTACTACATCACAACAATTCCAAGATGAGGTGATCGAAATTTATAACTACAGTAAGAATCCAACAAGAGAGCAAGTAAGGATTGTTCATATTTGGGCAGATGGTTTAAGTACCTACACCCCGCCTGGCCATTGGAATGCTATAGCGGCTGAGGATTTTGTGAAACAAAATTTTAGTGAGGTAAGGTGGGCCAGAAATATGGGTCTATTAAATATGTCTTTGATGGATGCAGCAATTGCCTGCTGGGATGCAAAATTTTTTTATTTTAATCCCAGGCCCTCGCAAATCGACCCCCGCATCAAAACCACAACAGGTCTTCCGAATTTTCCATCTTATACATCCGGTCACTCCACATTTAGTGGGGCTGCTGCAACTATCCTGGGTCATATTATTCCGGCAAGAGAAGCTGTATATGCTAACATGGCAAGAGAAGCATCTGATTCCCGCATCTATGGTGCTATTCACTACCGAAGTGATTGTGTAAAAGGTTTAGAAGCAGGTAATAAAGTAGGTGAATATGCTATTGCAAGAGCAAGAACTGATGGTGCAGAATAAGCTTTTTACAATCTGATTATAAAAAGGCATTGTAAATCTTTACAACGCCTTTTTATTTGCTTTCGATTTAGTATCTGATATTATAAATTTTTGTCAGTGAAGCGCTAGTGCTCTTGCCCCTTTAGGCCTATACTGTTTCTTTAATGCATATAATTTACCCGGCCGGTGAGGCACATCATTTTCCATTTCATCAATATCCAACAACCAGTCTTTGATAGCTATTTTTTTCCTGAAATTTCTACGGTCCAGTTCAACACCCAATATGGCTTCATACAATTCCTGCAATTCACGCAGCGAAAATTTTTCCGGCAGTAAATTGAAAATTACCGGGTGTTCCATTACCTGTTGCCGGAGCCTGTTCAAACAGGTATCAAGAATAAGTTTATGATCGAAAGCCAGCTTTCTTATTTCATTCACCGGGTGCCAGTGAAGTTCATTGTGACTTAATTGAAACTTATGATTTTTAATATCAATCAGTGAATAATAAGCAATTGTAATTACACGGCCGGAAGGGTGGCGGTTAAGGCCCCCGAATGTATGTACCTGCTCCAGGTATACATCGTCAAGTCCTGTTCGTTCTTTCAGTATTCTGTAAGAAGCTGTTTCCAGGTCTTCATCAGGTTTTATAAAATCGCCAAGCAGAGAATATAGCCCGGAAAATTCCTGCATATCGGACTTGATCAGCAAAACTTTCAGTTCTTTTTCATCATATCCCAATATCACACAGTCAACAGTGATACCAATATTAAAATAATCAAGGTGGCTTATCTTCTCTATTTCGGCCGTCTTCAGTTGTTGTAAGGCTTTGTCCGTCATTGCAATCGAATTTGAAATTATTGAATGGCCAGTTTGACCTGCGTTTTTTTATTAGCTGCTTGTATGCTCAACAAATAAATACCCGCAGGCAATTTATTTATTTTATCAGTTAATGGTATACGATGTTTTCCCCTGGTGAACATTTGAGCTAAAACAGTCGTCATTTTTTGTCCCGCAGCATTAAATAATTCTGCCTGCACATTGCCTGTTTGCGGCACTTCTATTTCCAGCACTGATGCAGCTGTGGCCGGATTAGGAAATACTGAAGCTATAAGCTGGTTGCCGGGAGTATTGGCACCACCGGTTGAGGTTACAACTGCATTAGTCAGGTTTCTGTTCAGGTAAATATGAAATTCACCTGGCTGCAGGGTCAGATTTTGTGCAGTTCCTGTTGCGGTGAAAGTACTTCCGTTCAGGTAATCATACCAGGTACCTCCTGCGGGGAAAGCAAAGCCTGCGGTTTGTGCCGTTACATCAAAATTACCCACCACACACAACATAGAAGAGTCCGTAGCACTGCGGATGGTCATTGATTTAAAAGCTCCATTCAGGCTCCGGGCTATGTTAATATTATTGGCAATAAATACATCTTTATACCAGGGATGAAAACGTAGTTTATTTACACTGGCAAAAATATCATACAGCCTTTTTCTTTGTACTACAGTCAGGTAATCCCAGCGAATAGGTTTATTACTTAATCTGCAATCATTGCTGATTGTTCCATCAACACAGCGGTTAATGGAAAAATCATATCCCAGTTCTCCAAACTGCCATATCATTTTAGGACCAGGTGCAGACAAGAAGAACCCGGCACAAAGTTCTACCCGTTTCAATGCTGTATTCAGGTCCCGTACATTATGTGAAGTATTTGAACTATTTCCAAACTGGAGATTCCTGTACATCATTCTTTCTTCATCATGGCTTTCCATATAACTTACCAGGTGAGGGTTGGTCCAGCCCCGGGCTGAATAAAGGTATCCTTCAAAGTTTGAGTTGGTTACCCATCCCATTGAAGCTTCTGAGAAATTGTAATTGGCATTGCCCCAAAGGAGCATGCCATAGTTTGACAGCTCGATTTCTTCTGTATTATTTGCAAAATGTTCAAGTATCACATAACTGCCCGGCGATTTTAGCTGGCAGGTATCATAGTAACGTTTCCAGATCGCTACCCTGTCTGCATGATATTCTGAAATACAGGCTTCATTTGATGTACTGCCACCACATTGTACATTCTGCGTAAAACCTTTCGACAGATCAAAACGGAAGCCATCCAATTTGTATTCCTGCAACCAGTGTTCCACCACCCGGCTGGTAAAATATCGTGTGGCCAGACTCTCGTGGTTAAAATCGTTGAATACATTGTAGGGATGTGTAGCAGATACATTCAACCAGGGATTATTCGCAGCCGGCTGATTAGTACTGCTGTTCCAGTATAAAGCTGCCAGTGGATTAGCTCCCGTTGTATGGTTCAATGCTATATCCATAATCACAGAGATTCCTCTTCTGTGACAGCTGTCGATAAATTCTTTCAGGGAGTTTTTGGGTCCATAATATTTATCTGGTGCCAGGAAATAAGCAGGGTTATAGCCCCAGCTTTCATTACCATCAAATTCATTAAAGGGCATGATCTCAATAGCATTTACACCCATACTCTGTAAATAATTCAATGTATCCCGCAACGTCTTCCAGTCATGCGCTGCAATAAAGTCCCTTGGCAACATTTCATAGATAACCAGGTTTCTTTTGTCTGGCCTTGAAAAGTTGTTGATTGTCCAGTTATAAACAGGTGCATTTGTTTGAAGGATACTTACATTCCCGGAAGTCAACCCGGTTGGATAAGCCTTTAATCCCGGGTAAGTGGTAGTAGAAATAAAACTATCATTAAACGGGTCTAAAATCTTTTCTGCATAAGGATCCCCCACTTTTAATGTTCCATCTACTAAATATTGAAAGGCATACTCCGTTCCCGGGGTTAATCCGGTAATACGAAGCCACCAGTAGTTACCATCAGGAGTTTTATTCATTACATAATTGGTCTGCTCAGCCCAATTACTTCCCGGAAATTCTCCAATCACAGATACACGGTTTTTACCGGGAGCATAAAGTACCAATACAACAGATGTATTACCCGCTTCATAGTTTATCCCATCTCTGACCCCCGGTGGTAACGGAGCTACTGTTGGTGCACTGGCAACAAAAAACTGGAAGCTTTCAGATTTTGTGGTAGCTCCATTTATAGCATCTACCCTAATGGTTTGATTACCGGGTGTAGTTAAAGTTGGATTGGCAGAAATGGTGGTAACACCGCCGGCTGTCTGAATTTCAGTTCCATTCAGAAATAATTTCATCGTTGACGAAAGATTAGCAATCGCTGTAAGATTGATATTATCTCCCACCTGCTTATTAATTGTTTCGGGTATCCTGGTATAGGTGGGTTGAAATAATGGAACAGTAAACCGGGTGGCGATAGTATTATCATAGACCGGGATATACATATCACTGGCATCAGCATTACGCTGAACAGTGGTACCGGCCCCATTTCTGAAGAGGATAGAAATTTTCTGGATTGTCTCGCCTGCAGGCACGCCATAATATGCCCTGATATTGGTAATATCGAATTTCCATCTATTTCCGCCCAACGATGTAGCCTGAAGTTGTGCATTAGGCTGGTTAAAATTCTGGTTGAATTTTACATAACGCCAATCAGTGGACGAAGTACTCAGGTTTGTTATCACCCCAGTATGCACATATACGTCTGATACAGTGGCGTAATTGAATAACCCCTGGTTCCCTTTGGAAGCATCAACAGTGATGGAAATATTATCATTATCCCTGGGAAAGTCTGGTGTCCAGGTTAATAATTGTGCCCCTGCTGTAAAAGCAGTAAAGGCAATGCCGCAAAGCAGTGTAAAGATTCTTATCATAGCAAGCTCGTTTAGTACTTCAAAATCGGTAAGAACAAGAGATTTGCATCACCTTGTTTAGTAATCCAATTTCGAAGGTAATAAATATGTACTTACGACACATTAATTTTTCCTTCTTTCACATTATCACTGAAAGTTTTTATCAGTGAGACGCTAACTTTACGGGGCAATACCTCTCTGTCATATGTATTCAAAAGAGCAAACGAAAGAATTACAAAGGCTTACAGCTGAATTGATTAAAAAGCAGTCGCCTTATTCCATTAAGGAGCAGGATGCTGAACAGCTGCGTGACATCCTCCGATTTCATGAATACAGGTATTATATATTAAACGACCCGTTGATCTCCGATTATGAGTATGACGAGCTTTTCAAGACATTGGAGAAGATTGAAAAAGAGAACCCGGCTTTAATTACACCTGACTCCCCCACCCAAAGAGTAGCAAAAGGATTAACAAAGGATTTCCCGACCGTACAACACCTGGTTCCTATGTTATCATTAAATAACTCTTACAATGCTGAAGACCTAATTGATTTTGACAGAAAGGCAAGAGAACTGACAGGGCTGGATAAAATTGAATATTGTGTGGAACCAAAATTTGACGGGGGAAGCATTTCGCTGATTTATGAGAATGACTTATTAACCCGGGGGGCTACAAGAGGTGATGGCGTGGAAGGTGATGAGGTAACTACCAATATGAAACAGATTCGTTCACTCCCTCTTTCTGCAAAATTTTCAGATTACGGATTGCAACAGGTAGAGATAAGAGGTGAAGTGCTGATCAACAAAAGCAATTTCAAAAAGTATAATGAACAACTAATTGAACAGGGAGAAGACCCTAAAGCAAATCCCCGCAATGCCGCGGCAGGAACATTACGAATTAAGGATTCCTCGGAAGTTGCAAAAAGAAACCTTGAAGCATTTGTTTACCATGTCAGTTATTTCTCCCTGGTAAAAGGTAAAAAAATACCGGGGGAATTAACAACCCATTCCGGTTCATTGCAACTGCTGTGGGACCTGGGATTCCGAAGCCCTGAAAAAGAAAAAAAGCTTTTTAAAGGTATCGACCCGGTTATAAAATATTGCCGTGATTTTGAAACTGAAAGAGATAACCTGCCTTATGAAATAGATGGCATGGTAATAAAGGTGAATGAAATTGCCCTCCAGGACAAAATGGGCATGACATCTCATCATCCCCGCTGGGCCATTGCCTATAAATTCAAGGCACGGCAGGCAACCAGTAAGCTGCTGAATGTTGAATTCCAGGTTGGAAGAACCGGTGCTGTTACCCCGGTGGCAAAATTGGATCCGGTAGCTGTTGGCGGAGTCACCGTTAGCAGTATTTCCATTCATAATGAAGAGTATATCAAAGAAAAAGACCTGCGGATCGGCGATGCTGTACTGATAGAAAGAGCTGGCGATGTAATTCCGCAAATTGTGAAATCACTGGACGATGTAAGAACCGGACATGAGAAGAAAATTCATTTCCCGAAAACCTGTCCTGCCTGTAACAGCAAACTATTTAAAGAAGAAGAAGAAGCAGTTTGGCGCTGTACCAATATTGAATGCCCGGCGCAGGTAGTGGAACGAATCATTCATTTTGTCAGTAAAGATGCGATGGACATCCGCGGTTTTGGAGATGCCAATGTCCGCAAGTTTTATGAACTGGGTTTACTAAAAGATATTCCCGGTATCTATACACTTGATTTCACAAAGATCAGTGGCATGGAGGGCTTTGGCCAGAAGTCAATAGACAATTTACAACAGGCCATAAGCAATTCAAAAAAACAACCCCTTCACCGGCTGATCTATGCATTGGGCATCCGTTTTGTTGGTGAAACAACGGCTAAAACATTAGCCCAGGCAATAGACTATTTACCCGATTTTAAAAAATTTTCGTTGGAAGAATTGCAAAATCTCGAAGATGTAGGACCTAAAGTAGCCGGAAGTATCCATCACTTTTTCAGCAATAAAGAAAATATCAAAATGCTGGAAGAACTGGAAAAGCTGGGATTGCAACTGAAAAATGAAAAAAAGCAATTAACAACTGGAGGCAATTTATCAGGCCAGAGTTTTTTATTCACCGGTACCCTACCCACCCTCAAAAGAAGCGAAGCAGAGACAATGGTGGAAGAAAATGGAGGACAGCTACTAAGTGGTGTCAGCGCCAAACTAAATTACCTGGTGGTAGGTGAAGATGCCGGGAGTAAACTGGAAAAGGCTAAAAAGATCAATACAGTAAAGATCATTTCTGAAGATGAATTCCTCCAAATGATTGGTAAAAAATAATATTGCTGATACTTTTTAATTATTTTAACTTAGTATCATATAAACTGCTCTGATAACCTCCACGTACCGCCGTTATTAACTGCAACCTGTTCCCGGCTAAAAAATAGTTACTATGATTAAAAAATTAGCAGGCGAAACCTGGAAGCCACTTACATTTTCCGGATGGAAGCAACTTCGCAACCGTTATGCAGTATCCAGCTTTGGACGTATTGCCAGTTATAAGAAAGATGTATTGCAGGATGGGAAAACGTTGAGTGGCTCCCTGACCACAGGTTATCGTACGTTAAACCTGCACCGGCCTGATAGCAAAGGCACTTTATATATACATCGTGAAATGGCAAAGTTATTTTTAAAAAAACCCTCCGTCAATCATAAGTACGTTATTCACCGTAATCACAATAAACTTGATAATACTATAAAGAATCTCAGCTGGGCTACATTGGAAAAAATGATGGCTCACCAGCAACATAGTCCTGCCAAAATTGCTTACAAAAAAAAGCAGGCTAATAAAACAGTGGGGCTTAAGCTAACCGCAACCCAGGTTAAAAAAATAAAAAGTATCCTCAGTAATAAGAAGCGGAATATTACCATCAGGCAACTGGCCAGCAATTATGGTGTGAGCGAAATGACAATGTACCGGATCAAAAGCGGGGAGAATTGGGGAAGGATATAGGAAGTTTATAGTTATTCGTTCATAGTTTATAGTTGGACCCAGTATTGCCTGTCTGCATTATCTTAGCAAAAACGCAAAAGAATGCTAAGCCCTTCCACAATCAAATTCCTGAAAGAGCTGAAGAAAAACAATAACAAAGCCTGGTTTGATATAAACAGGAAAATGTATGAAGAAGCAAAAGCTGATTTTGCCGCCTTTATCCAAAAAGTAATTGACCAGCTTAGCAAAAAGGATCCTTCCATAAAAAACCTTACAGCCAAAGATTGTATGTTTCGAATCAATCGTGATGTTCGTTTCTCAAAAGATAAATCTCCCTATAAAACGAATATGGGGGCCTATCTAAACAGGGGAGGTAAGAAATCTTTGTATGCAGGATATTATTTCCATTGCGAGCCCGGCCGGAGCTTCACAGGCGGTGGTTTATGGATGCCAATGCCCCCTGAATTAAAAAAAGTAAGGCAGGAGATTGATTACAATTTTGCAGCGTTCAGGAAAATTACAAGTTCAAAAAAATTTAAATCTGTTTACACCGATCTTTCCCGTGACCAGGAATATGTGTTAACCCGTTTACCCAAAGGGTATGAAGCCGATAATCCTGCTGCAGCATACCTGAAGCTAAAAAGTTTTGTAGCAATGACATCAATAAAGGATACTGACCTTATAGCAAAAGACCTGGTTAAAAAAACGGTTGCAAGCTTTGAAGCATTGCAACCGCTGATAGAATTCATCAATCATTCTTTAACCGAGTAATCCTTTTGAATGTAAATATTCCGCTATCTGAACCGCATTGGTGGCCGCTCCTTTTCTAAGGTTATCCGACACCACCCACATATTCAGTGTATTTGGCTGACTCTCGTCTCGTCTCAATCTTCCCACAAACACATCATCTTTTTCATGTGCATCCATTGGCATAGGATATTGCTGCCTGGTCGTATCATCTACCACCACCACACCGGGAGATGATTGCAGCAATGTCTTTACTTCATCCAGGTCAAAATCTTTATCAAACTCTACATTCACTGCTTCACTGTGTCCGCCCATAACCGGAATACGAACAGTAGTAGCAGTAACACGAATCGAATTGTTCCGCATAATCTTGCAGGTTTCATTTACCATCTTCATTTCTTCTTTGGTGTAGCCATTATCGAGAAACACATCAATCTGCGGAATCACATTCAGATCAATTGGATATTTATACGCCATCGGGTAATCGGAACTTTCGCCTTTTACCTCTTTTACTCTTTCACCTCTTAATTGTTCAACTGCTTTCACCCCTGTACCTGTTACACTCTGGTATGTTGAAACAACAATTCGCTTAATCCCGTACTTTTTATACAATGGATTTAATGCCACCACCATTTGAATGGTAGAACAGTTGGGGTTAGCAATAATCTTATCATTCGCCGTAAGAATATCTGCATTGATCTCGGGAACTATTAATGGTTTGGCAGGATCCATTCTCCAGGCAGATGAGTTATCAATCACTGTAATACCGGCTTCGGCAAATTTCGGCGCCCATTCCAGTGAAGTGCTCCCCCCTGCGGAAAAGATAGCTACAGCAGGTTTCGCAGCAATGGCATCCATCATACTCACTACTTTATACTTCTTTCCTTTAAACTCCACTTCTTTACCTACTGATTTTTCAGAAGCCACCGGTATTAATTCCGTAACCGGAAAATTTCTTTCTGCTAATACCTGTAACATTTTGGAGCCTACCAATCCTGTGGCACCTACAACTGCAACTTTCATTGTTAATCCCCCCATCCCTGTTTTTGCAAACAAAGTTTTTAATTAATAATTATGGTAAAAAATAAGGCCTTCCATATGGAAGGCCTGCTAAACTTTTATGTTGTTACACACATAACGCTGCAAACCTTCCCTCAGGAATGTTTTTGAATGCGTTTTGTGTGTTTCATTTCATTCATACCGGGTGCAAAAATAGGCGGGTAGCTATTTACAGCCAAAAAATCGCAGAAAAATTTTGATACCCTGCCTATATAAAAATGATTATTTAACTTGTATATGATGAAAATAACCTTATCCCTGTTAGTTGTATTGTTACTTACACCTGTTTGTTTGTTGTCACAAAACAGGTATGATATTGTGATCGATGAAATAATGGCTGATCCTTCTCCGCAGGTTGGATTGCCTTCCAATGAATGGATTGAATTAAAAAACACCAGTGCTGCACCTGTCAACTTACAAAACTGGCGTATTGGTGATACAGGCGGGCAAAGCGGTCCTATGCCCAATTTTACATTACAGCCTGATAGCTTTGTAATTGTTTGTACCGGCAGCGCAGTAGCAGCAATGTCAGCCTTCGGGACAACTATTTCCGTCACCAGTTTTCCTTCATTGGATAACGACGGCGACCAGTTATTCCTAAAAGCTGCGAACGGAACAACAATACATGCGGTAGGGTATACATCCGGCTGGTACCAGAACGAATTGAAAAAAGAAGGCGGCTGGACACTTGAAATGATTGACACCAAAAGTCCCTGTACCGGCATCAGCAACTGGAAAGCAAGTGTGCATGTGACAGGCGGCACCCCGGGAAAGAAAAATTCTGTTGATGCCATAAACAATGATGCAATAGCTCCGCAGCTGAAAAGGGCTTACACAACAGATAATGTAACCATTGTACTGGTATTTGATGAACCTGTAGATAGTTTATCCGGAGCAACAGTTAGCAACTACTCCATTGACGGAGGTCTTACCATAATCAGTGCAACCACTATTTCCCCTTTATTTAATTGGGTTCAGCTGAAAGTCGCCACCGCATTAAACATAAACACGGTTTATACTATTACCGCATTGAATGTCAGGGATTGTAAGAACAACACTATCGGGTCTTCCAATAAAGCCAGGGTTGGATTACCCTCCGATGCAGCAACCGGGGAATGGATCATTAATGAAATATTGTTCAATCCAAGAAGTAATGCCTATGATTATATTGAATTGTATAACAACAGCAATAAAATATTTGATGCTTCCAAACTATATATCGCTAACCGTAACAGCAGCGGTGTTATTAGTTCTATAAAAGCATTGAGCCCTCTGCCTTATTATATTTTCCCCGGAGATTATATAGTAGAAACAGAAGATGCTGATAATCTTGCTTTGCAATACCTGGTTAAAAATCCTGAAAATGTACTGCTCATCTCCTCACCACCTTCTTTTCCGGATGATGAAGGAACTGTTGTTGCATTAAACTTCCAGGGCAATGTGGTGGATGAAGTGAAATATAAAGACGACTGGCATTTTAAACTGATTGATGACGCTGAAGGGGTTTCCCTGGAAAGAATAGATCCTGACGGAACATCGCAAGATGAAACAAACTGGCACAGTGCCGCTTCTACTGCAGGATATGGAACACCTACTTACAAAAATTCACAATACAAACTTGTACAAAGTATCAATGCTGCAATAGCAATCAGTCCCAACGTTTTTTCTCCGGATAATGATGGCCGGGATGATATAGCCACAGTTCAATACGCAGTAACAGAACCGGGTTATATAGCCAATGTGACCATCTTTGATGCAGCAGGCAGACCTGTCAGAAACCTGGTTCGTAATGGCACATTAGGATTAAGTGGTTACTGGAACTGGGACGGACTGGATGATAAAGGATTGAAATTGCCCGTTGGCACTTATATTATTTTCAGTGAAATATTTAACCTGCAGGGGAAAAAACAGAAGTTTAAAAACACCGTTGTACTTGCAAGAAAACTGAACTAAGATAAAGGAGCAATCTCAAAAGCAAGTTTGATTGTTAAATTGTCCCGATAACTATCGGGATATTGAAGTATCAGCAATCATACCGGCAGCCTTCGACAAGCTCAGGCAGACATACCATTTAAGACAGCTTCTTTACCATACTTATATTTTAATTTGGTATTGGTTAAACCAATTCAATATCAAAACTCACCAGATCCTTAAATTGTTGTAACCTGATAGCAATATCTTGTTTAGTCACTTCTTTCAATCTTGTGGGTCCGAATTTCTCCACGCAGAAACTGGCCATAGCAGAACCTACAATAATTCCTCTTTTCATATTTTCAAAAGAAATGTCACCTGTTTTGGCTAAATGGCCGATAAACCCTCCGGCGAAAGTATCACCGGCACCTGTGGGGTCAAATACATCTTCTAATGGTAAAGCTGGGGCAAAAAACACATCATCCCCGTGAAATAATAAAGCCCCATGCTCTCCCTTTTTAATGATAAGAAATTTAGGGCCCATCTGCATGATCGCCTTAGCAGCTTTTACCAGGGAAAATAAACCAGTCAGCTGCCTTGCCTCTGCATCATTCACAATCAGCATATCCACATACTTCAAAACAATTTTTAATTCAGACATGGCAGATTCCATCCAGAAATTCATCGTGTCCATCGCTATAAGCTTGGGCCGGTGCTTTAGTTCCTGAATAACATTCAGCTGAATTTTCGGAGCCAGGTTACCCAGCATTAAAAATTCCGCCCCCTGGTAACTGTCAGGTACTTTAGGGTCAAAATCGGCAAGCACATTTAAATCGGTTACCAATGTATCCCGGCTGTTCATATCCTCATGATAGCGGCCACTCCAGAAAAATGACTTTTTATCCGTCACTATCTCAACCCCGTCCAGATGAACACCCCTTTTTCTGAGTTCATCCATTTCTTCTTCCGGAAAATCAAACCCCACAATAGAGATCTGTTGCACAGGTTTTACAAAATTGCTGGCTGCATAAGCCACATAAGTAGCTGATCCGCCCACTATTCTATCTATTTTCCCAAATGGAGTTTCAATAGCATCAAAAGCCATTGTACCTACGGTGATTAGCGACATAAGTTCCAGAATTAAAGATTAATGAAAAGCCGGGAATCTTTGATCAGTAAACAGGAGCAGACTCCTGACTAAAAACCTTGGACTGCTGACTACCTTAAAGGCGTGCAAACCTACATGAATTTTGATACCTGAAAAAAACCAATACCTGTTTTGGTAACTTTGACACATGCCTGTTTCTAATACCCTGAGACCAATTTTGCTGGCTGCTATTTTTACAACTGCCTTTTTGGGTGCTGAAGCACAATTTGACACCAGTTTTGTAAAAACCAGTATTCGCAGTTGTTCAGATAGTCTTGCTTATGGCTTCAAAACCAGAAACTGGGAGCTTTTTGCCCGCTATAGCAACCCGGCTATGATTGGAACAATGGGCGGAAAAGCTGAATTCATCAATTACTTATCCCAAACATTTGCCCAGGTACCTGATTCAGCCTGGAAAGTGTATGAACCGGGAAAGGTGCTGCAAATAGTAAAAACGGGAAGCGATTTTCAATCAATCATTGAGCTGCGTTCGGTAATCGAATGGCAGGGCAGACGTATTACCAATACTTCTCATCTTATTGGCCAATCCTGGGATGGAGGATCGTTCTGGACATTTTTTGATTCGCAAAATGATGCAAAAGCAGCCAAACAAATCAAACCCGATATCAGTAGCGAATTGATCATCCCGGGAAAAATGGAAAAAGTGGAACCGATCCTTCCTCCATTTCCCTTAAAACCTGCCACAGCCCCTGCAACAGGCAATAAAAAAGCAACCGGAAAGCCAAAAAGCAATTGATTTTTGTCATGCACTTCATAATAACATGGTTTATTATCTTTGAGCATGGCTAAGGCACAACGAAAAAAAGCATCTAAAAAAGGCCTGATATTGATCAAGGCTGCTGCCATGTTCCGGGAAAAGGGATTTGCAGCTACTTCCATGCGGGATCTTGCAGAAGCGGTTGGTATTGAAGCCGCCAGCCTTTACAACCATATCCGTTCAAAAAACGAAATACTGGAAGCTATTTGTTTCGATGTGGCCAATGTTTATAATACAACTATAGACACCATAGAAAGCAGCCAGCAAAAATCCATTGCCAAAATTGAGCAACTGCTCCGCTTTCATATAAAGCAAATGACAGAAAATTACGAGGAAGTATATGTAAGTGACCGTGAATGGAAGCACCTGGAAGAACCATACCTGTCCAATTTTCAAACGCAGCGACGCAACTATAGAAAAAAATTTGCTGCCATCATTGAAGAAGGCATTACCAAAAACGAAATCCGGAAGATTGATGCCCCTACTGCAGTATTAATCATGCTCCATGCCGTTAGTGGTATTGAAAGCTGGCATCGAAGCAAGGCAAAGATCAATGCACAGGAACTGGAAGACAATATGGTAATGATCATGATCGATGGCTTACGAAAACAATCCTGATTTATGTCCATTCATTTTCACCGGCTCGCTGTAAAAGAAATAAAGAAAGAAACCCCGGAATGTGTATCCCTGCTCTTCGATGTTCCTGAAGAATTAAAAAAAGATTTTCAATTCAGCCAGGGGCAAAGTCTTACTATGAGAGCCATTATTAATGGCGAAGAAGTTCGCCGCACCTATTCCATTTGCTCCTCCCCGCTGGAAAATCAATTGAAAGTAGCTGTCAAAAAAGTAGAGGGTGGCTCTTTTTCCAGCTATGCGAACGAGCAATTAAAAAAAGGTGATGTGCTGGAAGTAATGCAACCCGTGGGTAAATTTTACACCGAGCTTAATCCTGCACAAAAGAAAAACTACCTGGCATTTGCTGCCGGTAGCGGCATCACCCCTGTTCTGTCATTGATCAAAACAACACTTGCTACTGAACAAGAAAGCAGTTACACCCTGGTATTCGGAAATAAAAACCGCAGTTCCATTATTTTTTTTGAAGAGCTGGAATCGCTGAAGAACAAGTACATGGAACGGTTTAACCTGGTACATATACTAAGCAGGGAAAAAACAGAGACTGTGGTAAACTTTGGAAGGATCAATACGGAGAAATTAAATGACCTTGGTAAACTGGTTGACTATGCGGGTACGGATGAATTCTTCATCTGCGGACCGGAAGAAATGATCTTTTGTGTAAAAGATTTCCTCGAAGCAAAAGGAGTTGACAAAAAGAAAATTCATTTTGAATTGTTCACTTCACCGGGACAGAGAACGAAGCCAGAAGTCGGAAGTCTGAAGTCAGAAGAAACCGGGCCAATGAGCAGGATTGTTATGAAAGTGGATGGAAGAAGTTTTGATTTTGATCTGCCGATGGCCAGCGATACCACCATTTTGGATGCTGCTTTACAACAAGGCGCTGATCTTCCTTATGCCTGCAAGGGCGGTATGTGCTGTACCTGCAAGGCCAAATTGCTGGAAGGCGAAGTATTGATGGATGTTCATTGGGGATTAGAAGAAGAAGAAGTGGAGAAAGGATATATTCTCACCTGCCAGAGTCATCCGAAAACAGAAAGAGTGGTGGTGGATTTTGATGTGAAATAATTGGTAAGTACTGGTTATACAAACTATGCCACTTTGTTTCTGAACATTTTTTTCTTTCTTTTACTTACCTGGAATTGCTCACCGTTCAGCAGCGTAAGTTTATAATCAGCAGAAACAGCAGAGATAAAATGCCTGTTTACCAAATGAGTGCGGTGGATGCGATAAAAAAAATCATCCGATAGTTTTTCTTCAAACCAATGCAGGATTTTAGCTACTGTTAAAGGGTACTCATTATCAAAATACACTTTACAATAGCTGCTGCTGGCTTCTATACGTATTATATTTTGCGGCATCACCACTTTTACACCTTTATTGGTAGGAATATGTATCAGGTTCATCATTTTAAAATTTACTAAGCGTCTTTTCAACCATTATAATTGAAAAGACGCTGGCTTATTATTTCATAATCGTAAGCTGGTATCCTGTATTCACAGTTCCTGTTGCACCTGGGTTCAGCCTTAATGTTCTTACTGTTGGATTTGAGGTTATCACAGGATAATTTGTTTTACCTCCGTTGATAATCACATCCGTATTCATATCCGGTAAACTATTACAACTCCAGTTGGCCGGGTTTTCCCAGGCATTGCTCACCGTTCCCTCCCAGGTCATGCAAAATTTCAGCAGGAATACATCACTGTAGGTACTGCCATTCACCAGGCAACGGTATTGGTAACCATA
>JACDJC010001068.1_pt1 | contig 26522 bp, 25 predicted proteins | sample 7454191 | NCBI WGS metagenome assembly JACDJC01 (sample SAMN14253291, study PRJNA609438) | sludge metagenome | isolation source: sludge after 25d culture with pyrite and EDTA | collected 2018-12-20 | reverse complement strand
TTCTCCCGGGATATGCTCCATGTGCATGTCGGGTTTAGCTGCCCGCTGATGCTGGGACAAATGATAGCAGAATTGGGTATAACCATAGCCTCCGGGGTATTGGCTCCGATATTCCTGCCATAGCAGCCTTTTGGTCACATGAGGATCTTTCAGATCCCTGACCATATCGTCCAGAAGATCTTTCAGGTCATTGAAACGTACTTCCAAATAAGCTGGATTGCCCGCATGAAAACAACGCTCAAGTACAGGATCGTCACGCTCAAGGAGGCGGTCGATATCTTGTGGGTGTTGTTCTACCTTGCGCCGGTATGATTTTACCGTATTGCGGCTAAGACCCAATTCACGGGCAATCTTTTTGGTGGAATATCCCAGCTTTATTAAACGTAAAAGTTGCTTTATCTGACTCATAGGTTTTGTTTTTCCTGCCATAACCGATCATGTTTTATGATTAATCAACCATAAAGGAATCAAAAACCTGTGAACAGAATGGTGCAAAAGGGGGTCAACATACTCCGAAATGGCCTGTTTGAAAGCCAATTCGGATGTGTGTCAACCAAAACAGATTCTTGTGGAAACCACCCTCCCCGGGGGGTCAGTATGGTCCGAAACGTAAGCCGGCCGACCAGACGAACCCTTCAGCCGTTTCGTCCGTCCCTAATGGATTAATAATCCAGGGGGGGGTCAGCATACCCCGAAACGACCTGTAAATGAATCTATTATAATAATGATTCGTGATCTCCCCCCCGGAAAATCTGCAGTTAAAGACACTTTCCATTCTGCTTAAGGGGGGTCAGCATCCGCCGTATTGTCATGCAGACTTCGCTTGAAATCCACATTTTAAAATCCAATAATTATCCGAATGGAGGGGTCAACATGGTCCGTTTTATCCATTTTAACGAACTGATAAAACAAAATGAACCGTAAGCCTGCGGGGTTCACCGTATGCTTACTTACAACTCAAGTTTCGATGTTATACTCTTCAATTTTCCTTTTCAGGGTATTTATACTGAAACCCAATGCCAAACTAGTTTGTCTCATATTATTCTTTTTAAGATTTAGAACATACATGATGTGTTCTTTCTCAATATCCTTCCAATTCAATGATTTAGAATGCGACTTCCGGATAATTGTTTTGGGAAGTTGGTCAACATCAATTAATCCTTCATTAAATACATAAAGCCTTCTGATGAGATTTTCAAGCTCTCTTATATTTCCGGGGAATTCATACATCAATATCCTGTTTTTTGCTTCTGTTGTAAACTTTAAAGCCTCGGGCTTTTTAAGTTCCTTTTTTTCTTTCTTAAGGAAAAAATCTATCATTTCCGACAACTCTTTCTGTCCCCTTTCAAGTAATGAGGGAAGTTCAAGTTCTGCAACCGACAAACGGTAGTATAAATCCCACCTGAATTTATTTTCGGTGCAAAGCGAGGGTAAGTCTTTATGTGTTGCTGCAATTATTCTGACATTTATTTTCACTGGTGTGCCACCTATAGGGTGTATCTCCTTTTCCTGTAGAACCCTTAATAAGGACTGTTGCATTTGAGGAGAGATATCCCCAATTTCATCCAGAAAAATGGTTCCTCCATCAGCTTTCTTAAATAGGCCAGGAGTATCCTGCAAAGCACCGGTAAATGACCCTTTTTTAAATCCGAACAAACGGGATTCTAACAGTGAATCATCCATTGCAGAGCAGTTCACTGTTATGAATGGATTGTCGTTTCTGCTTGAATTGTCGTGAATATACTTTGCGAGATGCTCTTTCCCGGTACCCGTTTCACCAAGGATAAGAGTGGTTACCGAATCTGTTTCTGCAATCTTTTTTGCTTTCTCGTAGATGGGTTTTATCGAATTAGTGATTTTATAGTTTTCACGTCCTGTTGATTTATCGGCTTTCTTTTCTGTTAGAATGGCTGTGAGTGGAACTGATGACCTTTCTGTATGGATCTCAATAAGTTCAGGTTTTTTATCTTTTGTATATTTCCCGGGCCGGGTTTGCAAAATCCGCGTGTTTAAATTAATCGTAACGTGAACAATAAACCAGGCAATCTGCATAGCCGGTGTACCCGGAGAAATATATATATCAATCTCCTGATCAGGAAGTAATAAGAGATAGTTCTCTACCTTTCTCTTAATTTCAACAATGTCAATTACATCATTGATTGGAATAGCATCAATCATTATTTTATGGTCAGGAAAATCTTTGTGAAGCTTATTCTCCAGCATTTTTATCCTTATGCTATCTGTAGATTGCGATGATAGAATAATGTGGCGGTCGTATTTCGAAAAGAAGTTTTGATGGAAAGTATACGTGGGCCCCTCTTCATTAACAATTTTATTCCCGTCGATTTCTATAAAATCATTATTAAACGCCAGCCATGAAATGAGTGTTTTCATGTGTCAAATATAGATATATAAAATTCTTTACTGATATAAAAATGGGCTAATAATTAAAAATATGCATATGGAATATATTTTGAAAGAATGAATGCAAAATTGTAGAAAAATGAATGGAACTGAAAAAATAGAATATGCAGAATTATTGAAAACCGTGGAATGGCAAATTCGCAGAAGTCAGATTTTAAAACGTGATGGGTTTCGATGCAGAAATTGTGGAAAAACAAATGGCCTGGAAATACATCACCGTCAGTACCATTATCTGAAAAAAGAAGACCAGTTCAAATTGCCCTGGAAATACAAAAGCCAGTTTCTAATATCGCTATGTAGCGACTGTCATAAAATGGGACATTCAAAGTTTAAAGTACCTGTATTTAATGTTTAACTTTTAAAAATAAAATCATGAAAAACTTTTTTAAAAACCTCTTTAGGGATGGGAATGCTAAAAGCGCTGAATCGGCTCAAGTGCTTGACAATGCCGGAACAAATCAAAATCTTGCAGATATTTCTGAAGATTTATTTATTGAGGACGAGGCACCTGTGGAAGAAGTGCAAGCAACTTCACAAAAGGCAAAAAGCCATCTTGCCAGTTTTCTGGACAGAAATTTCTATTCGATGGGGTTTCAGGATGGATATATGCGGCATTCCTTAGAGCTTCTTGATACAAAGGTTCGAAAAATTAAAGCTGAATTCAGGCTTTGCATAGACAAGCAAAGCCAGGAGGTGCATAAGCAAATTTTGGAACTTGACAAGCACCTCATCGATATTGACGGATTGTCCGAGAGGTTAACTGGAAAAGTAATGCTTTCCAAAAAGAAATTACAGCAGGACTTTGACCGGCTCGAAAGTGAAAAGCAAAAATCGGCCATTGATGAAGGATTGGTAATGGTAGCCGTCCATCAATATAATGAAGGATATTATATGGGGGTTTCCATGTACCAGAATGAAAATCACTTGATTGAAGGAACATCATTGTTCTGATTATAAACCAGGTAACAATTATAACAAAGATATCATGACAAAATTAGCATGTAAAATATTGGGCGAAGACTATGAACTGCTTATGAAGAGTTCACCCAACAGCCGGATGAAAGTTAATGTTCTTGCGTTTTCCCTTTTAATACCCACCCTGATGTGGGCAGTAACGGGATATTTACTGTCAAGTGAAATTAAAGAGTTCGGGATTCTGAAATCTTTGGGTTTTGCCGTATTTATGTTGATTCTGGTGTTTATCCTTGAAAGCCTGATCTTGCGAACTCCAAAGAATAAAGTCATAAAATGGCTGCGAATATCTTTAGGCGTCTTAATGGCTTTCATTGGTTCAATAATTCTTGATGAATGGCTCTTCAAGGAAGATATTGACAAACAGATGGCATTCAATAAAATAGCGCTGATTCAAGAGGCGACCGCCAAAATCAATGAAGAGAATCAGGATGAGATCATAAAGGCAGAGAAAGAGCTCAATTCCAGAAAAGAGGACTGGAATGCCGCTCTTGAAAATGCAACCCGGGAAGCTGACGGTACCGGTGGCAGTGGAAATAAAGGCGTATCTGCAATTACAAGAATGAAAATGGAAGTAGCAATCCAGAAGCAGCATGAATACGAAAAAGCAGTTAAACAATTATCGGACATTAAAGCTTCTGTTGAAAAGAAAATATCAGATAGAATAAAAGAAGTTGAATCAGCTTCGGACACAAACTCACTGTTATCAAGAATGCAAGCAATGTTTACCCTCATTTTTAGCAATGCGATAATGTTTTTCGTCTGGGCACTTGTGACAGGAATTCTCTTTTGCCTTGAATTTATTGTAGTAATCCTGAAAATGAATTGGGAAGATACCCCATACGAAAAATACAAGCAAACTTTGGATGAAATTCATGTTAGAAGATTAGCCATTTTGAGTCATGCTGATGTGCTGCAGCCTGGACGTGGATTGGCCCAATACCAACAGACCAGCAAATATCTTAAACAATTATCTCATCATCAGCTTCTGAGTTAATAGAATTTTTCATGCCGAATTCGTAACTAAAATTGAAATATATTTTTGGATATCCTCAGCTTGAAATAAACCATATCCCCTTTCTTTGAGTAGCTCTGAATTTGCGAGTAGGCGTAAACGCAATTGTCGTTTCTGGTTTGTAAAATTACTCACTACTATTGTTTAAATGTCAATTTTAGATCATTGATTTGACTTAATAAACTAGATGATGTAATATTTTTAAAAGTGCCTACTACAACATCAAGATCACTTCTTTTTAACCATTCCGTATGAGCTGCGCTATTTCTATACTGTCGAAAAATTTCCCAATTTGTCAGAAGTGTTTTATAGTCGTTAATTGCCGATGGAAGTTTACCTTGGGTATAAAAATATTGTGTTACAATTTGAGATTCACCTAATCCTGGAGCAATCCATTTTCCTCTAAGTCCTTTATTGAAATTTACCGGATGTGGATCTCTTATGAATTCAGACTCAGGCATTATCGTATATACCTTTGAATCATTTTTGTATTTCTTGAAGTATTGTGGCATTTCAATATTTAGGTGATTTCGGAACCAATGAACAATCGATAAGTTTACTTCTATTTCAAAGATCTTGCATAGACTCATAATAAGCGGAGAATAGTCTATCTCTAATAGATTACTAAAACTGGCAAATAATTGATTGGATTCAATAAATTGGCGATGTGGCGAAGATCTTCTTTCCTTATTAATTGAATTAAAGTAAGGATATAGATTGTTAAATGTTTTAAGGATTATTTTACTATCATATTCACACCTTTCGTCTATTTCAATTTCTTCTTTAGTGGCTGAATTGCAAAGGTTTGACAAACAACCCATCATAAATAAATTCATTTGGTCAGTTCGATCTGGGTCTTTGACCAAGTGCTTACTATCCAGAAATTTCATTACCACTTTGCGTATTTGATTTTTAGCCATAACCTTATCATCTGAATCGCCATTTTCAGCTACAACAAAAGCTAAAAAGTCAGATAATGTCATTGCCAGTGATTCCTCGTTATTTACCATATAGTTGCCACCGCATAGATCAATTTCCCTTATCATTAGATTGAAATCTCGATCAGAATTTATATCAATAGATTTTTCTGTTTTCGATGAAAAATAGCCTATTTCTGCCATCTGATTTGTTAGATATCTAGTGCAGGTTTTAATCACACGAAATTGATTAAACTGAAAATTATTAGTCAGAATAATTACTGGAAGATCGTCAAAATCTATATTTAGTGCTTGTGCTAATGAGTAAGTTGAAATACTTTCATCTTTTGTCCGATATGCGTTCATTGGGGATAATAATTTTTCTGGTTCCCATATTGCGAAATAATCTCTTTTTACATTTCTGTCCTCCCAGCTTTTCGGGGGGTCTGTCAACGCAAAAAAAAGAAAATCACGTCCAGTCAGGTAATCAAGTTTTTCAAATGATTTTCTAAGTGTTTCATGAAACTCACCGTGTATTTCAGGGTCGTGCAAAATCAGACCAAATAATTTGAATCTGTTTAAAATTCTTTTTGTTTCCTTTAATTTTTCGTTTTCTGGACTGTGATTAAAGATGCTTTCAATTGCACTAAGGAATTTGGAGTCATTTTCAATGGCACATTGACAATTGGGCTTGGCATTTTTTGCATCATAGCCCAGGGCATTTAGCATGCTGTATTTTGATAAGAACATTCCCATATCTAAATTTATTTAAGATTACTTGGTTAATATACTCAGGTCTAGTATCGAAGAAATTACTTTCTGGAGGGATTCATTATCCCCAGCTTCTCTGATACCCTTATACAAAAATCCACCTCAACTTCAAGACTTCCAATCTTTTCATTTAGCTCCTTCTCTCTATTGGCCGCTTCTTCGTTTGGGGCATTGGTTGAAAAAATCTCGGATCCCTGCGAAATAAACTCCCGCTTTCATTTGGATATCATTTGTGGATGCAGATCAAATCGCTTTACCTGTTCACCCAAGGTTTACTGTTCCTTGATCGCCTCAATGGCCACCTAGGCTTTGAATGCAGTGTTGAATTTCTTTCATGTCTTTTTCATCTTGAGTAAATTTAATTGTTTTTATTAAACTTATCTTATTGTTTAGATTTCGGGGAGTATAATAATCTATTGGGATGTCAAAAATTGCCCATGAGACAGGACTAAGCAGGCCAAGTTTGTACAAGGCATTGTCAGAAGGATCAAAACCCCAATTTGATACGATCATGAAAGTATTACGGGCAATTGGCGCTCAGATACAAGTCAATCCGATTGCAACTTTTACGAACTCACCACAACTGCCTCAACCTCCAAAATCATAAAACTTACCCCCCCATCACCGCACCATCCAGTCGGCGCGTTGCTTGAATTCGGACTGGAAGTGGGGGCGCCAGGGGTGGATGGTTGATTTGCCGGGGCCGTCGGTGTAGTGGCGGGTGTTGCCGATCCTCAAATATTGGCCGCCCCAGCTGGGCTGTGTAGGGTCGTCGGGGTTGCTGACGCCGCGGATCGCACTGACCAGGTAAAGGAACGACGGGGAGTCTCCCTCTATCACCCCGGGACCGGCAATGGCCGCAGGGGGGTATATCGCTCCCAGCGGACCGTGACCATGTATGACGTTGTCCTCTGCCCATGCCCGGTCGTTTGCCCCAAACATGCCCTGGTAGGTCTCCTTCGATTCAATGATGAACAGGTCGGGGAAGTTCTCCATCAGCCAGCTGTGCGTGGCGTCCTGACAACCGATCAGGAAGATCCTGAGCTTGCCGGTAAAGGCGTCCAGTTCCGCCTTACTGCGAGTGTTCCTCGCTTTCCAGATTGCCTGTGCCACTTCGCGGGGACCTCCCCATACGCATACCCATACCGGACGGGTATCATGCTTGTCCACGGCGGCGATTATGGCTTCCGATGCCTCACTGTCTTTCCCGTCGCCAATGATTTCCGACCATGCCTGTTTGTCGCATCCCCACCTGATGCCGATACCGTGGTTGTTGCCCAGGCCTTCGTACGTAACCGATCGCAATGCATCGGCTGTCGGATACCGGTGGTCTCTATGCCTCAGGTTCTCGTCCACCTGGTCATAGATGTCGAGTATAGTGAGGATGTTCTGCTTATGGGCCGTCATGCCAAAGGTTGCCGCCGAGGCGATCAATCCTTCCACGTCGAATTCATTGGAGTAGAGCAGGAAGCGGACCATCGACTGCACATCGTCGGGGTCGCTGTTGGTCACCGGAATGGCCGGGAAGTCGGATGAGATGATCACCCTGTATTGCGCCAATGCAAGGTTGCAAGTCAGCACCAGCAGGAGCGCCATGATATATCTCGCCGGGTGCTTCATCTTACCCTTTATTTCGATTGCAGGATGATGCGCCTGTACGACGTGAGGGCGGGGACTCCCTGGTCGGTGACCTCGCAAACCACATGGAGGCTTTTCCCCTTGAAGTCCTGCGGGATTTTCAGGGTGACCTTGCCTGACATTTCATTTGAAAGGGTCACTTCATTTTGGTAGGTCCCGGCTTCGGGAATGATAATCCATTCAAAGCGTAATTGGTCGTTATCGGGATCGTGTGATTGGGTGGCGTCAAGCACAATCTCCTTTCCTGCCTTGACCTTAAGCTGTATGGGCTCGATGCCGTTGTCTCCATTCACGATAACCACCGGGTTCTGGTTGCCTTTGCCCGTTGCGGCCCAATCCATCCGGGCAGCGAAATCATTGAAGGTTGCCTGGTAGAAACGGGCTTCATATTTGCGGCATACGTCCTGTGTCTTTCCTGAATGGTTGTTGTAAGACCTGGTGGTGCCGTCGGGAGCCATGCCCCATTCGAAATACCCGCCCCAGCTTGCCTGGCCGGGTTGAAGCGGATTGTTCAGCCCGTTCGGCATCACGTACAGGAAGGAGGGGGTGTCGCCTTCAACCCCGTATTTGTATTTGGGATAAACCTTCCCGAGGTTCCCATGTGTCTGGATGTGTCGTTCGTATTCGGCCCAATTCTCGCGGCCTGTCCCGTTCTGGAATTTCCAGGCGCACTCGTCCCACAGGAACATGAGGTCTTGCTCAAATTCCCTGCGCAGCCACTGGTGGGCACTCACGTCGAAGGGCGTACCTTCGTTATAGGCCCTGTCCTGATCGGTGATGGCATAGGTCGGGATCTTTTGCAGGAAGGCCCTTAGCTCACCGGCGCTTCTTTCCTGTTTCACCTGCCACACCGCCTGTGCCACGGTGTTTCCGCCACCCCAGAGCAATATCCATAAGGGGCGCGTATCGTCTTCGTCGGCGAGTTGGATGATCAAATTGCTGCCGTCCGAAACATTGTCCTTCCCCAGTTTGTCGATGCCCCGTTTCCTGCTGCCAAACACCGTGCGTTTGCGCAAATAGTCGGGACTCGGCCAATATCCGAGCGTTTGCCGCGATTCATCCTGCATGAACCCGGTTTGTCCCGACCGCCGGGCAAGGTTGGGCAAGTCCTTCTCATAGGCATCAATGGCGTCGTGGATCAATGAAAAGAAGTCGTCGCGGACCTCTTCCAGGCTCCAGCCGGTGGTGTAAACAATGCCTTCAATTTCGAACCGGTCGGCATACGCCATGAGCCGCACCAGCGATTCGCTGTCGTCGGTTTCCCAGGTCGAGACATCGGTAAGCACTACGATGCGGGGTTTCAGGTCATCGCGACTCCCCGTTGGGCTGCCCGATGCATGGAAGGTCGTGAAAGCAATGATGTAGGCGATGGTCCTGATCATATTCATGGTCGTTACGTTTTTTTGGCCTCCGTAAATTTAACATCGTTTTATGGGATTTCCACAGCATTCAGGTACATAAAACTGCATTTGATGTGAGGATGACATTCTCCAGAATTGGGAAGTTTTTGAATTTATCTATATGGAGCCAAGAGGGTGTGATTGTTATATTTTATCAAAAATAAATTGCAAGCCTTCTGAAATAGAAATATCTTTCATAGATTTGTATCCAAGTGAATACAGTTGATTAGATGTATATAATTGAAAAAACTGCCGAATTCGATAAGTGGTTTCGAAAACTCAAAGACCTGCGAGCAAAAGCAAAAATTCTTTTTCGACTCCAAAGGATTGAAGAGAATGAGCATTTTGGTGAATGTGAATATATCGGCAATGGGATTCGGGAGTTAAAAATTGATTATGCCAAGGGATACAGGGTATATTTTATAGAGTCTGACGGTAAAATTATTCTTTTGCTCATAGGAGGGGACAAATCCACTCAGCAAAAGGATATTGAAAAGGCAAAAGTCATTTTGAACAGATTAAAAATATAGAAACATGGAAACTTCAAGATTCAACATATCAGACTACCTGGATAGCAATGAAATGATTGCAGAATATCTTAATGCAGTATTAGCCGAAGGTGATGATGCAGAAGTGATTGCTGCAATTGGTCATATCGCGAAATCTATTGGGATGTCAAAAATTGCCCAGGAGACAGGACTAAGCAGGCCAAGTTTGTACAAGGCATTATCAGAAGGATCAAAACCCCAATTTGATACGATAATGAAAGTATTACGGGCAATTGGCGGTCAGATTCAAATTAGTCCGATGGCTACATAGCAGCCGCAATTCCACCAAATCGATCAGTATGTTCGCATCGTTGACAATAACTTTCACAGGGCAATAAACTCTTTGCGAAATTGGGCCAATTTCTGGTTCGACAAATTGGCGGCCTTGCTTAACGAAATGATTTCTCCGGCTCCTGCCTTGATTTTTTCATCGCAATGTTCGATCATCATTTTCAAGGCTGCCTCGAGCATGATGGATTCGCTGTCGTCTAATGTAATTCTGTAAGCGTAAGTTGTCATAATAGGTTGTTTTTAATTGTTAATTCTTCAATTGGTGGAGGATGTCATCCTTCGGAATTGAACAGGATGCCATCCTATCCAGGGTATTTCCCAATGATTCTTTCCTCCTGGCCAGTCATTTTCAACCAGCGTGCCAGTACGGCGGCAATCTCGTACAGCTCACTGATAATGGCCTTGATGTAGTGCCGTTCCACTTCGTCGGTCATTTTCCCGAAGTTGGAGTAGCGGCCCTGCTGGTCGCGGTTTGTGTCCATGTAGTCGCGCAACCAGGTCCAAGCTTCAATCTCGTTGTTCTTTTTGCTTTTGGCATTCACGATGTCCATGATTTTCCCGAGCCTTTCGCGATCCCACTCGTCACCACGGCATTGGGTGAGGCTTCGGTGCTGCCAACCCAGCGAGTTCGACTCGTGGTTGGTTTTGGCAATCATGGCTTTCACTTCCGCGTAACAGGATTCGAGCCGTTGCTGGAGTTCGGGTTCTGTTGTCGTCATATTTTCCTGGCATTTTGGGTTGCGTTTCATTTCCATGTTCACTCAAAATCAAGCGTATAAATGTCTCTATCGTTTCGCTCGATGCCCAGGTACTGGAGAATTCCGGGGTAAATGAATGTCTCACGCAAATCGAAAATCAGGCATTCGGGGGGTAACGGCTCAAACATCAGGGTGCACGATGCCGTGAATCTGCGTTTGCTGGGCAGGTATTCGCGGTAATCGGGTATGTATTCGCGGAAGAACAGGACATTGTCAACCCTGACCAGCTTGCTGAATTTTTCAGTGGCCGGATCCTTGAGGTAGACGTGGCTCGGGATGCGCAGTCCCAGGTTACCCTTGGGCGGCCAGAACCGGCAGTGCACGAGGACGTATTTGCCTCTCCTGCCGGTTTCGTAAATGTCGTGCGGTTCGTGTGATGTAATCATGGTCCTGTTTTTGGGTCACGCAAAAATCTTGACATTGTACACGTCGGTATCGTTCCTTGCGATGCGTCCCGTATAAAATCCACCCTCCTCGGGGATGTCCTCATACACCACAAAGCCTCTGCATTCTTTGGGAAGCGCACTGAAGAACAGCACGAAATCAATCGAGGTTACCCCGACGGGCACCGTTTGCCATTGCGGATAGAGGCTGATGTTCATGTGGTGGACCATTTTGCTCACGTGGCCCGTTTCGCGGTCCCACAGGTACACCGACGGCCATATCCTGACATGGGTGCCTTTCCCTGACATCTCATGGCGACATTGCACCATCACCTGCCTTTCATGGTCGGTGTAAATCCGTGCCATCCTTTCAACTGATTCGTCCACCCGGGGTTTGATCACTCCCTGGGGAAACCTTGGGGTATGCTTGCCTCTCATACTGTCGGGGTTTTAATGGTTCCGTTTATCGCTATCCGGCCAGTGCTGACCAATTCTTCCACTATGGCCGAGGCTTCGTCGAGGTTCTTTTGGTCGAGGCCGAGCATGTGTTTCCTGAAAGATTCCTGATGCAGGTAACGGGACTTCTTCCAGCCTGTCCGCAGGATGGTGAAGAAGTGGTCGATATCCATCAGCGGGAAGATGTCTGTGCAAGCCCATTTCGATTGGTACTGGTATATCCACAGGGTCATGAGCAACAGGGCGATTTCGCTCTTCCGGTCGCCGGCCATGCGTTGGGTCATGAAAACCAGGTACCACTCGCTGTAGTCTTCGTCAAATATCCATGCCGTGTCGGTTTTCAGCCACTGGATCAGGAACCAGTATCCTTCGTGCGAGGCCAGGTAAAAACGTGAGACACCCGTGCAAAATCCACCCTGGTGACAAAACTCCATCAGGTCGTGTTCCATTTCGAGAAATCGCTCCCTGCGCAGTTTTTTGTACGGGAAGGCTGAGGTGTCAAAATGGTTTTTGAAATGTGACCAAACCTTGCGGCCGGCGAACTCCAGTGGTTCGGGAGCCTGTGGCACTTCGGCCCTGATGTATATCCCCGTGGGGTTGATGCTGCTTTCGAGACAAAACCGGCGTGCATCGGCCACTGTTTCTTCCTTCGAAGGCTTTCCGGGGATTTCGATTCTGACCATTTCCTGTTGGGGGTCATACGCCACCACGGTGAACTTTTCACCTTTTGCGAAGAGGTTGTCCGACTGCAGACAAACGACCGTGTCGCCCGGCCTGGCGCCCGTCACGTCGACGGAGGGTGGGGTAGTGGTTACTTCGTGAATGCCGGTGCTGTGTGTCAGCAGCATCTGGCGGTAGAAATTTTTCATCATGGTTTCAAGGGTTTAATCGTTGTTGGATGGTTTCGGCAAGTTCGATGCTCCGCACGACGAGCACCACGGGGTGGCTGATTACGAAATGGTTGCTGCCCGTATGCTTCCGGGCCGGGAAGATTCCTTTCGAGGCGGGATTTGCATCCTTGTCGAATCCCACGAAGAACAGGTCTGTTTTCTGGTCGAGATGCACCAGCCGGTTTATTTCGGCCGGATTGGTCATGATCACCGCATCCGTTTGGCGGTGGTTAAACAGCGAGAGGCATCCGAAGATTTCGAGGGAATCAGACACCTGTATGGCATCCAGTTTAAGACTCAGGAGCTGTTGCTCCAGCTTTTGCGGCACATTGCCGATCGCGAATTTTTTCATCATACACAAAGTTTTAAAATGTTCATACTCTGTGCATCACGAAACCCGGCAGGATCAAAAACCCAGTCTTTGACACTTTTTTGGCGAAACTGCCCGCATACTGAACCACCGTGGTGTGTCACCCGGTTGGTATCCCAAAAGGGATTCATGATGCACTAATGCATTGAGAATAACTGTGGATGGAAAACGAGCCCTTGCAGGACGAACCTTTTTTCGGCCGTGGGCCGCGCATTGTTTGGGCACCGTGGTGTTCATCCCGGTTGCCGTTCCCATCCTTCAGGAAACTCTGAATGCAGGGGTAAAGATAATGATTTGGGGGAGAATGGCAAAGATTTACCCACGGATTACACGGATTGCCACAGATGATTATGCCTGGGATAACCCAATGTTGAATTTCATAGATTCATCCATGGCCAGGATGGGGTAATACGTCAATGTTGAAGGAATGGAGACGCCCAGGTTGGTCGTCTCTACAATTTACCTTCGGGAGATGAAGATGACATCTAACCTATTATGGGCATTGACCTTTTTGCCCACGAAAAAGATGACATCTTATCCGAAGACGGATGCAACGAAAAAGATGTCATCTTATCAATTTTTTTGCCCACGGATTTAATTCCACCTATATAACCCCATGGAAAATGAATTGTAGGGTCAGGGCATGCCCTGACCTTTTTTACCCACGGATTACACGGATTGCCACAGATGATTATGCCTGGGATAACCCAATGTTGAATTTCATAGATTCAGCCATGGTCAGGTTGGGGTAATACATCAATGTTGAAATAAAGGAGACGCCCAGGTTGGTCGTCTCTACAATTTACCTTCGGGAGATGATGATGACATCTAACCTATTATGGGCATTTCCCTTTTTGGCCCACGAAAAAGATGACATCGTATAGATTTTTTTGCCCACGGATTACACGGATGAATAATACAGGGATAACCAAAAATGAATTCCATAGTCCCTTCGTTAAACTGAATTCCACCGGCAGCGCTTCTTTCATGGTTTAACCGGATCCATTAAGAAAGTGTCGATTCGAATCGACAGAAATGATATGAAATTGTCGAAATCAATAGACATTGCCGCAAAAAATTAATCGAAATCATCCTTGATCTGCCTGAGGGAATAGACATCTTGTTTGGCAGTCTCCATGGACTTTTTCTATTATCTATTGTATGTCATTTCCAAATGGGTTCTTGTTGCCATTCCGCCGGAAATCCCATTGCTGTTGGGTCTATATTCGGATAATTTTGCAAAAGGGTCTTGCAATTAGACACCAAGGTGAATCCATTGTCTAATGTTTGCAGAAAATATATAATCATTGATAATACAAAGTAAGTTCGATTATTTGGCACATTATCATTTGTAAGCCATTGATTTGCTGGATTCCGTTAAGACGATTAACCCTCTTGATTTTACTTGCTGAAGCTGTTCGGCATAGGTAAGTGCCGGTTTTGAATATGGAACTTTGCTCATGGAGCTACAAATAAAAAGCTTACCCTGAGCGCGCTGTTCTGACGGGAAGCGGGGTAAGCATGTTGAGACAAAGATAAACATTTGTCAGGAATAAATGCAAAATTCCGGTCATTAAAATTGTACTTACCATCAAGATAATTCATTTGTTGAATTTCATAGATCCAGCCATATTCAAACTTGCCGTAAATGGAATTCAGGCTGTCATGATTTCCCTGATTTTTTCAAGACATTTATATTTTTGGTTACGGGCGCTGGCGGCATTGGCATATCCCATTTTTTCGGCGATGGCGTCCCACGACAACTGGTTGAAATAGAAATTCTCGAGCAACGATTTGCAGGGATCGCCCATCTGTTCAAGGATCGCGGCCACTTTCTCATAATCCCCGGGGATTTCCTCAAAGTAGATGACTTCCCTGGATGTGTCATCGATGTCCAAAATTTCAATATGTATCACCCTTTCGGCCAGTTTCCTCCTGAGGTTCCTCCAGATATTGACGGCAACCGAATGCAAATAGGTGCCGACAGAACAGGTAAGCCTGAATTCATCTGATTTGATCCGCTCCAGTAAAATGATCAGGGCACTCTGGAAAACATCACGGGCAACTTGTTTGTCGCCCCCTTCCTCCATGATGCTTCGTTCAATCCAGTGAAAATTGTAATTATACAATCTCTTATAGGTTTCCCGGTCAAATCGCTTTAGTTTCTCAAGCTCACGAAGTCTTTCCTGTTCGATCTCACGCAATAAGTTTTCTTTCAATTCATCATCTTGAAAGAAATCGGTTTTGGAAAGCTTCTTTAATCTCGGCACGACTGCCTTTCGCATATAGCGAGGCTCTTCCCACAGGATTTCATCGCTGTCGCGACCGGCTTGCTCTTCATACAGAATATCAAATCTATTGGCTTCCATGGCAGCTTCTTCGGCCCGGTCAATCTCATCGAAAAGCGGGGCAATCAATTCCCTGAACTGATGGGTTAATTTCTCCCTGAAAAATACCTGTATCGATTTCCCGAGTTTAAAGAGCGATTCATTCTCCTCCGGGGTCCTGAAGTCCTGGTTGGTATTTGCGCTGATAATGATCTGGTTTAGCTTCATGTCGTGCCTTAAATTGTGTGTGTCAGTAAATATTTTGAAAAAAAGGGTGCAATGCGGGTGACATTTCCACCCGTGATGACATTATAAAGATAAACAATAAATTCATTCCAATGAAAAACACGGTACACTACGCCCTGGTTCTCGACCAGAGTGGTTCGATGGAGAGCCTCAAAGAGGTCACCATTTCCAGTTTTAACGAACAGATCGATTCTATCCGCACCATGATCCGGAAACACCCCGACAGCGACGTGAAGGTAACCTTGTGTGTATTCAACGAAGATGTTGAAATGCGCATGGTGGCTGCCGATATTGACCAGGTCACGAAGCTCGGCCAGCACAACTATCGCCCCAATTCTTGCACGGCCCTCTACGATGCCATGGGCATCACCATGCTGAAGGTGCAGGAGAACCTCATGCCTGATGACAAGGTCTTTCTGGCCATCTTTACCGACGGACTCGAAAATGCTTCCCGTACCTACACGCTGGCCGATATTGTCCACAAGCTTGACGAGGCGAAGCTGAATGGCTGGAATATCCGGTTTTTCTGCAATACGCTTGACCTGGAATACTTCAGGGAAAGGCTAAGGATGAAAGATGCCGACATGCAGGGTATCGTTCTCAATGAATCCGGAGTGCGATATATGCGCCAATCCATGGATAACATGTTGTACGACCTGATCCGGAATAAATGAGGTACGTCGACATAGATACGGCCAGGGTCATCATTTCGGCACCCAACAGGCAGCTGCTTGAGGTGCTGCAATTCCTGAAGCGCGCATTGCCCCGCGGGAAGAAATCCAAAGGCCATATGTGCGAGCTGACGGTGAAAACCAACCAGATCGACTTTGTGGTCATCGGGGCCTCCAAAACGATCTATTGCCGGGCAAACGGTCCGGTGAAGGTCTCGGTCGACTTCGACACCCTGTACGACCTGGTGGTGAACACCCGGACCTACCATACCCTGATCCTGATCGCCGATGATTTCCTGCGCATCGGGATAACCACCATCAATGCCCGTACGTTCTTCTTTACCGACGATACCATCCTGCGGAGCATCAACCTGCCCATCAATTACAATGCACGCGACATCCTCCAGATGTCGATGCAATACACCCGCGAGGAGATCGAATTCAACGACCTCTCCCAAACCTACAGCCAGACCATGGAGGGACTGGTACGCGACATGACGGCGGTGTACAGCCGGCTGAGAAAGTACGGTTTCACGCGCAGGGAGGTCGAGACCCTGATCCTAAACAAGATATACATTTAAACACCGACAATATGTATGCAACGATCAATTACCAGACACACGACAAGAAACTCGACGCTGTGCTCTTTGATGTGGCGCTTCAGCCCGTCTATTCCGATATCAAGCCCGAAGATTCCCTTTTCAAACAACGCATCGGCACACACAACTATTTGGCGGTCGTGAACCGGCGCGACGGCAACATCGTATCCATCGTCGGCAAAAACTACAAGCTGATCACCAACCACGAAGCCCTCGACATGGGCAAGAAACTGTTCGGGCTGCTCTATCCTTTCGTACAACCCGATGATTTGATGCCTTTCAAGGTCATCACCCCCCAAACACTCGGGTCGGCGCAGATTGACCTGATCCACCGCGATGTCAACTTCAGGGTGTTTAACCAGGAAGCCTGGCTTCCGTTTATGCGGGTCTACAACAGTTACAACCGTGCGTATCCGCTCTCTTTCGAGATTGGCTTTGTGAGGGAGCTATGTTCCAACGGGATGCTTTTCAGGAAGCGGACCATGAACATCACCTACCCCCACACCAAACAACAGAAGATCAACCTCGAGGCCAATGCGGCGCAAATCCGGTCGAGCCAGGAGATTTTCAGGGACCAGTGCGGACAACTGTTTGAGATCACCATACGGGAAGGTCACCTGTTCCCGCTGGTATGCCACATCCTGAACCTGAATGTTGAAATCCCCGGCAAGCACGAAACGGCACAGCGGTTTAACCGTCTCGAAAGCCTGGTCGAAACGGTGAACAAGCTAAAAGACAGGTACAGCGGACCGAAGGCCCCGAATGGATATGATGCATTGAATATCGTCACCGACCTGGTGTCGCATCAGGACGAATACAAAAACCTGGCAGGATATTACCTGAATACCAGGGCATGGTACCAGAAGCCCCCGGTACTGGTTGACACCCTGCTTGGGATGCGTGATGCCGGCAAACACGACCTGTCGGGCCTCCTGGCGCCCACCATTGAAAAACTCAGGGCATTTCAGGACCATTGCGGGGTTGACTGGGCCTATATCTAGCAGCGAAGAAGATGTCATCTTTCTTAGGATATAGAATGTTTGACGTGGGTCTTGGGAAAATCAGTTCGTGATTGAAATTTTATTACCCTTGTAGTACGGTTTAAGTTTTTCAGTTTTAGAGAAATTGATAAAATGAGTGAATTGCCGAATGATTTCAATAAGCCAGCAATCAATTGGGAAGACCTTCCAAAGGCAACCCGTGAATTCACTTGTTTTCTTGATTTGGTTATCGATGAGACAATAGAATCGGGAAACGAGGAATATGCTCCAACTTATATTCGTTGCTTCGGAAAAAAATGTCATGGGATAATTGAGACTTCCATCAACCTTAGTGAAGAATCAATTAACTGGCGATGCACATCTTGCAACAAATCAGGAACAATTACCAAAATATTTGGCGAGTAAATCCGGATAAATAAAGAATAAAAACGCAGTACCAAAAATCGCAAATGACCGCATGTATAGAACTTTTAGTATGGTGGAATCCTTAATTCCATCAAGGTGATCTTATAAAAATGAACCTGGCTTTCTCTTTTTCGAAGAGGTTGTTGTGCGGATTATTTATTATGCAGCCTAAAATTCTGTGCAAAATACTTCATATTATGGTCTAAAAATGAGAAATTATCTCAAAATACAGCAAGTATATGATTATTATTTGTAATTTTGAGAAATATTCTCATAAAACAAAAAGTATGTTACTCGAATTCTCAGTTGGCAATTTTCTGTCTTTTAAAACAAAAACGACATTAAGTCTTGCTGCGACCTCAATTAAGGAGCACATTGATACCAATATAATTTCCACTGATCGACTTGATCTTTTAAAAGGAGCTGTAGTTTATGGTGCAAATGCCAGTGGCAAAAGCAATTTTATCCGGGCAATGTCGACCATGCGACGCCTCGTGTTACAGTCTTTCGATCAATCATCCACGGATGAATTGGATGTAACTCCCTTTTTACTAAGTACGGAAACAGAGAAAGCTCCATCTTATTTCGAAGCCATATTTATCATTGACAACGTTCGCTATCGGTACGGCTTCGAAGTAAACAATAAACAGGTACATGCCGAATGGCTGTTTGAAGCCCCAAAAAACGCTGAAAAGCCCATGTTTCTTCGGGAATCTGAAGGCATCGAAGTGATGAGGAGTTTTCCTGAGGGAAAAGATTTGGAAGGGCGAACGAGAGATAATGCACTGTTTCTTGCAGTGGCCGATCAGTTTAATGGGAAAATTGCAAAAAAAATCATGCTGTGGTTTAATAATTTCATTACCATTTCCGGCCTTACGCATGAAGGGTACAAAGGTGTTACATTCGGTATGCTTGAAAATAGGCAAACCAGTCATAAATTGCTTGACTTTTACAAAAAGCTGGATATGGGATTTGATGATATATCCATTAGCAAAAAGCCTTTTGATCCAAAAGAACTGCCCAAGGATATGCCAGAAGGCTTTGTAAGGCAATTAATAAGCGATTTGGATGGGGCTTATAAAATTGATATCAAAACCATTCATAAAAAGTTTGATGACGAGAATAAGGTCGTTGGTCACGTCGAATTCGATATGCGGAACCAGGAATCTTCGGGTACCAACAAAATCTTTAATATTTCAGGTCCAGTATTTGATGTACTTAACGACGGAGGGGTATTGATAGTAGATGAATTGGATGCCAGTTTGCATCCGCTGTTGACATTGGCGGTAACCCGGCTCTTTAATTCGAAGCAGTTTAATCCCAATAATGCCCAACTCATTTTTGCCACACACGATACGAATTTATTGTATTATGGCAATTATCGCAGGGACCAGATCTATTTTATTGAGAAGGATCAGTTTGGCGCTTCTGATATGTACTCTTTGGTAGAATACAAAGAAGAAGGAAAAACGATACGAAAAGATCGGTCATTCGAAAAAGATTATATTGAAGGGCGTTATGGCGCAATTCCGTTTATTGGTAACCTCTCAGATATGATGACGGAATGGCACGAAAAATAAAAATTCCCAACGAACGGCTGAAGCGGTTTGCGAGAGAGGAGCAAAAGCGAAGGAAGAATATTCGCAACAAGCGAAAATATTACCTCATTGTGTGCGAAGGAGAAGCTACAGAGCCTAACTATTTTGAAGGGTTAAAGCAAGATTTACCCCGAGGAGTGCTTACCTCCTATCAAATTGATATCGAGGGAGCTGGCATGAACACACAATCATTGTTAAATGAAGCATTACGACTAAAGTCTGAATACGAAAAAAATCAGGCCCGGATTATCGATCGGTTATGGGTAGTTTTTGACCGGGACAGTTTTTCTGCAAACAACTTTAACAGTGCCATTCAGCGGTGTAACGAGAATAAACCTAAAATTGGTTGTGCCTGGAGTAACGAGGCCTTTGAATTATGGTACTTATTGCATTTTCAATACTATGAGAACGCGATGTCCCGAAAGGATTTTAAGGCATTGATTGAGAATAACCTGAAACCTATTCTTGGAGAAGCCTTTCACTATGAAAAAAACAGCGAGCAGATGTATGCACTTCTAAAAGAACACGGCAGTCAGGAAGACGCCATCCGCAATGCCAAGCGTCTGACAGAACTGTACAGCGACCGACAAGATTATGCCAATCATAACCCCAATACTATGGTGTGGAAGCTGGTAGAAGAATTGATGGAACTGAAGTAATTTGAATTGAATTAGTCAAGGATTGACTTGACCTTTTTGGCTCATGTATTATCTTACCACGTTTCTCATCAATTCCGTCAGGCTTGCCGTAAATGGAATTGCCGAGGCCCTGCCATGAGAATAGTTTTTAAGGTTCCTGAAATTCCAACTTGCATTCATGAATTCCTGATCAGTCACAGGTTCAATTTGAATAACCAGGTAATTGTCGTGTGAGGGGGAAGGGTATCCCGTCCTAATTAGATCGTACTTTGAATAAACTTTTGGACCTTTACTCACTATCTTCCATAAATCTCCAGTACTAGTTTCTCCTGAAGTGTGAAGTAATAAGAACTTCGAACTTACTGTTTCACTGTCAAGGATGAGCGACCCGGCACCTGTGCTCATTCTGAAGTTGTAAAGCCTTGTTCGGGTTATCCAATTATATTGTGCAGGCGATTTGTAAAAACCAACCAAAACAAAGGTGTCATCGGGAATCAAGTCTCTATTTGTATTGTATGGCTCAGGCAGTGGTGCCATGATTACATTGTCTGATTCCGGAGGATTCTTATGGATGTCAAATGTTCTGAATGCAAATTTCTCTCTCTGTGAAGTGCGGTTAATAAAGTGTTCAATTATTTCAAGAATAAAGGCTTTTAGTTCGCCGATTCCGCTGTCTGTTTTTGATGGCTTTACGGGAAAGGCACCCAGTCCTGGAATAATCTCATGAAATCCTTTTTGACTAATCGATTTGTCTCCTGGATATAATACATAAGAACCACCTGTCCTTCTGATAGCATCCTTATAAGCATGCATTTTCAATAGGTCTGCATTTTTATAAATGCCTTTACGGTTTTCTGCCTTTTCTTCATCCAGTTCTTTCTCAGAATTTTGTTTTAAAAAGTCAGTCAGGTTAGCAATTTTATATTTCGCATCGAAATGTAAATGAACAATAAGCTCTTGCTTTTCAGCTTCTGGCTCTGAAATTCCAAAAGGCCAGATTGAAAGTGTATAGTCTGGTCTTAAGGTTGCAGTCCAGCTACCTGAGTCGGGATAGGTTTTACTACCACTGAATGTCCGGTTATAGTTAAAACGGATGTTTAATTTTCTGTTCCCTGTATTGTAAACACCACGCAGTGCTGTGAATTGACCCTGTTTGATTTGCAGATTTAATCCATCGGGAGTTTCTTTAATTAAATCAGCAATATCGATGGGTTCAATATCAAATAGTGATTGAAATAGGTCAAGCAATTTGAAAAATAACCAGTACTCGTATAGCGTTGCAATGTCTTTTTTCCCTGCACTGTAAATGTCGTCACCTCCTTTCCAGATAAGTCTGGCCGCAAGGTCAAACATAAGCCATACTCGCAGTATCTCCCTGTAGCCTTCTTTTCGTTGCAATACCGGACTGTTGAGCTTTAAAGTTGTAGGGCGTGAGATGGCTTTAAAAACGGAATGGTGCAACTGACTTTCCAATATACGAATCAAACTTTCTGATTCGGTTATCATTTCTTTATGTCCGAATTCTTTAGCCTTACCATTTATATCCGTACAGAATTTCAGAAAGTTTTCAAGAGCATGTTTGATAAAACGGTTTTCCGGGGTATCAACTGAATCCGTTTTTCTGATGCTTGTAATTCGCTCGGGCAGTGAATCAATCCCATAGCTTCTTAAGTAATTCGCCTCGGGCAGTTTTGTTCGCTTGCTGCCCTTCAGAACTTCTTTGATATTGGTATTTGAAAATCGATTTGCATTCCGAATGTCTTTTTCTTCTGATATTTCGGTCCATTTTGTAACTGGTGCTGTGACAATACGATGAATTGCATCAGCAAAATCGTCAGTACCAATTATCGATTTAATGAAAGCAAATTTCTGGAAAAGCGTTTGGCTGTTACTGATATAATTAATTCCAATGGGTTGCGAAACCGGTGAGTTAGCTTGTAATAATAGGTCAGTACATTTTTCTGTTATCAGTTCCAGCATGTCCCGATAATCATCACGATAACCAGCTTTTACTGATTGGACCTCGAATTCAACTTTACAGAGTTCACGAGAAGTTTCCTTTTCTAATAAAGGAATAGAAAGCGTACCAACAAAAATATTGGGGGCAATACTCCCCAGATTTGAAGTCCTCTTATGTTGCTGTATGATGTTTTCGCCAACGTCCCCCAAAACAAATTGAGGATTACTAATTTGAAAGTCATAAAAGCATCCTTCTACCAACTGGAACCTGGCTTCATTGTTTTCTATGGCGTTTTCTTCCGCGTCAAACAAGGAATCAGGTCTGCGTTCATCGATCCAAAGCCGCAAACCCTCCTCGACGTGATCAAGGTTGATTTCTATTTTTGATACTAATTTCATCTGTTATGCTTCTGCAAAACTTGCAAATCCGTTATCGATAGCTCCGTTGTACATTCTCGTTATTTTCTCCAATGAAATGGGATAGAGTACATTAGATCCGTAAAAATCGAAATCAGATTTTTCAAAAACATCTTTAACGATTCTAATTTCACTTGAAATACAAAGCGAACCCAATGTTTCCAGTACTGGAGTCAATTTTCTTCTTGAACCATGAAGCTTGGGCAGTAGCTTTTGCATGATGGCAATGTCGATTTTCTGATGGGTAGTCAGGTTGTTGTCCAACACTGTAAGCTGATTAATTAAACGTAGTATTTCAGATGCACTGCGGTAGCCAAATTCTGCACCTGTCTTTTTTAATTCAACAAAATACTGAATCAATGCATTATTGATGGGTTCAATGTCTGCAGAGGTAAATATTTTATTGGATGACATGTCCAGGAAGCTTTTTGCACTTCCTGCGCCTTTCCCGGTTAAGGAATCCATGTCAATATCCTTGATGTGAGCAAGGAAGTTTTTCATTTCATCTTGAGAAACCCTGAACTCAATGGTGTTGGCTCTGTCCAAAACTTTAGGGCTGAACATATTGGTGGTTTCATCAATATTCACCGTACCAATGATGAACAGATTGGAAGGAACCTTCAGCATTGCAGGAACCCCATTTTCCACGGTGCCTTCGGCATACAGTGGGATCTCTTCTTTAGATTCCATCACACTTAAAAAGTCGGCAAAGTATCGTTCCACATGGCTTAAATTCATTTCGTCGAGAATGAGAAAATGCGGCAGATCGGGGGTTTTATTCGCCCGAATTATAAGATCAAGTACACCGCTGTCAGGTTTTTCATACTCATGTGGCTTCAGGGCATTCGGATAGCCCAGCAATGGTTCACGATTAGTCCAGTCCGCGCCCACAGGTATAAGGCAATACTGACTTTTATGCTGACAAATCCATTGCACAAAGGCCTGTGCCAGCTTTGTTTTTCCAGATCCGGAAAGACCAGTCAGTATGACGAAAGGCTTCGTTAGGAGGGAGGCTATGAATCTTAGAACAAGTAAATTTGAATAGATTAATCCTGAATTTTTTAGGGCTTTGGAAATTAATTCAATGTTGAAATCTTTGGTTTCGGATGGCATCGTAGGAGCTGTTTCAAAGGGTAATTTTTTATACTGTTCAAGTATTTCATGTAAATCTTTATCTAATTCAGTGCCCGAGGGTAAATTTTTTACATCATAAGCCTTGAATACAAATGATGATCCATAACGTTTTGGCTTTTGTTTATATCTTTCTTCAAAGTATTGTATAATACTTAATTTATTTTCAATATTCCATTTTAATTGTGGTGGATTACTCTCACTTATACCGTATGCTAAAATTAGTAGCTCATGCTTCTTATAATACAAGTACACAGGGTAAATTCCATTACTAGTTGTATTTGGATCTCTTAGAAAAGAAATCCAAGGTATATGGGCCTTCTTAGTTTGTCCGAAACTTACTTTAATCTTTGTCCCTAAATACTCTTTAACAAAATGCGATGTTCTTAGACTGTCAGTTTTTGCTTGTTCAAGGAATTTTTGTAATTCTAATTGATAACTCATCTTGGTTTGATTAGATTTTTAATAAGTTTTCAAAACATCTGGTAAGTTGTTTCGCGTTATTTGCATTGTGCGACTGTGGTTACCCATTTTAATTTTACTCTACCAAATTACTTTACTTTTTCGAAATTTTAAGCTATTGAACATCATTTTTTTATTATTGAAATGTCTTTGTCGAGTAATATGTCGATAAAGGAGTGACTTGATAAGCCTGGAAATTTATGCTTGCTATTCCTCTTGTCGGAAGTTTGATCCGTATTTTCAATCAGAGCTAAAAGCCAGGCTTTATAAGTTCCCGATCTTGTTATACCGGCCTCCTTTAGCCAATCAAGTTTTCATAGAAGAAATACAATAAAGATAATTGCAGCTATGTGCCCAAGAAACACGGGAGCCGAGTCTCCAAATTTTTGGTTTAGCAGGCCTGAAGTAATCCTTGCAGATAGCATCGCAAATCATATATCTATAACCTCATGTTATCCCTGTCATTTCTTGTCCGCCGGCAGGGTATTTCCCGATATTTACAATAGATATAACACTGTTTTTGTATACCTATGACTATACAAGCACTATTCGAGTACTATTCGATAACTATACAAGATACGACGCGTTAGTGACTGGATGGAAAGCGGGTCACCGTTGTCACTCAATTCGGCATGTCTCACAAACGTGACGTGATTGTACACATCCGGAACCTGTTGTCAGGACCCGAAAGCAGGCTGAAGTGGCATTCGGGGGCCAACATCAAGGCTTTTGACCTGCAAATGCATTGTATCTCTTCTTTGCCGCTCCCACCCGGAAATCGTTTTCGCCCCGACGGGTTCGTGGCTTTAAATTGGGGGGCCAAATCCGTGCCCAAAACATCCATCTTGGGGTCGTCAAAGACTGTTGAATAGTTATGTTAATGATTTTTGGCCTCCTGAGACCTTTGGGCAGGTGGTCTGGTGGGGTGCTGACAAGTACTGCCATGGCAGAGAATTTCCCATATAGTTGAATATAAATAGATAAGGTGTGTCTTTCGTTCCGGAGATGCCAAAATGACGCGAAAATTCTATTTAACAATTAGTACGAAATCCTCATTTTTCGCCATTTTCCTCTCTTTTTTCAAAAAAATGAAAGTGCCTTTTTGGTAGTTTTTATGCTTTTTTTTCTATTTTCCCATTCATTTTCTACGCTTTTGGTCCTCGGACCCATGATGCCCGCCAGCCATGGTGTCGGCTTACAAATCTGGATTGGTCTCGAACCCCGGTTCCATCTCATGAAAAGGGATGTTGATAAACGTGCCTGACTGATCAATTCGGTCGATTGGCTGAAGAACCTTCCAGTCGGCAAAAAATATTAATTGTAATGATAATGTTATCCGGAAATAGCTAAATTTGTATTGTAAACCAGAATCTGCTACTTTATTCCATCGTTCTAAATTTACCAGTCAAAGAAATATGAATTCCATAGGCCGAGACAGTTTTGATGGCACGAAATGCCGTGTCGAAACTGTTTTTCACACCTTATATAGTAAGGTGTGCAGCTGAGGTATTTTAAAAAATGAGTTCATTTTTCAGGACAAAAAATTGAGGATACCACAATGGGAAGGAGGACACCGCCGTGGCAGCATTGCTGAAACTTATTCCTGAACTCGCAGCAATAGTCAGGGAAACAATAGTCCTGCGCCTTATGAAAATTCTTCACCATGATGGTGCATTTGATTTCGTTGCATTAGCTGTTCTATCCACTCTCTACACTTTTGACATTGATATCTGAAAAATCCAGACATTGCCTGAAGTTGGAATGTGTGTCATAAGTCTGCATTTGAGATTCTCCTCTAAAGGTACCCAACATATTTCGGAAAATCAATAGGATGTTGGGATTCTTAACCTGGTCCATTTGATTCTACCAATGCCCGTTTGAAAAGGACTGCATTAGAGACATTTCTGACATTCGAGCACCAAATTGTAATATTTCTTGCTTAATGATTTTTCTTTGGGTCTACTTGATTGAAGGATGCTCTGACCACAGTGATTTCAGCGTCAGTGTTTGGTTCACGTTATCGGTTTCATAATCATAGTCGAGCAAGGCTGACCAATAGGTTTCATGGAATTTCTTCCTCAGGGATCCCTCGGTCATGCAGGGCCACCTGGTCGGGGGCAATCCCGGTGGCCATAACAATGTGCCTTTGTACAATTCAAAGTACTGCTTTAACCATTCTTCCCTCGGCAGGTTAACGTATGCAACCAGCCCTCCCAGATAATCGTCTTCTTCATA
>JACDJC010001066.1_pt1 | contig 26546 bp, 20 predicted proteins | sample 7454191 | NCBI WGS metagenome assembly JACDJC01 (sample SAMN14253291, study PRJNA609438) | sludge metagenome | isolation source: sludge after 25d culture with pyrite and EDTA | collected 2018-12-20 | reverse complement strand
GTCATCACGATCCTGGCCGGGTTCGGACTCGTGACACCGGCCGCGCTCCACCGGTTCCGGCGGTTCGAGGTGGTGCTGGCCTTCGCCGCCGGCGCGCTCCTCTCGCCCGGCGCGGACGTGCTCTCGATGCTGATGATGACGATCCCGATCCTCCTGCTGTACGAGATCGGGGTCGCGGGGGCCATGCTGATGCACCGCCGCCGGCTCCGGCGCGCCGCCTCTGCCGCGGTATCGGGACTGGTGGTGCTCACCCTGTGGGGCGCGCCGGCCGAGGCCCAGAAGCCGACGCTTCCAGCCGGCAGGCCGGCGAAGCAGGTCACCAACGCGCCGGCTGCGGCCGCTCCCGGCGCGCCTGCCCCGGCGCTCGACGATTCCGCGGCGCGCGCACGGATCCAGAGCGGCCAGGCGGTGGACACCGCGGCGGCGCGGCGGCTCGGGCTCCCGACCGGGCCGGTCTTTCCGTTCCCGGCGCCGGACTCGATGATCCAGCTGCTGCTGGGGCGGGAGGGGTACGTGGTGACGCGCTACCGCGCCGACTCGGTCACCCTCTTCGCCGAGGAGAAACGGATCCTGATGGTGGGGGAGGCCCGCACGGAGCGGGAAGGGGCGACGCTGGAGGCCCACGAGATCGACTACCAGGACGCCAAGGGGCTGCTCGACGCCCGCGGCTCGCCGATGCTGTTCAGCGCCGACAACATCCTGATCGGGCAGGGGATCCGGTACTACACCAATTCGAAGCGGGGCGTCGTCAACGGCGCCCTCACGAATTTTGACCAGGGGGGCACCGAGTGGTTCCTCCGCGGGAGCATGGCCCAGGACTCGAGTTCCCGCCGCATCTACGCCCAGTCCAGCGAAATCACCAGCTGCGACCTCCCCGATCCGCACTACCACTTTTCCGCCGGTGAGGTGAAGTGGATCCACGGCGAGGTGATGGTGGCCCGGCCGACGGTGCTCTATGTCCGGGACGTGCCGGTGCTCTGGCTCCCCTTCGTCTTCCAGGACGGGCGGCCCAACCGGCACTCGGGCATCCTCGTGCCCCGCATCGGCATCAATGACATCGTCCGGTCGTCAAGCGAGTACAAGCGCCAGATCACGAACATCGGGTACTACTGGGCGGCCAGCGACTATTTCGACCTGACCGCCCGCCTCGACTGGCTCGACGGCCGCTACACGCAGCTCGGGATCTTCGGGCAGTACCGCTGGCTCGACCGCTTCACGAACGGCTCCATCGGCTTCAGCCGTCAGTGGGCGGACGGCGGCGGCCGCTCCACCGGCGTCATCTGGGACCACCACCAGATCTTTTCGCTCAGCAGCTCGCTCAATCTCTCGCTGAACTACGTGACGAACAGCAGCATCGTCCGCGACAACGCGATCGACCCGCTGCTCACCACCCAGCAGATCACCAGCGCGCTCAACTACACCCATCGCTACCTGTGGGGCACGCTGACCCTCGGCGGCAATCTCTGGCAGAACCTCGAGAACAACAGCCTCACCAGCCAGCTGCCGGCCGTCACGCTGAGCCCGAAGCCGGTGAACATCGGCCAGCACGTGACCTGGTCGCCTGCCCTCTCCTTCGCCACGGACTGGCAGAGCAAGCAGCCGCTGAGTCCGCCGGTGACGATCCTGCGCCCGGACAGCACGCTGGACACCCTTGCCGGCACCTGGAACTCGCGTACGACCACCTTCTCGGTCCAGACCCCGTTCCGCATCGGCGACTTCAACTGGCGGAACAGCGTCCGGGTCCGTGACTTCAAGGACAACATCCCCGACCTGGACAGCACCTGGGTTCCGGATCCCGGCAACCCGGGCGATTCGCTCCTCGTTACCACGACGTTCATCGGGCAGTACTCCACCGGACTCGACTGGGACACCGGCATCAACCTGCCGCTCCTGTTCCGCGGCAGCTGGAAGCTCCAGCCCTCCATCGGGCTGACCAACGTCGCCTCCGGGCAGGATTACCTGATCCGGAACGAGCGCACCGACGGGGCGTGGGTCGCCCAGGCGAAGCGCTTCGCCTTCAGCCTCGGCGTCAGCCCGACCTTCTTCGGCTTCTATCCCGGCTTCGCCGGCTTCCAGCGTGTCCGGCACAGCTTCTCCCCGGTCATCAACTACTCGATGGCGCCGTCCGCGGAAGTGCCGGCGGACTTCGCCGCCGCCGTCACGGCGCGGGGCTCGGCCGTTCAGTTCACGAGCCCCAGGATCGAGCGGCTGACCGTCGGGCTGAACCAGAACATCGAGGGGAAGCGGCTCAACCCGGCCGCCACCGACTCGTCGGCTCCCGACGCCAGCCGGAAGCAGCGAATCCTGAGCATCGTGACGAGTCCGGTCGGGTACGACTTCGAGCAGGCCAAGGAGCCGGGCCGCACCGGGTGGACCACCCAGTTCCTGACCAACTCGTTCCAGAGCGACCTGCTCCCCGGCTTCAACCTCGCCGTCACCCACGACCTCTGGGACGGCACCGTCGGTCTCGAAACGACGTCGTTCGACTTTTCGCTGAAGCAGGTGAACATGAGCTTCGCGGTCTCCGCGGCGACCTTCGCGCCCATCCTCCGGTTGTTCGGGATGTCCGCCCCCGCGCCGAGCGGCGACGCCGAGCCGGACCTCCGGGGCTACGTGGCGGACACCTATCGTCCGGTGCGTCCCGGACCCGAGGCCATCTACGGATACAACCCCGGGAACACGCCGCTCGGCCGCGCCTTCCGGGCCAACGTCAGCTACACCTACCAGAAAGCCGACAACGGCGGCCCGTCGCAATCCAACATCGGGTTCAACACGACCTTCTCTCCGACGCCGCTCTGGGGGGTGTCCTGGTCCACGCAATACAACGTGACCGCCGGGACCTTCGAGTCGCAGATCATCCGCCTCGAGCGCGAGCTGCACGAATGGCGGGCGGGTTTCAACTTCGTGCGGAACCCGAACGGCAACGTGTCGCTCTACTTCTCGATTTCGCTGACCGACCTCCCCGCCATGAAGCTCGACTACAACCAGTAGTCGGCAGGGGCGCAATCGTCCCCGGTGGCGGACAGGAGCTCCCCCGCTCCACCTTCGTAACTCCATACGACATAATGGGTTGTAGTCCGGCCTGGTATGGCATGGACCGTGCGTTTTCCCGGAGTGTCCCCTCTACGAGGAACACCGATGCGTCTCGTCTGGGCTGGTGCGGCCGTGCTGACACTCGCCGCCTGCGATTCCTACACCGAAGTCATCGCCCCGCCCCCCGGAGGCATCCAGCCCCCGGTCGCCCTCTATTACCAGGTCGAGCCGATCGGGACGGGGACGGCGCCGTCCGGGCTGCTGCTCTCCTGGCCCGACGACGGCGATCCCAATCTCGCCGTCTGGCACGTCTATTCCCGAGGCTCGACGACCGAGTCCTTCGGGCTCCGTGGCTCCACCACCTCCAATACCTACCACGACAACGGCCCGCCGGATCTGCAGTACTTCGTCACGGCGGAGGACCTGAACGGCTTCGAGAGCGCCCCGAGCCCGACCGTCACGATCGACGAGCGCCTGGCGCTGCCCGCGCCGGCAGCGCTCTTCAGCATCAGCCTCGACGGCGCCATCGCGCTCGACTGGACGGACAACGCCCACAGCGCCTCACCGGCCCGGTTCGCGGCGTACCGGATCTACAGCGCCGCGTACGACATCGACGCCAATCTCTGCGACGTGGACTGGTTCCTCGAGGGCACAACGGTGGCGCCGGAGTTCATCGCCGGTGCGCTGCCCAACGGCCAGCCGCGCTGCTTCGCGGTCACGGCCGTGAGCGTCGAGGGGTATGAGAGCCTCTGGTCCCCGATCCGGGCCGACACGCCCCGTCCCGACGCGCGCAACATCGTGCTCTACGCGCGAGAGCTGACCCTGAGCCAGAGCGGGTTCCGGTTCTGGAAGGACCTGAACTTCGACCAGTTCGTGCAGCCCTCGGAACTCGGGCTCGTCGGCCCCGGCAACGCCACCGACATCGACTTCGTGGTCGAGCGGAACGGCCTCGGCGGCCTGCGCTTCCGCCCGGTGCGCGCCGGCACCGGGGTCGAGTTCTACGGCAGCGGCCCGGTCGGCGACCTGACCGACATCGACTGGGCGCCGGACCAGGTGTACAGCCCGCTGCCGATCGACGCGCTCGTCGGCTGGGGATACGTGTTCGAGATGAGCGGCGGCGACGCCTTCGCCCGGTACGGCGCGGTCCGAGTGACCCATGTCGGCCAGGATTTCCTGATCCTCGACTGGGCCTACCAGACCGATCCTGGCAACCCGGAGCTCGTGGGGGGGGGCGGCGTCCGCGCGGCCAGCCCGGCCGGAGTGACGATCGCGCACTAGGACGGGCTTGTGCCGTGCGGGGTGTTCGGGCAATTTCGGCAGATGCCAACCGACACCCTGCTGCTCGACGGCAACTCGCTCACCGTCCCCGCCGTGGTCCACGCGGCACGCAACCCTGCGTGCCGCGTTGGCGTTCAGCCCGGCGCCCTCGCGGCGCTCGCGGCCAGCCGGTCGCGCGTCGAGCGGGCGCTCGCCTCGGGCCAGACCATCTACGGCATCAACACCGGGTTCGGCAAGCTCGCCAACGTCCGAATCGCCCCGGCAGACCTCGAGCGGCTGCAGGTCAACCTGATCCGGAGTCACGCGGCCGGGGTCGGCGCGCCGCTCCCGGCCGATGTCGTCCGCGGGCTCATGATCCTCCGGACGAACGTCCTCCTCCGCCCGACCAGCGGTGTTCGCCCGGCGCTCGTGGAGGCCCTCCTCGGCGTGCTGAACGCCGGTCTCGTGCCGCTGGTGCCGGAGCAGGGCAGCGTCGGGGCGAGCGGGGACCTGGCGCCGCTCAGTCACGTCGCGCTGGTGTTGATGGGGGAGGGGGAGGTCCTCGAGCAGGGACGGCGCGTGCCGGCCGCCGCCGCCCTCGCCGCCGCGGGCCTTGCGCCGTTTCGCTTCGCGCCGAAAGAAGGCCTCGCCTTCATCAACGGCACGCAGGCGCAGACCGCGATGCTGGCCCTGATGATTCATGACGCCGAGGTGCTGTGGCGGACCGCGGTGGGCGCGGCGGCGATGAGCCTCGAGGCGCTCCGCGGTACCCCGACGCCGCTCGACGAACGGATCCACGCCGCCCGTCCCCACGCGGGGCAGCTCGAGACCGCCCGACTCATGCGCGAGCTGCTCGCCGACAGCGCCATCCGCGAATCCCACCGGGACGATGACCCGCGGGTGCAGGACGCGTACAGCCTCCGGTGCACGCCGCAGGTGCTCGGGGCGGTGTGGGACGCGATCGCCTTCGCGGCGCGGACGACCGCCATCGAGCTCAACGCCTCGACCGACAACCCCCTCGTCTTCGAGAACGGGGACGTGCTTTCCGGCGGCAACTTCCACGGCCAGCCGGTGGCGCAGGCCCTCGACTTCCTCGCGGTGGCCGTCACCACGCTCCAGGCGATCGCCGAGCGCCGGGTGGAGCGGCTGGTGAATCCCGACTTGTCGCAGGGGCTCCCCGCCTTCCTGACGAGCGACCCGGGGCTGTCCTCCGGCTACATGATGGTGCAGATCACGGCCGCGGCGCTGGTGGCGGAGTCCCGCACCCTGGCCCACCCGGCGAGCATCGGGTCGATTCCGACCGACGCGAACCAGGAGGACTTCGTCCCGATGGGGATGGGGGCCGCCTACAAGGCGCGACGGATCCTCGACAACGCGGTGCACGTCGTCGCCACGGAGTTGCTGTGCGCGGGGCAGGGGCTCGACCTCCTGCGGCCTCTGACCCCGGGACGCGGCGTCGGCCTGCTCCACGACCGGCTCCGGGGGCTGAGCCCAGCGGTGCCGCCGCTCGCGGAGGACCGCCCGCCCGCCCCCGATCTCGCGCGGCTGGCGGGTGCCATCCGGGCCGGCGTCTTCGATCCCGCTGCGCTTGCGTAGCTTGCTCCCCCCCTTCCGCCTCCGTATCTTTCCCAGGTACTTGCCTCATAAGTCCAAGTCCTGTCGCCGTTTTCCTCCTTCTCTGGCCGAGCCCGAATGAATCTCGAAAAGCTCAAGGACACCGCCAGGAAGCATGAGCAGAAGGAGGATTGGCGGAAGGCCATCGAGGTCTATCAACGAGTCCTCGAGGCGTTCGAGTCCGGCGAGGAAGCCGCGCCCGACCTGGCGCTCTACAACAAGGTGGGCGACCTCCACCTGAAGGTGGGGGACATTCCCGCCGCCGTCCGCTCCTATGAACGGGCGGTGGAGTTGTACAGCGAACAGGGATTCTCCAACAACGCGATCGCTGTCTGCGGCAAGATCCTCCGGTACGACCCCCACCGCACGCGCACCTACATCCAGCTCGCCCGGCTCCACGCGAAGAAGAACATGGCCGGCGAGGCCAAGAAGAACCTGATCGAGTACCTCGACCGCATGAATCGCGACAACATGCGGGACACCGCGTTTCGCGACGTCAAGGAGTTCGCGGACCAGTTCGGCTCGAGCGACGAGATCCGCGTGATGCTGGCCGAGCTGCTGCGGGTGGCGTCGCGGGGCGCCGAGGCGCGCGAACAGCTCGAAAAGCTCGCGGCCGATCTCGAGAGCCGCGGCGACCAGGCGGGCGCGCAGCGGACGCGGGAACGGATGCACGAAATGGAGGCGAGCGCGCCGGCGCCGGTCGAGGAGCAGCGTCGCCGGGGCGACCTCGTGTTCCTGGACATCGGCCTCGACACCCCCTTCGGCTCGCCGGTCGGGTTCGGCGCCCCGACGCGCGAGATCCAGGCGTCCGAGGACGCATCGCCGCCGCCCGCGGCCGACGTGCCCGTCGACGAGGTCACCATGTCCGCGTCGGACCTCCTGCAGTCCGACATCGAGGAGGGCGTCCTCGAGTTCGACGTGGTGCCGATGGAGGGCCTTGAGCGGGTGGGCTCGGCCGACCTCGACGACCTCGAGATCCTGCCCATGGACTCCGACCTGGTCGAGGACAACACGACCCTTGCCGCGGAGGACATTCCCGCGCCGCTCGAGGGCTTCGAGCCTGACCGGCTCGACGATTCGGGCACCGTTCCCCTCGTGCCCGCGGAGGCGACGGGGCTGGTGTCGGACATGACATTCGACCTGCCGGTGTCGGCCATCCAGGATGATCCCGCCCCGGCCGGGCGGCTCGAGGAAGTTCCGCTCCTCGGGGACGTCGACGTGACCCTGGAGACCACGACCGACACCGAGAGTTACGCCGTCGAGGCACCGCCGGTGTGGGCCACCGACGACCCGGCGCTGCAGCTGGTGGAAGGCGAAGCGTCCGCGGCCGGCGAGCAGGGCACCGGCGTGCAGGAGGTCCCGGCCGAGGCCCGCGTGACCGAGCTCGAGGATCGGGTGCTCGACAATCCGGACGATCCCGACGTGCACCGGGCGCTTGGCGAGGCGCTCCTCGCCATCGGCGAGCATGGGCGCGGGGTCGAGGAGCTGAACCTGGCGCTCTCCCGCTTCGAGGAGCTGGAGGACTGGGACCGGGCGAACGACGTGGCGGAACAGCTGGCTCGGCTGGAGCCGGACGGGATCCGGTACTACCAGAAGCTCGTGGAGCTCGCGTATCGGGTCGGTAACCGCACGCGCGTCGTCGATGCGTACCTCGAGCTGGGCGACGCGCTCGTCCGCGTGGGGGCGGTCGAGAAGGCGCTGGCGGTGTACGGTCGGGTGGCGGAGAGCGAGCCGGACAACGCCCGCGCCCGGGCGGCCATCGATTCGCTGGCCCCACCGCCGCCTCCGAGCGCGCCGGCCACGGCCTCCCCGCCGCCGCCCGTCCCCGCGGAGGGTTTCGTGGATCTCGGCGCCATGGTGCTCGACGGCGACGTGGGTGGACGGCCGAAGGACACCCGCATGCGGGTGCAGGACGAGGAGCCGACCGGCGACGAGGAGCGCGACTTTGCCGAGATGCTGAAGCAGTTCAAGCGCGGGATCGACGAGAACCTCGACGCCGAGGATTTTCAGTCGCACTACGACCTGGGCATCGCGTTCAAGGAGATGGGCCTGCTCGACGAGGCCATCGCGGAGTTCCAGAAGGCGCTCCGGTCGCCCGACGCGCGGCTGCGGACCTCGGAGGCGCTCGGCTCCTCCTTCTTCGACAAGGGGCAGTTCGCGGTGGCCGAGGCCATTCTGCGCCGTGCGGTGGACGGGCTGAGCGGCCAGGACGACGAGAAGATCGGCCTGCTGTACTGGCTCGGGCGCGCGCTCGAGGCCGAGGGGCGGGCGCACGAGGCCCAGCCGTACTACCGGCGGGCGCTGGCGGTGGACATCCACTTCATGGACCTCGCCGAACGGCTCCGCGCCATTTCGAAGGGTGGGACGTCGTGACGCAGGCGATTCCCGCCACCCTCGCGGACATCCAGGCGCCCGTCCGCCCCCGGCTGGAGGAGGTCCGGTCCGAGCTGCGCCGCATCGTCGAGGCGGATTTCGGCCTGATCGCGGAGGTCAACGCGCACCTCCTGCAGATGCAGGGCAAGATGCTGCGGCCCACCCTCCTGCTGCTGGCGGACGAGGCGACCGGCGCCCCTGATCCCCGGGCCGCCACGCTCGGCGCGGTCGTGGAACTGATCCACCTCGCCACCCTCGTGCACGACGACTCCGTGGATCACTCGGTGCGCCGCCGCGGGATGCCCACGATCAACGCCCTGTTCAGCCACCAGGTGTCGGTCATCATGGGCGACTACCTGTACTCGCGGGCGGTCATCGAGCTGGTCCGGCTGGCGGACCTCGAGCCGCTGCGGATCCTCGGGCGGGTCACCAACGAGATGACCGTCGGCGAGATGCGCCAGCTGCTGGCCCACGACCGGCTGGCCTTCTCGGAAGAGCAGTACGACCTGCTGATCATGGCCAAGACGGCCTCGCTCCTCTCCGGCGCGTGCGAAACTGGCGCTATCCGCGCGCCGGCCGAGCAGCGCCAGGCGATGCGGGAGTTCGGCCTGCGGCTCGGGATGGCGTTCCAGATCGTGGACGACCTGCTGGATTACACCGGCGACGCGACGGTCACCGGCAAGCCGGTCGGCGCCGATCTCCGGGAGCACAAGGTGACGCTGCCCCTGATCCACGCGCTCCCCAGGCTGTCCGCCAGGCAGCGCCGCGAGGTCTCGGCCCTGATGGACACCGAGGCGCCGACGGACGAGCAGATCGCCGCGGTGGTGGAGGCGGTGACCGAGGCCGGGGGGCTCGAATACGCCCGCGAGCGAGCGGCGTCGCTCTCGACCGGCGCCGAGTCGGCCTTGGAGGTCCTGGCCCCCAGTCCCGCCCGCGAGGCGCTCCGGGCGAGCATCCCGTTCGTGCTGGATCGGAGGAGCTGATGGCCGGCGGACCTCGTCGCCCCGGGTTCTACCTGGGTGTCCTGACCACCGGCTTCCTTGCCGGCGGCTTCCTGACGGCGCTGCTTCGGCGGTTCCTGCCCGAGAGCGCGGCCCGGGACTTCTTCACCACGGCGGTCAACCCGACGGTGGGGCCTGTCTCCGTGGACCTGCTCGTGGTTAACTTCACGCTGGGGCCGGTCGGGCTCGATGTGACGCTGCTCAGTCTCGTGGGCGTCCTCGTGGCCTACTTCATCGCGCGGTCCCTTTTCTAAAGGCGGTCCGTATGCTCGGGAACATCGGCTTTTCCGAATTGATGATCCTCATGGTCGTGGTGTTGCTGGTCTTTGGCGCCAAGCGGCTTCCCGAGATCGGCTCCTCCATCGGCAAGGGAATCCGGGAGTTCAAGCGCAGCATCTCCGACGCCGGCGACTCGATCAGCAGCGCCCCGGACGATCGCGCGCAGCTTCCGCGGTCCATGGATGCGCCGCCGTCCAACACCACGGCCAGCGGGTCGGGCGAGCCCAAGCGGCTCTCGCAGTAGCGACGCCAGCCGGAACGCACGAGGGGCCGGACCGGGGATTTCCCCGGTCCGGCCCCTCGCTGCGTCAAACGGTGCGTGGCGGGGCCTAGATCCCGTTGCTCTGCCCCAGCGCGGAGGTGGCGGCGGCCTCGGCCTGCGCGGAGGTCGGGAAGAGCCCCTCGCGCCGGTCCACGACCTTGGCTTGCGCCCGCAGCGCCTCAAGGTAGTTCCGTGCCCGGTCCTGGCGTGCACGGCGGATGGCGTCGGTCCGGTACGCATCGAGCCCCTGCCGGAAGGCCGACGTGTCGGCCGGCGTCCGGGAGATCACCCGCACGACGTACATGCCGTCGTCCGTGTCGAGGACGTCGCTCACGGCGCCGATCGGCAGGCTGAAGACGGCGCCCGTCAGGATCGGGTTGGGAACGGGACTTTCCACCCGGGAGAACGGGCCCAGGTTGCGGTACGGGACGCCCAGCGCCGTGGCGGCTTGCTCCATCGTGCTGCCTTCCCGCACGCGCCGGACGTAGTTCTGCGCCAGCTCGGCGGCGAGGCCGACCTTCTTGTCCTGCGCGACGGAGATCATCACCGCCTCGCGGATGGCGTCGAGCGGGGGGACGCCCTCGGGGGTGATGCTGTCCAGGCGGAACAGGTAGTAGCCGATCGGCGTCTCGATGATCGGGCTGATCTCGCCCACCTTGGCCTGGAACGCCCAGGCGCCGGCGTCGGGGATGACGCGCACCCCGATCTGCAGCTGGGTGCCCTTCTGGATCGGCGGGGTCGGGCCGAGCGGGAGTGACAGCGCGCGCGCCACCGTGTCCAGGGCGGCGGGGTCGAGCCGGCTCGCGCCGAGCTCTTCGAGGGAGTCCGCTTGCGCGTCCAGCCGGTCGCGGTGGGTCCCGGTCACCTCGATCGGGATCAGGATGTGACGACCGGTGGCCGTCTTGCCCTTCCGGCTCGACACCTCGATGAGGTGGTAGCCGAACTCGGTGAGCACCGGCATGGACAGGGTGTTGAGGGGCATCGAGAAGGCGGCGTTGTCGAAGGCCTCGACCATCGAGCCCTGCGTCCACTCGCCGAGGTCGCCACCCTTCGAGGCCGAGATGCTGTCGGCCGACTCCCGCGCGGCGATCTCCGCGAACGGCGCGCCGTCGAGGATCTCCTGCCGGACGGCCAGGGCGCGCTGGTAGGCCGCGGCGGAGTCGCTGGCATCGGTCAGTCGGGGCAGCGCCACGAAGCTCAGGTACGCCGTCGGCAGCCGGGTGAACTGGTCGGGGTGCGCCTTGTAGTACGCCTGGATCTCCTCTTCGCTCACCTGCACCGCGGAATCGGGGATGGCGCGGCGGGGAAGGATCGCCGCCAGTTCGATCGTGGCGGTCTCGTTGCGGTCGCGGTAGAGCTGCCAGAGCGCGGGGTCGGAGAGGTAGACGTCGGCCGTGACCACCCGCAGGAGCTTGCTCTGCAGGATCTGGTCGCGGTACTGCGCCTCGAGCAGCGGGATGTACTGCTGCCCGACCCCGGAGGCGAGCCAGCGCTGGTACTTGGCGAGGTCGAACTTGCCCTCGGTCTGGAACTGCTCGGCCGTCTGGAGCTGGGGCGGCGGGAAGTTCTTGATGGCCTCGCTGATCTCCTGGGGCGTGGCCACGAGGCCCCGGCGCTTGTACTCCCGCTGGAGCACCGTCGCCTCGATGATCTGGTTCCAGACGTCGTTCCGGATGCCGACGATGTCGTCCAGCGTGAGCGGCTTGGAGGAGGTCCGCTGCTGCTCCTCGATGGTCTGCTGGACCAGGGTGGTGTAGTAGCGCGCCTCGATCGTCTGGCCGTCCACCTTGCCGGCGCTGGTCTGCGACAGGAGGCCGGTCCCGCCGGAAAGCCCGCTGAGATCGAACACCAGCCAGAGGAAGAACGAGGCGGTGACGATGTAGATGAGGGGCTTGGCGCTGTTGCGAAACACTTGCATCGACATTGGCGGGATCCCGGCTCCGGACATGGTGGAAAAAGAGGGATAAGTCTAAGCGGGGCAACGGACAATCTCAAGCCATCCACCCCACGGGGCGGTTGACAGCACCGCGATTTTACCTTACTCTGAAGTCAATCCCCGCAACAACTTACGCGTCCAGGGACCTGAATGGCCTATTCTCGCGAGATTGAAAAACTCCAGCGCCAATTCGAGGAGAACCCGCGGCGCTTCGCGGCTCCCTTCGCTGACGCCCTCCGGAAGAGCGACGAGGTGGAGCGCGCGCTCGAAGTGATCCGGGTGGGGCTCGAGCTCAATCCCGACTACATCCCCGGAAGCGTCATCCTGGGCCGCTGTCACCTCGACATGGGCAATGACGAGGGGGCGGAGGCGGCCTTCTCGCGCGTCCTCGACCTCGACAACGAGAACGTCATCGCCCTGAAATCGCTCGCCGACATCATGGAGCGGCAGGGACGCAGCGACGAGGCCGTCAGCTTCCTCACCTATCTGCTCGACGTGGACCGGAGCAATGACGAGGCCAGGGAGCAACTGGCGCGGATCCGCGGCACGCCGACCACCGCTCCCACGGCCGTCGAACCGGCCGCCCCGCCGGCCGCCGGCGACACGGCGCCCTCACCGCAACCGTTCTTTGGCGCGCTTCCGGCCGACGAGCCGCCCGCGCCCGCGCCCCAGGTCGAGGAGTTCCTCGAGCCGACGGCGCTCTGGGAGCCTCCGGTCGGCGTCAGCGAGGCCCCCATCTCGCCCTGGGTCGAGCCGACCGCCGCCGCCGCGGAGCCCGCGGAACTCGGCGAGTCGCTGCTCGATGAGCCGGCGAACCCGCCGGATGTCACTCCGATGGCCGGCCTCGAGCCCGTGGAATTCCGCGGCGAGGCCGCCGCGGAGACGGACACGTCCCGGTTCGAGGAATTCGTGCTCGAGCGCGAGGAGGAGATCATCCTCCACAGCTCGTCCGGTGCGGAGTACCAGGTGGCGAACGACTCCGAAGCCCTCCTCGAGCGCGCCGGCGCCTCCTCGGAGTCCGCGTCGCCGGCAGAGCCAGAGCCAGAGCCAGAGCCAGAGCCAGAGCCTGAGCCCGCCCCGCCGACCGCCTCGGCGAGTTCCGTCATCGCGGAGGAGCTTGAAGCGACGCGGGCGGCCGAGCCGCTTCTCCCGGCGGTGGAGGAGGAGGCCCCCTTCGAGTGGGCCATGCATGTCGGCGAGGAGCAGGAGTTCGTCCCCGCCGAGCCGGCTCACACCGGCGTCCATCCCCCGGACAGCTTCGACGCGGCCATCGAGGGCATCGCCCCGGTGGACGAGGAGGGGGACGCGGGGGAGCCGGAGGACGAGGAGGGCGAGCCGGAGTCGGGCGCGCCGGTGCTGATGGTCACCGAGAGCATGGCCGAGCTGTACGCCGCCCAGGGTCACCCGGGCGAGGCGCTCGGCGTGTACCGCATCCTCTACGACCGGAATCCCGACAACGAGCGGCTGCGGCTCCGCATCGTGGAGCTGGAGTCGGTGATGGCCGCCAAGGTGATGGACGATGCCGCGCCGTCCTTCGCCGCCTCGATCACCGGTGGCAAGGCCGTCGCCACCTTCCTGGGCGCCATGCTTGGCGCCAGGCCCCCGCAGGTGGACATCCCGGAGCCTCCGCCGGCCCCCGAACTCGCCCCCGCCACCGAGGCCTCGAACGCGGGCGACGAAGAGGCCGTGGCCTCGGGTGCGCCGACCCGGCCCGCCATCGACCGGCTCTCCCTCGGCGCCATCTTCGGCGAGGATCCCTCTCCCGTGCCCCCGGCCGCGAACAACACCCCCTCCGAAAAGCCGGAGGGCGCCTCGGGATTCTCGTTCGACGAGTTCTTCGGCGGGGGGGAAGCGGTGTCGACGGGGCGCACCTCCTCCGGGTCGGTCCGCGCCGCCCGGGCCTCCGACGACGAGGACGACCTCGACCAGTTCCACTCCTGGCTCCAGAGCCTGAAGCGCTGATGCGGGTCGCCGTCCTCAACGGCCCCAACCTCAATCTCCTCGGCGTGCGTGAGCCTGCGCTGTACGGGCACCAGACGCTGGCCGACATCGAGGCCATGGTGCGCGCCGAGGCCGCCTCGCTTGGCGTCGAGCTCGAGTGGTCGCAGAGCAACCACGAGGGGGTGCTGGTCGACGCGGTGCAGGCGCTGCGCGGCCGGGTCGATGGCGCCGTCGTGAACCCTGCCGCCTTCGGGCATACCAGCCTCGCCCTCCGCGACGCGTTCCTCGCGGTGCAGGTCCCCTTCGTCGAAGTGCACCTCACCAACATCTTCGGACGCGAGCCGGAACGGCGGCACACCGTGCTGGCCGACCTTGCGGTGGCGGTAATCGCCGGGCTCGGTGCGCGGGGATACGCCGTCGGGCTGCGGGCGTTGGTGGACCGCCTGCGTGCCGGCTGACCTCAGGGAAGCGCGCCAGGCGGGTGCCCGGGCGCTCCTCGCCGCCGACGGGCTGGAATCGCTGCTGGTGTCGCACCTGCCAAACATCCGGTACCTCACGGGGTTCACCGGGTCGGCCGGGCTCCTCCTGCTCGATCCGGACGGCGCGGTGCTCTTCACCGACTTCCGGTACGCCACACAGGCGCCGGCGGAGGTGGGCGAGGCCGCCGAGGTCGAGATCGACTCCGCCAGCGTGTGGGACCGGCTCAGGCACCGCTGCGCCGACCGTCCCGACCGGACCATCGGCTTCGAGGCCCACAACCTCACGGTGCGCGACGCAGGCCGCCTGAAGAAATGCGCCGGGCGCACGGCCCCGGTCGGGGAACTCGTGGAGGGGTTGCGGGCCGTGAAGGCGCCGGAGGAAGTGGCGGCCATCGCGGCGGCGGCCGACCTGGCCTCGGCGGCGCTGGCCGAGGTGATGCCGACGGTCCGTCCCGGCCAGTCGGAACTGCTGGTGGCCAGCCGCCTGGAGGCGGCCCTCCGCCGGCGCGGCAGCGAGTGGCACCCGTTCCAGACGATCGTGGCGTCGGGGCCGCGCGCGGCGCTGCCGCACGCGCACACCACCGAGCGCGTCATCGCGGCGGGGGAATTCCTGCTCATCGATTTCGGTGCGCAGGTCGACGGCTACTGCGCCGACCTGACCCGGACCGTGGTGGTCGGCGGGCGGGCGGATGCGCGCCAGCGGGAGGTGTACGAGGCGGTGCTCGCGGCGCAGTTGCGGGCGAGGCGGGAGATCCGCGCGGGGATGACGGGCCGCGAGGCCGACGCCCTGGCGCGCGAGCTCCTGGCGGCGCGGGGCTTCGGGGAGGCGTTTGGCCACTCCCTCGGCCACGGCCTCGGGCTCGAGGTGCACGAGGCACCGCGCCTCAGCGCCACGGCCGAATCGGTGCTGCCGGTGGGCGCGGTGGTCACGATCGAGCCGGGGCTCTATCTTCCGGGGTGGGGCGGAGTTCGCCTCGAGGACGATGTCGTGCTGACCGCCGCGGGGCCGAAGGAGCTGTCTGACGGACGCACCGATCTGGTCGAGCTGGTCTAACCGCGGGCTGGGGCCTGCGCCGGAGGAGGAACGCTCGTGAACGCCGACGAAATGAAGCAGCTGGCCCAGTTGCTCCAGAAGATGCCGGGGATCAAGTCCATCGAGCTCAAGGACGTGAAGAAGCTGGCCGAGCTCCTCCGGGATTCGCCCGAGCTGGGGTCCATCGAGGTCACGGGCTTCTTCGGCACCGGGGTCGTCATCACGCGGACCAATCACGGAGCGGCGGCGGCCTTCCCGCAGATGCCGATGATGGCGCCGGCGCCCATGATGGCCCCGCCCCCCGCCGCGGCGCCGTCCGCGGGCGCCGCGCCCGCCGCCCCAGCGGCCGCGGCGGCTCCCGCCAGCACGCTCAAGGAAATCAAGTCGCCGATGGTCGGCACCTTCTACAAGGCGCCGGAGCCCGGGGCCGAGGCGTACGTCAAGGTCGGCGGGCGCGTTACCGCGGGACAGACGGTGTGCATCATCGAGGCGATGAAGATCATGAACGAGATCGAGGCCGAGGTGTCGGGCGTCGTGCGCGAAATCCTCGCCGAGGACAGCCAGCCCGTGGAGTTCGGCCAGGTCCTCTACCGGGTCGATCCCAATGGCTGACGCGCCCGCGGCCGCGCCGTTCAATTTCAAGCAGGCGATCGCCGAGATGGTCCGGCGTAACGGCTCCGACCTGCTGCTGAAGGTGGGCCGCCCTCCCACCGTCCGCGTCAACGGCGAACTGGCCGGGCTCGACTTCCCGCCGCTGCGTCCCGAGGACCTGAAGGCGCTGGCCGAACAGATCATGACGCCGAGGCAGGTCAAGGAGTTCGCCGAGAAGAAGGAGGCGGACTTCGCCATCGGCGTGCCCGGCGTCGGCCGGTTCCGGACCAACATCTACCAGCAGCGCGGGACGCTGGCGTTCGCCTTCCGGGCCATCCCGTACGAGGTCAAGACGATCCGGGAGCTGAAGCTCCCCGCGGTGCTGGAGGAGATCTCGGCGCGGCCGCGCGGCCTGGTGCTGGTCACCGGCATCACCGGGTCCGGCAAGTCCACGGCGCTGGCCGCGATGATCAACCACGTCAACCAGCACCGGCGCGTGAACGTCATCACCATCGAGGACCCGATCGAGTTCCTGCACCGGGACCAGATGGCCAACATCTCCCAGCGGGAGGTGGGCAGCGACACCCTCACCTTCGGAGCCGCGCTCCGCCATGTGCTGCGGCAGGACCCGGACGTCATCCTCATCGGCGAGATCCGGGACGCCGACACCCTCGACACGGCGCTCAAGGCGGCCGACACGGGCCACCTGGTCTTCTCGACGCTGCACACCACCGACGCCACCCAGACGATCAACCGGGTCATCTCCTTCTACCCGCCTCACCAGCACCAGGAGATCCGGTCCCTGCTGTCCACCGCCCTCCAGGCGGTGATCTGCCTCCGGCTGGTGCCCAAGAAGGACGGCAGCGGCCGCGTGCCGGCGGCGGAGGTGCTGATCAACACCGCCGCCGTGGCCGACAACATCCGCGACATCGAGAAGGCGCTCAACATCCCCGACCTCATCGCCGAGGGCACCATCTCGTACGGCATGCAGTCGTTCGACCAGTCGCTGATGAAGTGGTACCGCGAGGGCGTCATCAGCTACGAGAGCGCCCTCTTCTACAGCAGCAACCCGAGCGAGTTCGCGCTCCGTGTCTCCGGTGTCTCCTCGGCGTCCGACAACACCTTCGAGGAGTCGGGCAAGGGCGGCCTGGACATCTCGCAGGGCTTCACTCCGTGACGATCCGGAAGGTGCTCGTCGCGAACCGGGGCGAGATCGCGCTGCGCGTCATCCGCGCCTGCCGCGAGCTCGGCATCGCCACGGTGGCGGTGTACAGCGAGGCCGACCGCGAGTCGCTGCACGTCCGCTTCGCCGACGACGACGTCTGCATCGGCCCGCCTCCCAGCCGGCTGTCGTACCTCCGCATCCCCAACCTGATCGCGGCGGCCGAAATCACCGGGGCCGACGCCATCCACCCCGGCTACGGCTTCCTGGCGGAAAACGCCGAGTTCGCCGACATCTGCCGCGCGTCCAACCTGACCTTCGTGGGCCCCACCGGCGACCAGATCCGGCAGATGGGCGACAAGGCCACCGCGCGGCGGCTCGCCAAGGAGGCCGGGGTCCCGACCGTGCCAGGGTCGCCGGGCACCATCGAGGACGCCGACGAGGCGCTCGCGGCCGCGGAGGCCATCGGCTTCCCGGTGATCATCAAGGCGACGGCGGGGGGCGGCGGGAAGGGGATGCGCATCGCGCTCGACGCGGAGCAGTTCTCGCAGTCCTTCTCCCTGGCGCAGAACGAGGCGCTCTCCGCCTTCGGGAACGGTGCGGTGTACGTCGAGAAGTACCTGGCCCGCCCGCGGCACGTCGAGATCCAGGTCATGGGCGACAGCCACGGCACCGTGGTGCACCTGGGCGAGCGCGACTGCTCGGTGCAGCGCCGCCACCAGAAGCTGATCGAGGAGAGCCCCAGCCCCGCCCTCACGGAGGAACTGCGGGGCCGGATGGGCGACGCCGCGGTGAGCCTCGCCTCCGCCATCGGCTACGTCGGGGCGGGCACCATCGAGTTCCTTCTCGACGAGGACGGCAGCTTCTACTTCATGGAGATGAACACGCGGATCCAGGTCGAGCATCCCGTCACCGAGATGGTGACGAGCTTCGACCTGGTCAAGGAGCAGCTCCGCGTCGCCGCCGGCGAGCGCATCAGCTTCAAGGGTGACGGCCGCTACCTCCGCGGGCACGCCATCGAGTGCCGCATCAACGCCGAGGACCCGTACCGCAACTTCCAGCCGAGCCCCGGGCTCATCACGGCCTATCATCCGCCGGGCGGGCCCGGCGTGCGCGTGGACACGCACGTCTACGCCGGGTACCGGGTGCCGCCGCACTACGATTCCCTCCTGGCCAAGGTCATCGTGCACGGGAACAACCGCGCCGAGGCGCTCAACCGGATGGGGCAGGCGCTGGACAGCTTCATCCTCGAAGGGATCACCACCACCATCCCGTTCCTGGCCCGGGTCATCCGCCATCCCGACTTCGTGGCCGGGACGGTGGACACCAAGTTCCTCGAGCGCGAGCCGCAGCTGCTGAAATCCGAGGCATGAAGCTCGACGTCGTCTTCTCGCCGCTGGGCCTCCTGCCCGGGCAGGCGACGGGCCGGACGATCTTCGTCATCGACATCCTCCGGGCGTCCACCGTCGTCTGCGCCGCGCTGCACCATGGCGCGCGCGCCGTGCTCCCCGCCTCCACCACCGAGGAGGCGCTCCGACTCGCGCAGACCATCGGCGGGCCGGACGTCCTGCTCTGCGGGGAGCGCGGCGGCCTCCCGATTCCCGGCTTCGCGCTCGGCAACAGCCCCCTCGAAATGACGCCCGAGGCCGTCCGCGGCCGGACGCTCGTCATGACCACGACCAACGGCACGCCGGCCCTGCTCGCCACGCAGGGAGCGGCGTCGGTCTACCTCGCCGCCGCGGCGAACCTGTCGGCCGCGGTCGCGGCCGCCCGCGACGCGCTCGATGCGCGGGGGGAGTTCATGATCCTCTGCGCCGGCCGGGAGCGGTCGTTCGCCCTCGACGACGCCTACGCCGCCGGCCGGCTGCTTGGCGCCGCGCTGGGAAGCGCCCGGAAGCGCGCGGGGCTCAACGACGCCGCCCTCGCCAGCCTGGACCTCGTGCGCCGGTACGGCACCTCCTGGGAGCGGCCCCTCCGCGCCAGCCGCGGCGGGAGCGACCTCGCGGCCCTCGGGTTCGACGCCGACGTGGTGGACGCCGCCCGCGAGGACGCCTACCCGGTCCTTCCTGTCTACCACGAACGGCGGATCACCGCCGCTCCGCCGCCCGCGAGCCTCCTGTGACCGAAGACGCCCGCCGCCGCCTCGGCGCCGTCACCGCGCTCGTGCTCGGGCTCTTTGCCGGCCTCACCCTCCTGCCCGTACCGCTGACCGGCCCGGTCGGCGCCGCGCTCGGAGGCTTCCTCTGGGAAATGCTCGGCATCGGCGCGCTCGGCGTGCCGCTCCTCGGCCTCGGGCTTGGCCTGGCCGGCTTCGACCGGCTGCCTCGCCTCGACATGAAGCGCGCCGCCATCCTGGCGGCCGGGCTGAGCCTCGTCGCGCCCTACGTGGTGGGAGTGCTGAGCCGAGTGACGCCGGAAGATCTCGTGCCCGACGTGGCTGGGCGCGCGCTCGGCGCCCGGATGACGGGGCTGGCGCCGGGGTTCCTCGCCTCGACGGCGTACGACATCATCGGGTTCGCCGGCGCCCTGCTGCTCGGCTTCCTGGCGCTCTCCGCGCTGACGCTCCTGACCGTCGCCTGGCACCCGCTGCAGCGGCTCGAGCGCCAGCCTGAATCCGGGGAGGCGGCGCCGGTGCCGGCTCCGCGCAGGACCGCGCCGCTGCCGCCGGCCGGTGAGGAGGACGAGGAGGAGGTGCCGGCCCGGGCACCCGGACTCCGGAAGTCGAAGGAGCCGAAGCCCGCCAAGGCGAAGGCGCTCTCGCCTCCGCCGGAACCCGACGTCGAGTCGGAGCTGCCGCCCATCGAATTGCTGCAGGAGCCGCCGGCCCGGGACATCGACGCCGGCGAGGCCCAGCTCGACCGCCTCGGGCAGGTGCTGCTCGAGACGCTGCGGACCTTCAAGGTGGACGGGACCATCGCGGGGCGGACGACCGGCCCCGTGGTGACGCAGTTCGAGATCGTGCCGGCGCCGGGGGTGAAGGTCGGGCGGATCGCGGCCCTGGCCGACGACCTCGCGCTCGCCATGCACGCCCCCTCGATCCGCATCGTGGCGCCAATTCCCGGCAAGGGCGCCGTCGGGATCGAGGTGCCGAACCCCACGGCCCGGATCGTCTCGATCAGGGAGTTGATCGCCGCGCCGGAGTGGGAGCGCGCACGCGCCACCCTGCCCGTGGCGCTGGGCCGTGACCTCGAGGGGCGCCCGGTCATCGCCGACCTCGCCAAGATGCCGCACCTGCTCATCGCCGGCGCGACGGGCTCCGGCAAGTCGGTCGCGATCAACACCATCATCACCAGCCTCGTGTACCGGTACACGCCGCGCGAGCTCCGGATGCTGATGATCGACCCGAAGATGGTCGAGCTCTCGATGTACAACTCGCTGCCGCATCTCCGGCACCGGGTGGTGACCAACAACAACGAGGCGGCCACCGCGCTGAAATGGGCGGTCTGGGAAATGAACCGCCGCTACGAGCTGCTCCACGCCAACGGCGCACGCAACCTGGCCGACTTCAACCGGAAGGTCGAAGAGGGAAAGCCGCTCCGGAACCCGGCGCGACCGAAGCTCACGCTCGCCATCGTGAGCGAGGAGCCGGCCGACACGCCGCCGCCGCCGCCCGAGGAAGAGACGTACACCGAGGGCCACCTCCCCTTCATCGTGCTCTTCGTGGACGAGCTGGCGGACCTGATGATGACGGTGCAGGGCGAGGTGGAAACGCCGCTCGCCATGCTCGCCCAGAAGGCGCGCGCCATCGGGATCCACCTGATCCTCGCCACGCAGCGGCCATCGGTGAACGTGATCACCGGCCTCATCAAGGCCAACTTCCCGAGCCGGATCGCCTTCCGGGTGGCATCGAAGGTGGACAGCCGCACCATTCTCGACCAGAACGGCGCGGAGGCACTGCTCGGCAACGGCGACATGCTCTTCCTCCCGCCCGGCAAGAGCGAGCCGCTGCGGCTGCAGGGGGCCTTCATCGGCACCGAAGAGTCGGAGCGGGTCATGGAGTGGTACGTCAAGCGGCGGGAGGCCCGGCGGGCGGCGGCCAAGGAATCGGAGGCGGCCGAGAGCGACATCCTCGAGACGGTGCGGGCGCTCGAGGCGGCGGCGGAGGGCGGCGGGGGCGGGGAGGACGGCGACGGCAGCGAGCGCGACAGCCTCTTCCGCGAGGCCGCCGAGGCGTGCATCCAGAACCAGGGCGGCTCGACGTCGCTCCTGCAACGCCGCCTCCGGATCGGGTACGGCCGGGCGGCGCGCATCATCGACCAGCTGCAGATGGCGGGCATCCTCAGCCCGCCCGACGGCTCGAAGCCGCGCGACGTGCTGATCGGTATCTCGCAGCTGGACGAGTACTGCTCCTGAGAGCGCTGTGCCGGGCGGCCATGCGGCAGGCACGCCGCCCGAGACCCACACCGTGAGACTCCGCATGCGCGCACCCTTGCTCACCCTCGCCCTGCTCGGCGCCACGCCGCTCGGCGCACAGGAGGCCGCCCCGCCGGCTGCCGCCGCCGTGCCGGCCTCCGCGCCCCGGGCCGACGGGGACACCGCCGTCCTCTCGATCGGCAACCGACAGGTCTACGTGTTCCGGGCCAGGGTAGGTGCGTTCACCGCCAAGGACCGCGCCGAGCTGGCCCTGGACAGGATCAAGCGCGCACAGCGCCCGGGCGAGGACTCGCTGCGCACCATCCGGGACACGCTCGGCTACATCGTCATGCTGAACGGCGCGCCCGTCTTCATCGTCAGCGAGCTCGACCAGCTGGCCGGATCGCCCGTCACGCTGGAGGAGGCCGCCAGCCAGGTGCAGGCGCTCCTCCGCGAGGGTCTGGGCGCCGCGGAGGAGGCGACCAGCCTCCGTGCGCTCGCGATCGGGGCGGGCCAGGTCGCCGCGGCCACGCTCGTCCTCATCGTCCTGATCCGGCTGCTCATCCGGGCGCGGAACCGGCTGGTGGAGCTGGCCGCGAGGAGATTGCCCGACCTCCGGATCAAGGAGGTGGAGCTGCTTCCCAGCGCCGGCGTGCGCAAGGTCCTCGTGGCGATCCTCGGCATCATCGCCTGGACCCTCGGGCTCCTCCTGACGTACGCGTGGGTCACCTTCTCGCTCACCCGGTTCGGCTACACCCGGCCCTGGGGGCTGGTGTTCGGCGGCTTTCTCGCCTCCACCGCGGGCGCCATCGGCCTGGCCATTCTCCACTCGATTCCCGACCTGATCACGGTCGCGCTCATTCTCCTCGCCGCGCGCGGGGTCCAGGCGCTGGCCCGGACCCTCTTCGACGCCGTGGCGAGCCAGCGGATCACCATCCTCGGGATACATCCCGACACCGTCCCGGCCACCCGCCGGATCGCGAGCGCGGTGATCTGGATGTTCGCGCTGGCGTCGGCCTATCCCTTCCTTCCGGGCGCCGGCTCTGACTCGTTCAAGGGGATCTCGGTGCTCACCGGCATCCTGGTGACGTTCGGGTCCGCCGGCCTGGTGGGGCAGGCGATGAGCGGTCTCCTGCTCATGTATGCCCGCGGGTTCAAGGCGGGGGACTTCATCCGCGTCGGCACGACCGAGGGCACGGTGGTGGAACTCGGGCTGCTCTCCACCCGGATCCGCACGGTGGCCAACGAGTTCATCCTGGTGCCGAACAGCACGATGGTGAGCGGGTCGATCACCGATTACAGCGCGGCGGGGCGGGAGGGCCACCCGCTCTTCGTCACCGCCTCGATCACGATCGGGTACGACACCCCCTGGCAGCGGATCCACGAGCTGCTCCTCGCCTCGGGCAGGAAGCTGACCGGTGTGCTCCAGTCCCCGGAGCCCTTCGTCCTGCAGCGGGCGCTGAACGACTTCTACGTGGCGTACGAGGTCTTCGTCCCGATCGCCTCGGAACGGGCGACGATGCTGCCGCGATTGCGCGGGGAACTCAACGCGCTGATCCAGGACACCTTCTGGGCGGCGGGGCAGGAGATCACGTCGCCGCACTTCTACGCGCTGCGAGACGGCAACGCAGTCACGATCCCGCCGGAGTCGAATCCCCCGCCGTCGGGCCGGGCGTTCCGGGTCGAGGTCGAACCGACGTAGCTCCCTACCAGCGGTCGGACCACGGGGCGCTCCACACGGGGTGCCCCGTTTCTTTGTGCCTGCTCGCGGCCTGGCGAGTGGAGTCAAAACGGTGGCGATGGTAGCCTCCGCAACTGCCAAGAACCCACGAAAACACGAATGCGCGAAAGCACGAAAGCAAGAGGGAAGTGCCAGAGGGGAATGGATGGGGCATGTATTCCAGGATTGTTCCGGACGCGTGATTGGCGCTGCCGTTGCCGTCCACATGGCATTGGGTCCCGGGTTTCTCGAAGGGATCTACCAGCGAGCGCTCGAGATGGAACTTGCCGGGCTGGGCCTCCGCTTCGAGAGCCAGCTCAGTGTCCCAGTCCGCTACCGTGGGCAACTGGTCGGCGTCCATCGCCTGGACTTGGTGGTCGAGGCCACCGTCGTCGTCGAGTTGAAGGCTGTCAGCACCGTCCTCGATGCTCACCTCGCCCAGTTGCGCAGTTACCTCCGGGCCACCGACACCCGCATCGGCCTGCTGCTCAACTTCAACGCCGCCGTCCTGGGCGTACGCCGGGTTGTCAACTGATCCTGATCGGCCCTTTCGTGATTTCGTGGTTTCGTGCTTTCGTGGATTCGGTGCACTCCATCGCGGATTCCGATCCCATCGCCGCGCGAACACGGTGACGACCATTGTCGCCCACAGTGGTACCGTGGGCCATGACCACCCGCCGCTTCATCCCGACCAAGGAGTGGGAGGACGCCAGGCAGCTCCGCGGGCTCGCCGGGGAGCACGCCGCCCTCGCCTACCTCACATCGTGCGGCTGGTCCGTCGAGTCGCACCGGTTCAAGCTCGGCCGGCACGACCTGGACCTGGTAGTCCGGCGGGGGCCGATGGTGGCCTTCGTCGAGGTGAAGACCCGGCGGACGGCGGCGTTCGGGCTGGCGGTCGAGGCGGTCGGGTGGCGGAAACAGCGGACCCTGGCCAAGGTCGCCGAGCTCTGGCGGCTGCGTCACGGCCGGCCCGGAGACAGCTATCGCTTTGACCTGGTGTCAGTTACGGATCTCGGGAATGGCCGGCTGGAGGTGGAGCACCTGGCGGATGCCTGGCGGTTGGAACGCAGATGAGAGGTAGATATCTCAATATGACTCAAAATAGGTCACATTTTGCCTATTGCTTCGGCTCTTGTTCGGTTGTATTGTTGTTCGTGAATTAGTGACGCAAAATCATCCACTTCAGGACCTGGAGATCGCTCCACATGGCCACCGACGAACAGAAGCAGGAAAAGCACGACGGCGAACGCCGCAAGGCGCTGAACCTCGCCATCTCCCAGATCGAAAAGCAGCTGGGCAAGGGTTCGATCATGCGAATGGGCTCCGAGTCGCCGCGCGTCAAGATCGCCGCCATCCCCACGGGGGCCATCAACCTCGACGCCGCCACCGGGGTCGGGGGCATCCCGCGGGGCCGCATCACCGAGATCTACGGCCCCGAGTCCTCCGGCAAGACGACCCTGTGTCTCCACGTGGCCGCCAACGTCCAGAAGGGTGGTGGCGTGGCCGCCTACGTGGACGCCGAGCACGCGCTGGACGTCGAGTACGCCCGGAAGCTCGGGGTGGACATCGACAACCTGCTCGTCTCCCAGCCCGACACCGGTGAGCAGGCGCTCGAGATCGTGGAAATCCTGGTTCGGTCGGGCGCGGTGGACCTCATCATCGTGGACTCGGTGGCGGCGCTGGTGCCCAAGGCCGAAATCGAGGGGGAAATGGGCGACAGCCACGTCGGTCTCCAGGCCCGCCTCATGAGCCAGGCGCTGCGCAAGCTCGCCGGCGCCATCAACCGCTCGAGCTGCTCGGTCGTCTTCATCAACCAGCTCCGCGAGAAGATCGGCGTCATGTTCGGCAATCCCGAGACGACCACCGGCGGCAAGGCGCTCAAGTTCTACGCCTCGCTCCGGCTCGACATCCGCCGGATCGGCCCGGTCAAGGAGCGGGAAACCGTCATCGGCAACCATGTCCGCGTCAAGGTCGTCAAGAACAAGGTGGCCCCGCCGTTCAAGCAGGCGGAGTTCGACATCATGTTCGACGAGGGGATCAGCCACACGTCGCTCCTCGTGGACCTCGCGTCCGAGGCCAACATCATCCAGAAGTCGGGCGCCTGGTATTCCTACGGCGACCAGCGGATCGGCCAGGGGCGGGAGAACGCCAAGCTCTTCCTCCGCGACAACGAGGCGCTGATGCTCGAGGTCGAGGGCAAGGTCAAGGAGTTGCTCGGCATGGGGGCCGGCGCCGTCGTGGCCGCCGGAGCGGACGAGGGCGAGGATGACTGACCCGTCGCCGCGGGTTGTCACGGCCATCGAGCCGGACCCGCGGAAGCCGGGGGTCATGCGGGTGCACGTGGACGGCCGCCCCTACTGCGCCGTCCCTGCCTCCGCCCTCGGGAGGGCGGAGGTGGGCCCGGGCACTTGTCTCACTCCCGAACGGCTGGACCTGCTGGGCGGGCTGGCCGACGAGGAGGGTGCCTTCCGGACCCTGCTGCGCGCCCTCGAGCGCCGGTCGTTCGCCCGGGTGGACCTCGGTCGGCGGCTGGCCAGGAAGGGGCACCGCCCCGAGGCGGTGGACGGCGCGCTCGAGCGGGCCGCCGCCCTCGGCCTCCTGGACGACGCGGGCTTCGCGGTGAATTACGTGGAGACGCGTGCCGCGCGCGGCCGGGGCCCCGCGCGGCTCGTCCGCGATCTCCTGGCCATGGGGGTCGAGCGCCGGCACATCGATGCCGCCATTGCGGCCCATTGGCCCCCGGACACTGACCGCACCGCCATGCCGCGGGCGCTCGCCGCCCGCCGCGCCCGGCAGCTGGGACAGCTCCCGCGGGAGGCCAAGCGACGCCGACTGGTGGCCTACCTGGCCCGGCGCGGGTTCACGGGACCGGAGGTGCGCCAGGCCATCCAGGAGGCGCTCGCCGCGCCGTCCTGATGGCCGCGGGGGAGTCGGCTTATATTTCCCCGATGCACGCCTCCGAGATTCGCCGACGCTTCATCGAGTATTTCGAGCGCAAGGGACACCGACGGGTGCCCTCGTCCTCGCTCCTTCCCGCCGACGACCCGACGCTGCTCTTCACCAACGCCGGGATGAACCAGTTCAAGCGCACGTTTCTCGGCGTCGAGCCGCGCGAGTACCTCCGCGCGGTCACCTGCCAGAAGTGCGTGCGCGCGGGCGGCAAGCACAACGACCTCGAGCAGGTGGGCCACACCAAGCGGCACCACACCTTCTTCGAGATGCTCGGGAACTTCTCTTTCGGCGACTACTTCAAGCGCGACGCAATCGCCTACGCCTGGGAGTTCGTCACCAGCCCGGAGTGGCTCGGCATCCCGCCGGAGCGCCTCCGGGTGACGGTGCACGAGACCGACACCGAAGCCGGCGATCTCTGGCGGGAGGTGGCCGGGCTCTCCGAGGGGCAGCTCTACGCGCTCGGCGACAAGGACAATTTCTGGCAGATGGGGGACACTGGCCCCTGCGGGCCGTGCTCCGAGATCTACGTGGACTTGGCGTGGGCAGGGGGGCAGGGGGGC
>JACDJC010001065.1_pt1 | contig 26547 bp, 23 predicted proteins | sample 7454191 | NCBI WGS metagenome assembly JACDJC01 (sample SAMN14253291, study PRJNA609438) | sludge metagenome | isolation source: sludge after 25d culture with pyrite and EDTA | collected 2018-12-20 | reverse complement strand
GAACGTGACGCGCTGACCTTCCTGCAGGGACTTGAAGCCCGTGCCCTGGATCGCGCGAAAATGCACGAACAGGTCATCACCGCTTTCCGGCGTGATGAAGCCAAAACCCTTGGCGTCGTTGAACCACTTGACTGTACCGCTTTGACGATCCGACATGAAACGTTACCTTTGAAGCATGGATGGTTTGCGGCTTGGAGCGAGATGCACTTGACCGCAAGATGGGCAAGCAATCCGGGTTGCCCCGTTGGATGCTCGCCCGCGCAGCATACACTGCAACCAGGGGTTGCGGTGGTTATTCATGAATAAATAGTCGGCAGGGGTTCTGCGGGATATCGAACGGTTCAGGTTTCCAGCCGGCAGCTGGATCGGGGCATCCCTTACAATGCCCCGATGAAGATCGCCTCGTGGAACGTCAATTCGCTGAAGGTGCGCCTGCCGCACCTGACCCGGTGGCTGGCCGACGCGCAGCCGGACATCGTGGCGCTGCAGGAAACCAAGCTGGAGGACGCGACGTTTCCGGTCGACGAGCTGGCGGCTGCGGGCTACCGGGCGGTGTATTCCGGCCAGAAGACCTACAATGGCGTAGCGATCCTGGTCCGCGACCACGTGGGTGACGGTTTCGGCGACGTCCTCGCCGACATTCCCGGCCTGGACGACCCGCAACGGCGGATTCTGGCGGCCACCGTGGGCGAGCTGCGCGTGGTCGACCTGTACGTGGTCAACGGCAAGGCGCTCGGCGACGAGAAATATGCCTACAAGCTGGACTGGCTGGCCAAGGTACGCGAGTTCCTGGCCCGCGAACACGAACGCCACCCGAACCTGGTGGTGCTGGGCGACTTCAACATCTGCCCGGACGACCGCGACGTCTACGACCCGGTGGCCTGGGGCGGGGACATCCTGTGCTCACCGCCGGAACGGGCCGCGCTCAAGGCAATCACCGACCTGGGCCTGCATGACAGCTTCCGCCTGTTCGAGTCCGATACCGGGCACTACAGCTGGTGGGACTATCGACAGGCTGCGTTCCGCCGCAACATGGGCCTGCGGATCGACCTGATCCTGATCGGCGAGGCCCTGAAACCTGCCGCCACGGCGGCGGCGATCGACCGCGAACCGCGACGCTGGGAGCGGCCCTCCGATCACGCGCCGGTGACGCTGGAACTGGATATCTGACAGCAATGACTTCGAAAACCGACTGGCCCAGATCGCTGGATGACAACGAACTGGACGAACTGGATCGCTACCTGCGCGCCCATACCGGCGAAGGCGACTTGCTGCTGGATGGTGTACACGGCCTGCTCAGTGCGCTGGCCGTCGGTCCGCTGCTGGTGCTGCCGGACGAGTGGTTGCATGAAGTGCTGCACGAGCCGTTCAAGAACGAAGACGAAGGCAACCGGGTGCTGGCGCTGCTGGCCCAGCTCAACGACTCGATCAGCGCCGAGCTCGATGTCGATGCCTACGAGCCGATCCTCGGCGAGATCGCCACCGAAACCGGCCCGATGCTGTCGGCGGCCGGCTGGTGCGAGGGTTTCAGTCGGGGCATCGACCTGCGTGCCGGGTTGTGGGAAAAGCGGCTGGCCGAGGACCCACAGCTGATGGAACTGCTCGGACCGGTGATGGCGCTGGCGGTGGACGAAGGCGTGCTCGCCGCCGAGGCGGAATTTGAAAAACTCAGCGACGACGAATACGACGAATGCCTGGCCCAGGTGCCGGCGGTGCTGTATGCGGTCAACCAGTACTGGCAAGCCAAGCCGGCCACCGAGGCGGAGGTGGAGGCTATGGTGTTGCAGCAGCGCCTCGGCAAGGATGACGACGCGGCACCCCCACGCCAGCGCAGCGGCCACTGGGTGCATTGACCGGCCGGCCATGCTCCTGGGCCGGCCATCGGGCATCGCGAGCGCAACCGCCACGGGCGGCAGCCGTACCGGGGGGCCATGGCGGAAACAATCCGTTCACGCCGGGACACTTGGCCTGCGGTCGCGGAGCGGCCATCTTGGCGGGCAGACCTTCCCCACCGGAGCAAGCCATGAGCGATCGCCACATCATCCGCCGCATCCGCGGCACCGACACGTCCGACGGCGCCGGGGTCAGGCTCAAGCGCATCATCGGCCAGCCGGCTCTGGACATGCTCGACCCGTTCCTGCTGCTGGACGAGTTCCGCTCCGACCACGCCGACGACTATATCGCCGGCTTCCCCGAGCACCCACACCGCGGGTTCGAGACGGTGACCTACATGCTGGCCGGGCACATGCGCCACGGCGACAACCACGGCAACCGCGGCGACCTGGTGCCCGGCAGCGTGCAATGGATGACCGCCGGTCGCGGCATCGTGCACTCGGAAATGCCGCAGCAGGTGGATGGCCTGATGTGGGGCTTTCAGTTATGGGTGAACCTGCCGGCGAAAGACAAGATGACCGCGCCGCGCTACCAGGACATCGCGCCGGAGCGGATTCCCGTCGTGCACCCGGCCGAGGGGGTCGAGGTGAAAGTCATCGCCGGCGGGCTGGCCGGTGCCACCGGCCCGGTCGAAGGCATCCCGACCGCGCCGGTCTACCTGGATGTCGCGCTGCAGCCCGGCGCCCGCCTCACGCTCGACTTGCCGGCCGGACACCAGGGTTTTGCCTACCTGTTCGAGGGCGACGCGGCCCTGGTCGGCGCCGAGCCATTGCAACACGGCGAGCTGGGCGTGTTGTCCGCGGGCGAACAACTGCAACTGGCAGGTGGTGACAAGGCCTCGCGTCTGCTGGTCGTGGCCGGGCGGCCGTTGCAGGAACCGGTGGCCCGCTACGGCCCGTTCGTGATGAACACCCAGGCGCAGATCCGCGAGGCGATCGCCGACTTCCGCGCCGGCCGCTTCTGATCGGGAACGCGCGCCTTTCGCGTTTGCTCCCTCCCACCGTGTTTGGGTCGGGGCCTCATATCAAGAGGCGCGTTTCTTCCTTGGAGCGGCTCACCCCTTCACGCTGCCCAGCAGCAGGCCCTGCAGGTAGTAGCGCTGCAGCGACAGGAACAGCAGCAGCACCGGCAGCACGGTCACCACCGAACCGGCCATCATCAGCTCACTGTCCTGGGCATGCTCGCGCGCCAGCGAGGCCAGTCCGATCGGCAGGGTGTAGTGCTCCTGCCCGGTCAACACGATCAATGGCCACATGAAGTCGTTCCATGCGGCGAGGAAGCTGAAAATCGCCAGCGTGACGATGATCGGCTTCAGCAGCGGCAGCACGATCTGCCAGAAGATCCGCCACTCGCCGGCGCCGTCGATTCGCGCCGCCTCCAGCAACTCGTCGGGGATGCCGCGCGCATACTGGCGCACCAGGAAGATGCCGAACACGGTCGCCAGGGTCGGCACGATCACGCCGGCGTAGCTGTTGACCAGGCCGAGGTACTTCAGCAGCAGGAACAGCGGCAGCATCGCCACCTGGGCCGGGATCACCAGTGCGCCCAGCAGCGCCTGGAACAACCGTTCGCGGCCGGCGAAGCGCAGCTTGGCGAAGGCGTAGCCGGCCATCAGGTTGAACAGCACCGACAGCGTGGTGATGGTGCCGGCGACCAGCAGGCTGTTGAGCAGGTAGCGGCCCATGCCGGCGTGCACGAACAGTTCGCGATAGTTGGCCCAACTGGCCTGGCGTGGCAGAAAATGTGGCGGCAGCACGCTGGCCTCGCCCGGCGCCATCAACGACACCGAGACCATCCACAGCAACGGGAACAGCGCCACCGCCGCCACGCCGATCAGCAGGCCGTTGATCAGGGCCTTGGCCAGCCGCGGGTTCATGCCTGCTCTCCGCGGCGCGACAGCTTCACCATCAGCGCGGTGGCGGCAAACATGACCAGGAACAGCAGGAATGCGACCGCCGAGGCCGAGCCCAGGTTCCACCACTTGAAGCCTTCGTTGTACATCAGGTACAGCACGCTGACCGTGCTCTGCAGCGGCCCACCCTCGGTCATCACGTACGGCTCGGCGAACAGCTGGAAATAGCCGGACACGGTGAGGATGCCGACCAGCAGCATGGTCGGCCTGAGCATCGGCAAGGTAATGTGGCGGAACTGCTGCCAGTGCGAGGCGCCGTCGATGCGCGAGGCCTCGTACAGGTCCGGCGGGACCGCCTGCAGCCCGGCCAGGAAGATGATCATGTTGTAGCCGAAGTTCTTCCATACCGCGAACGCGATGATCGTCGGCATCGCCCAGTGCGGGTCGCCCAGCCAGTCGACCGGATCGATGCCGATCAGCCCCAGCAGGTAGTTCGTCACGCCGTACTTGGTGTTGAACAGGTAGCGCCAGATCACCGCCACCGCCACCACCGTGGTCACCACCGGCGCGAACAGCGCGGTGCGGAAGAATGGCTTGGCCTTCGCCAGCGGCGAATGGAGCAGCATCGCCGCGCCCAGCGAGGCTGCCATCGACAGCGGAACCCCCACCGCCACGAAATACACCGTGTTGCCCAGTGCCGTCCAGAACAGCGGCCGCTGCAGCAGCTCCCAGTAGTTGGCCAGGCCGACGAAGCGCAGGTTGCAGATATCGGCCAGCGCGTAGAGGTCGTAGTCGGTCAGGCTGAGCACGAAGGCGGCCAGCACCGGCAGCGCGAAGAACACGCCCAGCACGATCAGCGCCGGGGTCAGGAACAGCCACGCGGTGCGGCGTGCATTCACCGGCTGCGCTCCGGTACGCGCTGCAGGACCCAGCGGCGCTTGGCCAGGATGGCGTCGGCACGACGATCGATCTCGGCCGTGGCCTGGTCGATCGTCAACTGCCCGGCGATCACCTGCGCGGCGACCAGCTGCATCTCATTGGCGATCCGTTCCCACTCCGGCACCTTCGGTACCGGCTTGACGCGCTCCAGTTGCTTGCGGAACGCGCGTGCCTTGGGATCGTCGCGCAGCGCGCCGCCCTCCCACGAGCTGCGCCGTGGCGGCATGTCGCCGAGCAGCTCGTAGAACTGTTGCTGTACGGCCGGTTGCGACAGGTATTCGATCAGCTGCCATGCCGCCTCCTTGTGCTGCGAGCGGCGGAAGATCACCAGGCTGGAACCGCCGGCCACGCCGATGCCGGGACCATCGGGCCCGGGCAGCGGTGCGGTGGCCCAGTCGTCCTGTTGCGCCGCGCCCAGGCGCGTGCGGAACTCGCCGATGTTCCACGGACCGGACAAATAGAACGCATACACGCCATGGCCGAATTCCGACCACGGGTTGCCGGCCTCGACATTGGTGATGGCCGGCGCCTGTTTCAGTCGAAACGTGTCGACATAGAAACGCAATGCGCGCTTGAACCCGGCACTCTGGAAATTGCCGTAGCGGCCACCGTCACGCAACAGCGGCTCGGGTTGCTGCAGGGCCAGCGACATCAGCTGCTCGTACTCGTTGGTCGGCAGCAGGATGCCCCAGGTGTTGCGTGCGGGTTGGCTGAGCGCGGCCAGCATCTGTCGCCATTGCGCCCAGTTGCGTGGCGGTGCGTCGAAGCCGGCGGCGTGCAGCAGATCGCTGCGATAGAACAGCAGCCGGGTGTCGACGTACCACGGCACGCCGTACAGCGTGCCGTCGATCACGTTGGTGTCCCAGATGCTGTCGAAATAGTCATCCGGCTGCACCACCGCCGAGCGGTCCACCCGCGACTGCAGCGGTTCGATCGCGTGCAGCGCGGCCAGCTCCGGCAACCAGGTGTTGCCGAGCTGGCTCAGGTCCGGCGTCGAGTCGCCGGCGAACGCGGTAAGCAGCTTCTGGTGCGCGGCGCTCAGGGGCAATTGTTGCACCTTCACGCGGATGTCCGGGTGGGCGCGCTCGAACGCCGGCAACAGCTGTTTGACCGCGTCACCCTCGCGGCCGATGGTCCAGAAGACCAGTTGGTGCGGGTCATCCGCCGCCGACGTACAACTGCCCAGCAGCACGCAGCAGCCGACGAGGACGGCCGGCAACAGGCCGCGCCAGGCCCTTCGCCGCGGCACACCGATGCTCATTCGGGCGGCGACTCCGGTCCCAGCCAACCGCCCTGGAAGCCGGCACGCCGCAGCCCCCGGCGGATGTACGGATTCTTTTTCATCACGTCCCACACAAAGCCGCTGCGCCAGTTCTCGATCATCAACACGATCGGGCCTTGGTCAATACCCAGTTGCACGGTGTCGACCCAGCCCATGGGTACCACCTTGCCGGTACGCAACTCGGTCTGCACGTGGAAACTGGGGTTGAACGCGTCCATGAAGCCGTGGCTGCCGTAGATGTCCTTGCCGTAGCGGCGCTTCATCTCCTCGAGTGCGGGGATCACCAGCTCCGGCGCGAACGCAATCGAACCGGCAGCGGCGGTCGGCGCGATGGTGCCATCGTCGACCAGGTAACCCAGGCCGGCGCCACGCGCGATGTAGCCGTAATAGCGGCGCGTGCCCTGGCCTTCGACCTGGATGTCGCCCGGTCCGTTGCTGGCGGTCAGGCCCCACACGTTGGCGCCGTAGCCGGTCCAGCCGCCCGGGTTGGCGATGGCGTAGTTGCGCTGGGCGATTACCGCGCGGCGGCTGTTCTCGAAGTAGTCCAGATCATGCTGGCGATTCCAGGCGTCGCGGATGCCGCGGAAGTCGATCCACACATGGCTGTACTGGTGGCCGAACATCGGGCCGAAGTTCAACAGCTGCTCGCCGTGGAAGTGGCCCCAATGGCGATCGTAGGTGCGGGTCCACGCGGTCCATACTTGTGGATCGACCGGATGGCTGGGCGAGCCCAGCGCCAGCACGTACAACAACATCGCCTCGTTGTAGCCCTCCCAGTCGTGCGGGATGAACTTGCCTTCCGGGGTCCAGCCCATGCTGATCAGCGGCGGCCGCACCTGCACCCAGGTCCAGTCGACGCGACGGTAGATGCGGTCGGCCAGTGCGCGGATCTCGTGCTCGGCCGGCGTGTCACGGTCGTAGTACGACTGCGCGAACAGCACCCCGCCCAGCAGCAAGGTGGTGTCCACCGTGGACAGCTCGGTCCAGCGCGCGAAGCGCTTGCCGCTGTGCATGTCCAGGAAGTGATAGAAGAAACCGTGGTAGCCGCTGGCATCGTCCTCGCTGTCGTTTTGTGGCGCGGTGTCGAAGAAGCGCAGCGTGGTCAGGGTGCGTTCGATCGCTTGCTGGCGGGTGATATAGCCGCGCTCGACGCCCACCCCGTACGCGGTCAGGCCGAAACCGACCGCGGCGATGCTGGAGAACGATTCGCCGGGGTAATGATCAGGGATCAGGCCGTTGGCGGGGTTGGCGCTGTCCCAGAAGAAGGCAAAGGTGCGTTGTTCGAGGTCGTTGACCAGCGCCGGGACAACGGGCGCGCTGACGGGGGCCGAAACCGCCGGCTGGGCCTGCCACGCCGGGCTGGCCGGTGCGGTGAGCAGCAGGGCCAGTCCGAGGACAAGTGGGGAAAGCCACGCGGGCCGAAAGAATGACTTCATGATGGGTCTGCCGTGCTTTGCGTTTGCAGCCAGGCGAACCGGCACCGTCGCACGGTTCGTACTGGCCATTCAGACGCCCGCCCGCGAGATGCGGGCGGACGGGTGAAGCGGCGATACTGCGTTCGCCGCAGGAACTCAGAACGTGTAGCGGGCGCCGACCTGGAAGCGGCGGGTCTGGTTCGGATCGGCGCTGGTCACCTTGCCGAAGTCGGGGTTCGGGTCCGTCGTGCCCCAGTTGTACTGGTTGTTGATATAGCCGGTGTCTACGTCGCGATTGAACACGTTCATCACGTCCAGGCGCAGTTCCAGTGCCTGGCTTTCGCCGAAGCGGAACTCCTTGGCGATGGACAGATCCAGGTTGACGTATTTGGAGCCGTACTTGCCGTTATGGTGGTAGATGCAGTTGTAGTCGCAGCCCGGCACGTTGGCGAAGTAGTCGTAGGGCAGGCCCGAGCCGTAGGTGAAGATGCCGGTAAGACGCGTACCCCACGGACCGTGCACGATGCCGTTGAGTACCAGATGGTGCTTCTCACCCACGTAGCCGTCCGGGTAGCCGGCCGGATCAACGTAGTCCAACGAGTAGTTGTCGTTGCCCTGCTGGCGCGCGTCCTGATACGTATAGGCCAGGCCCACGCCCCAGCCGGAGGCCGCGGTATAGGGCTTGTCGATGCTGACCATCACGCTGCTGGACTGGGTCTTTTTGTCGGTATTGTGCAGCACGTTGCCATAGGGACTGCCCTCGGGCACATCGGTGGAGAAGCCGGGTTCCACCTTGCGGTTCCACACCCAGGTGAACTGGTCGTAGCCGAGCACGCGGGCGAACGTCAGTGACGCGTTCCATTCCCCCAGGACCTGGCGCACGCCCAGGCTGAACTGGTCGGTGTGCGGCGGCTTGGTATTGTTGTCGATGGCGTAGATTTCGGAGGTGAAGCCCTCCTGTCCCGAGGCGAGCAGGCCGTCGAGCCCGGCCGCGGTGAGATAGCTCGGATCCCACGCGATGGTGCCCGGCGTGCTGCCGTCGGGGCTGAACTGGAAGGTGTAATTGGGCACCTGCGAGTGCAGGTCCTCCTGGCCGATCCAGTCGAACGGCGTGCGGTCGTAGTAGCGGCCGGCGCCACCGAAGATGGTGGTGCTCTGGTCGGCATCGGGACTAACGTCCAGCGAAAAGCCCACGCGAGGCTGGATCGCCCCCTTGTAGCCGTCGCGGTTGTCCCCGGTGCTGATGTAGTCGTGCAGGCCCAGGTACTCCAGCGTGGGGATCTGCTCGTCCGGCGTCACGTAGTCGTTGTTCAGCGCGTTGGTCTCGTAATCCCAGCGCAGGCCCAGGTTCAACTGCAGCCGTGCGGTGATGTCCCAATCGTCCTGCACGTACAGGCCGAGCTGGTTGGTGTGCAGGTTGGCGTCGGCACCGCTGGGTGAGTACACCGCCTTGTACGGGGAGTCGAAGCCGCCGGGGTAGGCGGGGTCCTCGTTGTAGTAGTAGGTGGGCACGGTGGCGCTGTTCTGTTCCAGCGTGATGTTGTACGAGGCATATTTGATGCCGGCCTTGATCGTGTGGTCGGGTACGCCGAACCAGGTGAAGTCGTTGCGGATCGTGCGCTGGTTTTGGCCCTTGTCCTGCAGGTCGCCACCGCTTCCGATCACGGCGACGCCCGGTTCGTAGATGCTGCGTACCGAGCTGGAATCGGCCGAGGTCGGGCGCCATGACGAGTTGCTGGCGTCGAGCAGCAGGTCGTTGATGAAATTATCGCCGCGCGACTGCCATTTCAGCAGCACGTCGTCGACGTCATTCTTGCGGATGGTGCGTGCGCTGTAGGCCGTGTTGCCGCCGAAGCCGAGCTCTTCGCTGTCGCGTCGGGTGGTCACGCTGACATCGACGTTGTTGTCGTGGTTCGGCTGCCAGCTCAACTTGCCGAAGAACGCTTTCTCGGTGAACGGCGCGGGGAAGGTGCCGTTGTACTCGGCGAAGCGCGGGTCGTTGATCTGCACGGTCTCGTTGGCGGTGTCCTCGCGTTCCTCGTAGCTGATGAAGAAGTGCGCCACGTCCTTGATGATCGGCCCGCCCAGACTGAAGCCGCGCTGCTCGCGTTTGTAGTCGGGTTTGTCGACGTGGTTTTTCTTGTCGAACGAGTTTTGCGAAATCATCGACTCGTTCTGGTAGTACTCGTAGACCGAACCGTGGAACTCGTTGCCGCCTGACTTGGTGACCGCCGTGATGATCGCGGTGCCGGCCTGTTCGTACTCGGCCTTGTAGTTGTTGGTCAGCACGCGGTATTCCGCCACCGCTTCTTGCAAGAAGGGATTGCCGCGGGTGGAATCCTGCCCGGTGATGCCGCCCTTGAGCACGTTGTTCTTTTGGCTGGCGCCATCGATGAATACGTTTACATTCTCGGCCGACTGACCGCCGGCGGAGAAGGTCTTCTGGTTGGGGTCACGCGAGACGGTGATGCCGGGCACCAGCTTGGCGAAGTCGAGAAAGTTGCGCTCGTTCTGCGGCAGCTGCTGGATTTGTTCCTGGGTGATGTTGCTGGCCACCTCGGACGTGCGGGTCTCGATCGGCGCGGTGGTGCTGACCGTGACGCCCTGCAGATCCGTGGCATCGACGGTACTGGGTCCGCCCGCGACGACATCCAGGTTCAGGTTCACCGACTGACCGACCTGCACCGTGACGTTCTGGCTGGCCTTGCTGCCGTTGCTGCTGGCCACGATGTTGTAGTTGCCCGGGCTCAGTCCGGCCAGGATGTAATCGCCATCGGCACCCACCTTGGTCTTGCTGACGAAACCACTGGCCGTATTCGTGGCCACCACTTCGGTGGGCATCTGCCCCTGCGGCGCGGTGATGTGTCCGCGCAGGATGGCCGTGCTGGTCTGTGCGCTGGCATCGGGCAGCATCAGGGTGGTAGCGAGCAGGCCGGCGAGTGCCAACGAAATGTGCCTGGGTAATGTGCGTTGATTGACCATGAGCTGACCCTCTCCCCTAATCGTTGCTGTTGGTTTGGTTTGTCCGCTGTCGCGTTGTTGCGGTACTGCTGCCGGTTTGTCCCGTTCCGCCGAGCTGGTCGCCTTGCATCGATGCGGCCTTGTCCAGGGTGTTCCCGCGCCGGCTACGTACCCGGCGCCGCGCTGGAAGCGCGCGCCACCAGCTCGGCGCCGACATGACGCCGGGTGCCCGGGGTGATGCTGCCCGGGTTGTCGATCTGTTCGCCCAGCATTTCCATCGCCTGCCTGCCGAGATCGGCGATGTGCACCTGGATCGTGGTCAGCGCCGGGGTGACGTAGCGCGCCATCGGCACATCGTCGAAACCGGCCACGGCAATCTCGCCGGGCACGTCGACACCGGCTTCGCGCAGGGCCGAGAGGAAACCGATGGCCATCATGTCGTTGGCGGCGAACACCGCGTCCGGTCGATGCGGCATGGCCAGCAACTGCTGCCCGGCGCGGTAGCCGGATTCCTCGCTGAAGTCACCGGCCAGGGTCATCGCTTCGCTGCCTGTCGCCGAATCGGCCAGTGCCTGGCGATAACCACGCTCGCGCTCGGCCGCGTCGCGGTTGCCGGCCGGTCCCCGGATGAAGGCGATGCGCCGGCGATTCCGCGACAGCAGGTGTTCGACGATCAACCGCGCTCCGCCTTCGTTGTCCACCGACAGCGCGCAGTAGTCGGTGCCGGCCAGGCGCGTATTCATCAGTACGGTGGGCAGCTCGGCGGGCAGATTCTTCCGCAGAAAGTCCGCATCGGCGTGCGGCGACATCAGCAACAGGCCGTCCACGCGACCTTGCATGGCGCGCAAGGCCGCCGCCACTTCCTCGACCCCGTCGTGCGAGCTCGACACCAGCAGGTGCAGGCCACGTGCGCGCGCCGCCAGATCGATGCCGCGGATCAGCTCGGAGAAAAACTCACCATGCAGATCCGGCAGCAACGCTCCGATGGTGTGGGTGCGACGGGTGATCAGCATGCGTGCCGCCGCGTGCGGAATGTAGTGCAGCCGCTTGGCGGCGGCGTGGATGCGCTCGCGGGTGGCGGCCGTGACACCCGCGCCGCCATTCAGCGCGCGCGACACCGACGCCACCGATACCTTGGCCTCGCGTGCCACATCTTTGATCGTTGCTGCTGTCATCCGAGCCCCTCCACGGGTTGTGGGAACCCTTGGACGAAGCCAACGTAAACGTTTTCATGGCAACTTGTAAAGGCTCAAACGGAGCGAGTTGTGCTGCGGCGCGCAAGGGTTTCGTCCGGGAAACCGGTTGGTGCTCTGGAAACGGCGAGATGACGGGCCTGAAATAGGTTGATACGAAAGTCTGGTCTTGCTGCAACACAACAACCGTGCGCCACGTCCGGGCTGGGCGTGGGCCTGGTTGCCGGCGCCAACGGGCCAACACGGTATCGGCTGGCCGGCTCGACCCCGCGACGGCGATTGCGAGTGAACCGGCAGCGTTGGCAGGCTCGATGCTTGTCTCTTGATGGACCGCTCGAAGGGGCGGTTGCGGTGGATCGAAGTTCACCCACTCAGACTTGGAAGGACGCATGGCGCCCCACGACGTCTGCCTTGGACGGCTCGCTCAAGTTGTTTGGCCTGAATGCCGATACGTCCACAACTTGACTTGTTTCGGCGTGCTTGCTAGAAATTTGCGTGTACGTTAAAGCGCCGTTAATTCTCGCAGAGTCAAACGACTGTATTCTCCACTTGTAGTAGTAGACGAATAAACCCATGGCAAATTATTGATTTCACACCCATGATCATCTTGTCTGCCCTTCCTGTCGTGTTTTTGGCCGTACTGCTCGCCAGTGCGGTCAGGCACGTGCCGGAGGGACAGGTCTACAGCCTGTATCGGCGCGGCAAGCCGTTGCGTCTGTTGCAGGCCGGGACGCACCTGGTGCTGCCGGTGCTGGATCGGGTGGCGCACAAGATCGACCTGGCCGGCCAGATCCTGCGACTGGAAGCGCCGCTGCAAGACCGATGCGAAATGTGCGGCACGGTCTACTGGCAGGTACTGGAGCCGGAGCGTGCCGATGCGGTGTTCGAGCAGGTCGACGAGTTGATCCGCCGTGGCGCCCGCGAAGCCCTGTGCAGCGAACCGGTCAGCGAGCCGGTGGATCGCCGCGACCTGGGGGTGCGGGTCAAGCACTCGTTGAACCACGTGCTGCGCGAGCGCGGCATGATGGTCACGCGGGTCGAGCTGGACGCCGCCTGAGCCATCGAATCGCGCGAGGCGTCCGAGAGCGCCTGCGCCACAGGGGATTTGTAGCACTTTGAGCCCGCTTCGGCGGGCTTTCTTTTGGTGCATCCGACCGGGATACTTGCCGCCCGGATCATTCACGGGACAACCACGCCATGGCCGCGCGCGACGCCTTGCAGGCGCAACTTGAACGGGGCATCGATGCGCTGGGGCTGCGCCTGCCCTCAGCGGCGGTGCCGCGCCTGCTCGATTACCAGGCCCTGCTGGAGCGCTGGAACGCGGCCTACAACCTGACGGCGGTGCGCGATCCGGCCGGGATGGTCACCCGCCATCTGCTCGATTCGCTGGCGATTTTGCCGTATGTGCGCGGAGCCAGTCTGGCCGACCTGGGCACCGGGCCGGGCCTGCCCGGCGTGGTGCTGGCGATCGCCGCGCCGGGACGCGAGATCCTGCTGGTGGACTCCAACGGCAAGAAGGTGCGCTTTTTGCGCGAGGCGATCCGCGTGCTGAAACTGGAGGGCGTGCGCGCCGCGCAGTCACGTGTGCAAGACGTCGAGGGCCAGTTCGACTGCATCACCGCGCGCGCCTTTGCCAGCCTCGCCGACATGCTCGGCTGGGGTGGTCACCTGCTGGCCCCGGATGGGATCTGGCTGGCGATGAAGGGTAAGCGTCCGGATGACGAGCTGGCGGGCATCCCGGCCGGTTTCGCCGTTCGTGCCACGCACAAGCTGATCGTGCCCGGCTTGCCGGCCGAACGGCATCTGTTGGTGCTCGGCCACCGCTGAGCGCGCACGCCGTCACTGCAGGAGCGCATAGGGTGTGCTCCTGCGCCGGAACGTCAATCGTCCAGCACCGCCCCATTGCTTTCGATCACCCGGGCGTACAGTTTCGCGGTGGCCTTGGGCGTGCGCTGCTGGGTGGTGAAGTCGACGTGGTACAGGCCGAAGCGCTTGGCAAAACCCAGCGACCACTCCAGGTTGTCCATCAGTGACCACGCGTAATAACCCTTCAGGTTCACTCCAGCCTCGATCGCCCGGTGCAGGGCCTTGAGGTGCTTGCGCAGGTAGCTGGTGCGCAGCGGGTCGTCCAGTTCCCCGTTCTCGACCACCGGCGGATCGTAGAAGGCCGAACCGTTTTCGGTCACATACAGCGGGATGTCGCCGTAGCGCTGCTTGAACCAGACAAGCGTGTCGGTCAGACCTTGTTCGAACACTTCCCAGCCGGTCTCGGTATAGGTCTTGTTTGGTTGGCGCACTGACACCGCCTGGAGGGGATAGGCGTCGGCCTGGTGCTTCACCACCGCGCGCGTGTAGTAGTTGATGCCGACAAAATCCACTTTCTGATGGGTCAGCTTGAGATCGTCGGCGGGGAAATCCGGCCAGGCGTCGCCGAAGATCTCCTTCAGCTCCGGTGGGTAGCTGCCCAGCAGCGCCGGGTCGGCGAACTGTTCGTTCATGTACGCGTGTGCGCGGCGCGTGGCGGCCCGATCCGCGGCACTGTCGCTGTGCGGATACTTCGGCTCGATGTTGAACACCACGCCGATCTCGTGTTTGCCGTGCGCCCGGTAGGCCTGGATGCCGGCACCGCTGGCCCGCATCAGGTTGTGCGCCGCGATCGGGGCCTCGTATTTGCTGCGATGTCCCGGCGCCAGCGCGCCGTGCAAATAGCCGCCGTCGGTGACCACCCACGGTTCGTTGAGCGTGCCCCAGCGCGGTACGCGATCGTCCAGCGCCTTGAACATCACCTGCGCGTACTCGGCAAACCAGTGTGCACTGTCGCGGTTGAGCCAACCGCCGCGGTCATCCAGTGCCGCCGGCAGGTCCCAGTGGAACAACGTGGCGTGGGGCACGATGCCGTTTTCCAGCAGTTCGTCGACCAACCGTGAATAGAAATCCAGACCTTTCGGATTGACCCGGCCGGTCCCTTCGGGCAGCACCCGCGCCCAGTTGATGCTGAAGCGGTAGCCGTGCAAGCCCAGCGCCTTCATCAGCTGCACGTCGCCCTGGTAACGGCGGTAGTGGTCGCAGGCGATGTCGCCGGTGTCGCCGTTGGCGGTCATCCCCGGCGTATGGGTGAAGCGCTGCCAGATACTGGGTCCGGCACCATCCGCCAGCGGCGAGCCCTCGATCTGATAGGCCGAGGTGGCGGCACCCCAGTGGAAGCCGTCGGGAAAGCGGAAGCTGGCACGTATCATTGAGATCCCTGCAATAAAAAGCTTGATGTAAACGATTACATGGGCAGAATAGCGGAATGTTCCGCCACTGTGCAGCCCCGTGCATGCTTGGCGGGCGCGCGGCCGTCGTGGCCGGCCCACAAACGGAGAAGCTGATGGCGACCGTACACCTGGACCAGCTGCGCAAGGTCTACTCCAATGGGCACGTGGGCGTGGCCGGTGCCACCTTCCAGATCGCCGATGGCGAGCTGCTGGTGCTGGTCGGCCCGTCCGGATGCGGCAAGACCACCTTGTTGCGGATGATCGCCGGGCTGGAAACCATCAGTGACGGCACGCTCTCGATCGATGGGCACGTGGTCAACGACCTGCCGCCAAAGGACCGCGATATCGCCATGGTGTTCCAGAACTACGCCCTGTACCCGCACATGACGGTCGCCGAGAACCTGGGTTTTGGCCTGAAACTGCGCGGCTACAAGCAGACCGAGATCGACCAGCGGGTGGCGGCCGCGGCAAAGACCCTGGAGCTGGAACGGCGCCTGGACTCGCGCCCCGGCGCGCTGTCTGGCGGCCAGCGTCAGCGGGTGGCGCTGGGCCGGGCGCTGGTACGCAAGCCGAAGGTGTTCTTGTTGGACGAACCCTTGTCCAACCTCGATGCCAAGCTGCGCCTGTCGATGCGGGTGGAGATTGCCCGGCTGCATCGCCAGCTCAGGGCCACCATGGTCTACGTCACCCACGACCAGATCGAGGCGATGACGCTGGGCCAGCGTATCGTGGTGCTCGATGGCGGGGTGATCCAGCAGATCGACACGCCGATGGCGCTGTACGAAAAGCCCGCGAACCTGTTCGTGGCCGGTTTCGTCGGCAGCCCGGCGATGAACCTGTTGCCCGGTACCCTGAGCCGGCGCGATGGCTGGCGCCTGGCCACCGCACAGGGCGATGTGGCGCTGGGCGACACCCTGCCGGACCCGGCCTGGTCGGCCTGGTGCGATCGCGAGGTGGTGCTGGGTGTGCGCCCGGAACACTTGCAACCGCAGGCGGGAGGCGCCGCCGCGCTCACCGCGCAACTGGAAGTGCTGGAACCGGTCGGCAACGAGATCTTCCTGAACCTGCGCTTCGGCGCTCAGGCGCTGGTCGCGCGGGTCGCGCCGCAGGCCTTGCCCGAAGCGGGCGCCAGCGTGCGGCTGGGACTGGTAACCGACCGCCTGCATCTGTTCGACGGCGCCAGCGGCGAGCGCATCGGCGGGCAAGCCCCGGCGGCAATGGTAATCTAGCCGTCCTTCGCGAACGGAAAGCCCTCCACCCATGGCCCGCATCATCGCTGTCGCCAACCAGAAAGGCGGTGTCGGCAAGACCACGACGGCAGTCAATCTCGCCGCGGCGCTGGCCGCGGCGAAGCGCAAGGTATTGCTGGTCGATCTGGACCCGCAGGGCAATGCCACCATGGCCTCGGGCATCGACAAGCGCGAGATCAAGTCCAGTGGCTGCGAAGTGCTGCTGGAAGAAGTGGATATCACCACGGCGATCGTGCCGACCGAGGCGCATTACGACGTGTTGCCCGGCAACAGCGACCTCACCGCCGCCGAGCTCAAGCTGATGGACGCCCTGGCACGCGAGCATCGCCTGAAGGACGTGCTGGCCAAGATCGCGGGGGATTACGACACGATCCTGATCGACTGCCCGCCGTCGCTGAACCTGCTTACCCTCAACGCGCTGACCGCCGCCGACGCCGTGCTGATCCCGGTGCAGTGCGAATACTTTGCGCTGGAAGGGTTGTCCAGCCTGCTCGACACGGTCAAGGCGGTGCGCCACCGGCTCAACCCGAAGCTGGAGATCGAGGGCCTGCTGCGCACCATGTACGATGTGCGCAACAACCTGGGCAACGAAGTCTCGGCCCAGCTCACCCAGCATTTCGGCGACAAGGTGCTGCGCTCGATCATTCCGCGCAACGTGCGCCTGGCCGAGGCGCCCAGCCACGGTCAGCCGATCCACCTGTACGATCGCAGCTCGCGCGGCGCGATCGCCTACATCGGCCTGGCCGGCGAGATCATCCGGCGCGAGCGCGGGATGAGAGCGGCGGCAGAGCCGGTCCACCCCATTGAATCATCGGCGCAGGGCGAGGCTGCCGCCTTGCTCAAGGCGCCTGCCGCCCATCATCAGGACTGAGAGCCTGTTCATGGTCTCCAAGCACTCCGCGTTGTCATCAAGTGGCCGTCAGGTGGCAGGGCTGGCTGGCTGGCCAAGCCGCGCGCTGTCCCATGGCGGCCACTTGATGGCAACCCGTCGGGCCGGGTCTGTTTGCCCACATGCCGGCGTCATCCCTCGGTCGTGGACGCACGTCCACTTCCTCACTCTTCCTTGGCCTGCGCGCAAACAGCTTCCGGCGCGGGGTGCTTGGAGATCATGAACAGGCTCTAGACATGGCTGCTGCGAAAAAGCGCGGATTGGGACGCGGGCTGGACGCCTTGCTCGGTGGCGACGGCGAGGGTTCCTCGTCGGCACTGGCGCAGGAGGGTGAGCTGCGCACGCTGCCGCTGCAGCATATCCAGCCCGGCAAATACCAACCTCGGCGGCACTGGAACGAGGAGGCGCTGGACGAGCTGGCCGCCTCGATCAAGGCGCAGGGCCTGATCCAGCCGGTGGTGGTGCGCGAGCTGGGCAGGAACCGCTACGAGCTGATTGCCGGCGAACGTCGCTGGCGCGCGGCGCAGCGTGCCCAGCTGGGCGAGATCCCGGCGCTGGTCAAGCAAGTGTCCGAGGCTGCCGTGCCGGCGATGGCGCTGATCGAGAACATCCAGCGCCAGGACCTCACCCCGCTGGAAGAGGCCGATGCGCTGAAGCGGCTGATCGACGATTTCGATCTCACCCACCAGCAGGCGGCCGACGCGGTGGGTCGTTCGCGCGCGGCGGTGTCGAACATGCTGCGCCTGACCGAGCTGCCGGAGTCGATCAAGAAGCTGCTCGACGAGGGCAAGCTGGAGATGGGCCACGCGCGCTGCCTGCTCACCCTGGACGAGGCGATCGCCGTGCCGCTGGCTCGCCAGGCGTTTACCCTGGGCTGGTCGGTGCGCGAACTGGAAGACGCCGCGCGCCGCGCGCAGACCACGCCGAAGGGCAAGGCAAAGAGCGCATCGCCACGCGACCCGAACATCAGCGCGCTGGAGCGCGAACTGGCCGAACGCTTTGCCACCCGGGTCGAGCTGGCACAGGGCAAAGCGGGCCGCGGCAAGCTGGTGATCCACTACCACAGCACCGACGAGTTGGAAGGCATACTCGACAAGATGCGTTGAATTCAGGGGCGAGGGGCGAGAACGCGAGCCCGAGCCCGAGCGGATTGCGCAGTCCTCGTCGCAAGCCCTGGCCGAGGCCTGTCGGGTGCCCTGACCGCGGCATCTTCCGCTCTCGCCCCTCGCCCCTGAACCCGCCACCCACTAGAATCCGCCCCGGCGTCCGCGCGCCCTGCTTCCGCACCAAGGTCTCCTCATGCCCGAACTTGCCGTCGTCGTCCCCGTGTTCAACGAGCGCGACAACATCCCGCCGTTGCTCGCCGAGATCGCCGCGGCGCTGCGCGGCCGCATCGACTACGAGGTGATCTATGTCGACGACCACTCCAGCGATGACAGTCGCGCGGTGCTGACCGCCCAGAAAGCCAGCCACCCGGAGCTGCGCGTGCTGCATCACCTGACCCGCAGCGGGCAGAGCACGGCGGTGTGGAACGGCGTGCGCGCGGCGGACTCACCGTGGATCGCCACGCTGGACGGCGACGGTCAGAACGATCCGGCGGACATTCCGAAGCTGCTCGCCGCGCGCGAAGTGGCAGCGCCCGAGGTACGTCTGTTCGCCGGCTGGCGCACCACCCGCCGCGACAGTTTCAACAAGCGCATTTCCTCGAAGATCGCCAATGCCGTGCGCTCGCGCATGCTCAGGGACGCCACCCCCGACACCGGCTGCGGCCTGAAACTGTTCGAGCGCGAGGTGTTCCTGCGCCTGCCCTATTTCGACCACATGCACCGTTACCTGCCGGCGCTGGTCAAGCGCGCCGGATTCCAGAGCACCAGCGTGCCGGTCGGCCATCGGCCGCGCACCGCCGGGGTGTCCAAGTACGGCATGCTGGATCGCCTGTGGGTGGGCCTGGCCGACCTGCGCGGGGTGGCCTGGCTGATGCGCCGGGCCAAGCTGACCCGGGTCGAGGAGCTTTGACCGGGCGGTGCTGATCTGCGTCACGCTGCATCGATCCGGCCGTCGTATGCTGGGCAGGTTTCCTGCAGGAGAACGCCATGAGCATCGCGATCAAGCGAGCCTACGAGGAGCCGACGGACGACGACGGCTATCGGGTACTGGTGGAACGGCTGTGGCCCCGCGGCATGAAGAAGGAGGCGGTGCCGCTGGACCAGTGGGCCAAGGAACTGGCGCCGACCACCGCCTTGCGCAAGTGGTTCGGCCACGATCCGGCCCGCTGGGACGGTTTTCGCCACCGCTATGCCGGCGAGCTGGATGGACTGGCCGAACACTGGCAACCGCTGGCCGAACGATCGGCGCGGCACAAGGTCACCCTGATCTACAGCGCACACGACGAAGAGCACAACGGCGCCATCGTCCTGCGCGACTACCTGCAGGCCTGGCTGCACTCGCATGGGCCGCGCTGACGGACCTATCTCGTGCGCAGCAGCGTGCTCGAGCGCGGCCATTCGGCCAGTGCCTTGCGCGCCTGCGCGCGCCCGCGCTCGATCAGCTCGCGGGCGCGGTAGAATTCGTAGACGCTGGCGATATTGCGCGGCAATTCGATCAGCAGGTCCGGCTCGTAAACCGCCAGTCGCAGCCGCGACAGGTTTGCCTGCATCAGGTCCATCGCCTGGTTCAGCGTATCGAGCGTGCCCGGCTCGCGCGGCTGGTTCTCGCCATGCGGGATCAGTCGGGCGATGAATTCCCCGATCCGTTGCCCGTAGCTGGCTTCGTCCAGCGGCTCGCCCTCGACCGGCTCCGGTGCGGCCATCGCTTCGGCCGGGCCGTCCACGCTGACCGCCAGCAGGTACTCGGCATCCGCACCGATCAGCGGCGTGACCGGGACCGGGTTGAGCAGGGCGCCATCGACCATGCGGTGGCCATGCAGGTGATGCGGGCGGAATACGGTAGGCACCGCGATCGAGGCGCGGATCGCATCGAACAGACTGCCGCGGGCGAGCCACACCTCGCGTTCGCGATCGAGGTCGGTGGCCACGGCGGTGAACGCCAGCGGCAGCTCCTCGATCAGGGTGTCGCCGATCAGGCCGCGCAGGGTGCCGATGATGCGCTCACCCTTGATCAGGCCGCCGCCGGAAAACGTCCAGTCGACCAGCCGCAACACGTCCAATCGCGCCAGCGCGCAGACCCAGTCGCGGTAGACATCGAGCTTGCCCATCGCATGGATGCCGCCGATCAGCGCGCCCATCGAGCTGCCGGCGATCGCCACGATCCGGAACCCCTGCGCCTCGATCTCCTCGATCACGCCGATATGCGCCAGTCCCTTGGCGCCACCGGCACCCAGCGCCAGCGCCACGGTGGGCTTTTCCGCTCCAGCAGGCGTGAGGACGGAGGCTGGCGTGGCGTTTCCTTCTTCACTCATGCATCCACTCCGGTTGCGGGCGCGAGGCTGGCCGGCCGGCCGGAACCCAACCCGTCCCGAGTCCGATCGATACAGCTCGCGCGCTCCCGGTTAGGATGGGCCTCGGTCAGAACCACGGCAAGCCCCGGAGCATGCATGCGCCCCACTGATGATCCGATGCCCCACCGCAGCCACGTGGCCGCATGGCGGGTGTGCGCATGACCTGGCAGGCCTGGGCCACCGTGGCGGTGATCGCGGCCGCGATGGCGCTGTTCGCCAGCGAGAAGGTGCGCATCGACCTGGTCGCGCTGGTCACCTTGGGCGCGTTGGTGGTCCTGGGCATCATCAGCCCGGTCGAGGCCTTGTCCGGCTTCAGCAACGAAGCCACGGTGGCGGTGGCGGCGATGTTGGTGCTGAGCATGGGCATTGACCGCTCCGGCGCGCTGGAACCATTGATCCGGCTGCTCTCGCGCATCCGCCATCCATGGTTGCTGTCGTTGGCGATGATGCTGGTGATCGCGCCGCTGAGCGCCTTCGTCACCAACATCGCATTGGTGGCCACGTTCCTGCCGCTGGCGCTACGCGTGTGCCAGAGCAACGGCATGTCACCGGCGCGGGTGATGATGCCGATGGCATTTGCCGCGCAGATGGGCGGCGTGTCCACGCTGATTGGGACCTCCTCCAACCTGCTGGTCGATTCCATTGCGCGCGGGCACGGGCTGGCCGGGTTTGGCATGTTCGAGTTCACCACCATGGGTGCGGTGCTGGCCGTGGTCGGCATTGTCTACATGATGCTGGTGGGGCGCTGGCTGTTGCCCAAGGAAGTCGACGTGGGCCTGCCGCAGCAGACAGATATCGGCAAGTATGTGACCGAGCTGCGGGTGGGCGAGGAATCCAGCCTGATCGGCAAGAGTATCGCCGACGCCAACCTGGGTGAGAAATACGGGGTGTATCCGCTGGAGCTGCTGCGCGGCGAGCGCCGCATGTGGTCGCCGCGGTCGCAGGAAATCGCCGGGGGTGACGTGCTGTTGGTACGTGGCGACTGGGCCAAGATCGAGGAGTTCCAGCGCCGGGCCGGCCTGAGCAGCGCACCTGAGTTGCGCTATGCGCAGGACAAGGATCACCCGCGGGTGCTGGCCGAGATCATGGTGGCACCGGCCAGCTCGATCGAGGGCCGGCAACTGGCAGAGACCGAGCTCAACTGGCGCTACGATGCCACCGTGCTGGCCATCCATCGGCGCGGGCAGGTCCTGCGCGACAAGCTCAGCCAGGCCACCTTGGCCGTGGGCGACGTGTTGCTGGTGCTGGTTGCCGAGGCGGTCGTGCCACAGTTGCGTGGCGACGAAGACCTGGTGGTGCTCAGCGAACGCGAGGAGCGCCCGCGCACACCACGCCGGGCGATTCTGGCCGTGCTGATCATGGTCGGCGTGGTGGCGACGGCGGGCCTGCATCTGTTGTCGATTCCGATCGCCGCCATCCTCGGTGTGCTGGCCATGGCGCTGGGTGGCTGCTTCGGTCGCAAGGACGTCTACGCAGGCATCGACTGGAAGGTCATCATCCTGTTGGGCGCCATCCTTCCGCTGGGCATCGCGATCGAGAAAACAGGCCTGTCGCATGTGGTGGTGCAAGGCGGCATGCAACTGGTCGGCGATCACGGCCCGATCGCCGCGTTGCTGCTGGTATACCTCATGACCGCGTTGATGACCGAACTGATGGGGCACAATCCATCGGTGGTGCTGATGATGGGCATCGCGGTGTCGGTGGCGCACGCCGTTGGCGCCGATGCGCGGCCATTCCTCGTGGCGGTGGCGTTTGCCGCGTCGACGTCGTTCGCCACGCCGGTCGGTTACCCCACCAACACCATGGTCTATTACGCTGGCGGCTATCGCTTCATGGATTTCATGAAGATCGGCATCCCGCTGATCCTGATGTTCTGCGCGTTGTCGATGTGGCTGATTCCGCAGTTCTGGCCGTTTCATCCCTGAGGGCGGGGAACGGGGAACGTGTAGACAGCGCGGGCTGCACGCTTTGGCTCAACTTCTTGCAAGGCCGTCGGTTCGTGCCGATCACGGCACGTCCAAATCGGACTTCACGTTCCCCGTGCCGCGTTCCCGGCTTATTGGTATCCGCCCAGGGCCAGCTGCAGCAAGATCTTCATCTCCTCGCGTAGCGGCAGAGGCGCGATCACTTCGGCGTCGGGGCCGTACTTGAGCACGTCCATCAGCAGTTCTTTCGAGTTGGAGTACGGCACTTTGAGTTCGTAGCGACCGTCGCTCAGCCAGGTGCCCTGTTGTTGCGAATGCCAGTGTTCGTCGGATACCCAGCGCGCGGCATGGGCCGAGAAGCGGAGCGTGGCCCAGGCCTTGGGCTTGCCGGCGAAGATGCCGTAGCTGGAGGCCAGCAACTCGTTGAGGTCGGCATCGGCGACGTCCAGCGCGGCGGCATCCAGCGCGTGTGCCTCGGCGATGCGGTCGACCGCGAAACTGCGCAGCGCCTCGCGGTCATGATCCCATACGTCCAGATACCAGTTGTCGCGATAATGGGTCAGCCGCTGCGGCGAGACCAGACGCCGGCTGTCGGCATTGGTGGTGCGCGCACGGTAGCGGAAGCGCAGCTGACGGCGCTCCAGCACCGCGCCGGCGACGATGCGGAACACCTGCTGGTCGAGCTTGCGCTCGCCCCACGGGATCACCCGGATCCGCTCCAGCGGCAGCGCCTTGCCGCTGCCCTGGTGCGACAACAGGCCCTCGATGCGCGCCTTGAACGGCGCCAGTGTGCCGGCCAGCACGCCGGGCCCGGAGCGGCTGATCAGTTCGTTGAGGGCCAGCAGCGAGGCCAGCTCGTCCGAGGTCAGCCACAGGCCGGGCAGCTCGAACTTCTCGCCTTCGCCCGCTTCATAGCGGAACGCCGCCTGGTCAGTGCCGGCGCTCTCGATCGGCGCTCCCAGCGCGTCGCGCAGAAAGGCCACGTCCCGGTACAGCGTGGCGCGCGAACATTCCAGCTCGCCCAAAAGGCGCGACAGCGGCACCGGATAGTGCGCCGACTTCAACAGGCGGTGCAGGCTCAATATCCGTTCGTAGCGATCCATCGGGTCGATCACCTGAAAGGGGAGGGCATGGCGTAGCATGCTGGCACCCCGCCACCGTCGCAAGTCGACCGCGCGCAGCACGGCACCGGACCGTGTCATTCATTGCGAGTTCAAGCCGTCACGTTAAGGTAGCCGGTCACCAATCTTTAACAACTGGATCTCCCGAGATGAACAAGACCCTGATCGCCGGTCTGCTGCTGGCCGGCCTCGCCAGTTTCGCCGCCCAGGCCCAGGATGCCGACGCTTCGGCGACCGGCGGCAACCGTGGCGGCTGGAGCGGTTCGGGTGAGTTCGGCTTCTCCTCGGCCACCGGCAATTCGCGTTCGCAGAACGTCAATGCCAAGCTGGGCCTGAACCAGGAAAACGAGCACTGGAAGAACAACTTCTTCGTCAATACGTTGCGCTCCAAGAGCGAGCAAAAAGTCACCGATGCGGCAGGCAACACCGTCGAGCAGTTCAACACCACGGCCAATCGCTATGACGCCGGTGCCTCGGTCGGCCTGAAGCTGGACACCCGCAGCTACATCGTCGGCGCAGGCCGTTACGAACATGACGAATTCGGTGCCAACCTGTGGCAGAGCACGGTGTCGCTGGGTTACGGCTACATCGCGCTGAAGAACGATCGCAACGAGCTCTCGTTTGAAATCGGCCCCGGCTACAAGCGCTATCGCCCGGCCGACAGCACCGTGCTGATTGCCGGCGTGCCGGTGATCCAGCGCCAGCCGATCGAGGGCGAGGTGGTAGCTCGCGGCCTGGTCAACTACAAATTCAAGCTCAGCGCCAACACCGCGTTCGAAGACACGGTGCTGATGGAAGCGGGCTCGAAGAACACCTATCTGCAGAATGATGCCGGCCTGACTGTCAGCATGACCAGGAAACTGGCGCTGAAGGTCGGCTTCCAGGTGCGCTACAACAGCGACGTGCAGCCGGACGTGAAGAAGACGGACACGCTGACGACGACGAATCTGGTGTACAGCTTTTGAGGCAAGGATTCGGGATTCGGGATTCGGATCAGCGTCGAGGCCCGGCCGCGATCTCCCTTCTCCCGAAGCGGTCTCTTGATCAGCTCTCGATTGAATACCGCGGCAAGATCCGGCGGGCAGGGCCCGCCCTACGGCGCGGCGTTGGCAGGGGGGGCACTGCCCGCCGGATCTTCTCAGTGCCCGCTCTATTGCAGAAACTCGTCCGCCCCTTGTTCCAGCAGCTCTGAGGCAACCAGCTCACCCAGCACGACGGCCTGGCCCACCGGGCCGCTGGCCTGGGCGTGCAGCAGGCGACCGCTGGCCGCATCGCCAACCAGGCCGCGCAGGTGCAGGCCGTGCTCGCCCAGTACGCACCAGGCGCCGACCGGCACCGTGCAGCTGCCGCCCAGGGCTCGGTTCATCGCGCGCTCGGCACTGACCGTGGCCCGCGTATCGGCGTCGTCCAGCGCGGTGAGCAGGGTCAGCACCGCCGGCTGGGCGTTGCGTGCCTCGATCGCAATGGCGGCTTGCCCGGGCGCCGGCAGCCAGTCCGGCGCGGCCAGCCGCGACCCGATGCGTGCCGCCAGGCCCAGCCGTTCCAGTCCGGCGCAGGCCAGCACGATCGCGTCATAGTCGCCGGCGTCGAGTTTGCCCAGGCGGGTGCCGACGTTGCCGCGCAGGTCGCGCACTTGAAGATCCGGGCGCAGCGCACGCAGCTGAGCCTGGCGGCGCAGTGACGAGGTGCCCACCCGCGCACCCTGCGGCAGCGAGGCCAGATCCTCGTAATGGTTGCTGACGAAGGCGTCGGCGGCGTCGGCCCGCGGCAGGATTGCCGGCAGCGTGAAACCAGGTTCCAACTGCGCCGGCACGTCTTTCAGCGAGTGCACCGCCAGCTCGGCGCGGCCTTCCAGCATCGCCACCTCGAGTTCCTTCAGGAACAGACCCTTGCCGCCGATGGTGGCCAGCGGCTGGTCCAGGATCTCGTCACCGCGGGTGCTCAGCGGCACCAGGGCCACGTTCAAGCCGGGATGCGCCGCCCGCAGCAACGTGGCGACATGCTCGGCCTGCCACAGCGCCAGCGCGCTCTTGCGGGTGGCGATACGCAGGGTGGAAGGGCTCATTGGAACTCCGTGGCAATCGGCAAGGTCCTATTGTCGCGTAGTTCGCCGCCCTGCTGCAGCGTGGCGCATGCGCGCGGTGGCTGTTCCCGCCGGCGCGCTCCGGCTACGATGTCGACAAACCTTTCGGAGTTAATCATGCAAAGCGGCAACCCGGCACTCAACAAGAACACCTTCCTCGACGCCGCCAGCGGTGCGGTGGTGTCGCATGGCGACCAGGTCATGACGCTCAACGGCACGATCAACAAGACGGGCCTGTTGCTGGCGCTGGCGGTGGTCGGCGCGATCTTCAGCTGGGGCCAGTTCCACGGCCCCGACAGCCTGCCGGCGATGGGGCCATTGATGATCGGAGGCGCCCTCGGCGGCCTCGTGCTGGCGCTGATCACGATCTTCAAGAAAACCTGGGCGCCGGTCACCGCACCCTTGTACGCGCTGGTGGAAGGCGTCTTCATCGGCGCGCTGTCGGCGATCTTCGAGATGCGCTACCCGGGTATCGTGATGCAGGCGGTAGGTCTCACCTTTGGTGTGATGGCGGCGATGCTGGTGGCCTATCGCAGCGGGCTGATCCGCGCCACCGAGAAGTTCAAGCTCGGCATCGTGGCCGCCACTGGCGGCGTGTTCCTGCTTTACATGGCCAACATGGTGATGGGTTTCTTCGGCCACTCGATGGGCTTCATCAGCGGCAACAGCGGCATCGGCATCGCGTTCAGCGTGGTGGTGGTGGTGATCGCCGCGCTCAACCTGATCCTCGACTTCGACATGATCGAGCAGGGCGTGCACGCCCGCGCACCGAAGTACATGGAATGGTACGGCGCGTTCGCGCTGGTGGTCACCCTGGTCTGGCTGTACCTGGAACTGCTGCGATTGCTGTCGAAGCTGCAGTCGCGTAACTGAGGTGCCGCAATCCGATTACGCGCGCCGCGTCCAGGTGATGGTTGAGATCAACGCACCATTCTTCCCCGAGTGATGCAGCGACCAGGAGATATCACCTTACCTTCCGCGGTCTCTTGCCCGGATCTCGATGGAATACCACGACAAGAGCGGCGGGCAG
>JACDJC010001062.1_pt1 | contig 26629 bp, 21 predicted proteins | sample 7454191 | NCBI WGS metagenome assembly JACDJC01 (sample SAMN14253291, study PRJNA609438) | sludge metagenome | isolation source: sludge after 25d culture with pyrite and EDTA | collected 2018-12-20 | reverse complement strand
TCCATCTCATCGAGCAGCTTTTGCTTGCGCGTGCGCCGCGTCTTCAACTCGAAGCCGCCCGAAGCAGCAAGACTGGTCTGTTTCATCATCTGATGACTGTCTCACACTTGACCGGCTCGAGCCAGGTTTTGCAGAGGTTCCCTTGCCATTGCTTATTCCGGCCAATATTTCGTGAGGAGAAATGAATCCCTGCACGAGATAATCGTCCCGTTGCATGTCATGATAGAGACTGGCAGTGAATTCTGCGATCCCGATCGGCTTGCCGCAGATATCGAACAGCTGGCCTTCCTGCCGTTTGAGGAAGCGCACGCCCGTCCCGAGCGCGTCGGATCTCGGTTTCAGGATCAGCGCGATATCGTCAGGACCAGCGATACCGTCAAGCATGTCCTCGAGACGACGATAGGTTGGAAGGTCCGGAATTGCAGATGCATCGTGAACGGACAACACTGCATGCAGACGGGGCACCGGAAGCCCGGCCTTCAGGCAATGCTGGTGAAAAGAGAGCTTGTCTTCGACTGCCGGACGTTCCGCGTGCGGATTGACACGATCAAACAGGGCGGTCGTCTGCTTTTTGTTCCGGTAACTGGCAAGGTGTGCGAAGGGTTCGTCGTACAGGGAAAACAGGGCATATTCGCTCGCCGACAGCCCGTACAGCGCCTTGGCCGCCAGGATCCGAAGCAGGACCAGGGACCGGATCTTCTTCTCGCGAGCCGCAATCTGGCTGGCGACATCGAGGTATGCGGACAGTCCGTATGCGGGAAGTCTGTCATTTTTCATCGCTGCTTCCCGGATGCGTGGACCGGTGCGTGCCCATGGTGCTCGATCGGATCGGGCAGGTCGGACGGGATCGTTGAATGGGTGGCTATCTTCGACGGTCGGGAGGTCGCGGCTGCGCAGGTCGCAGCGCAATGCCCGGATCGAGCCTGGCCAATGACGATGACTGTTCGGGAGTATGACAGCGATGCCCGGGTTCAGGGACGCCGTCCATCCGGTCTCTCCAGCTTCTGGTTGCCTTCGATCCCGCGGAACAGCACCCGGCAGGGAGCGGCTTCCATCGGATGGTACCGGTCGCGCGACGGTGCTCCCGGATCCCGGCGTGCCGGGTCCCGGGCAGTACATTCGTGGGAAAAACCGGGTAGGTGCGAGAACGGAAGTGGCCTCGATCGAGACTTGTTTCGCACGCACGGAGTTGCGTGTGATATACGATCGATGATTGTGGCTGTTGTGTGACAAGAAGGACGATGCCCGACCACTCGACACGGTTACAGAACGCATTCGGCGGTCCCGGCAGAATTGCCGGCCGGATCGGAACGATCATTTCCGATTATTCAAAATGCCTGTATTTCGAATCCCGTCTGCGTCCGGCAGCAACGGCATCCATTGTCATCCGTTTGATTCGGGCGCGGCTGCTTTCCGGAGTCGGACCCTACCATTTTTCTCTTTTCCGGTTTTCGGAGATACCCGAGGAGCAGTGGCCGGATTACATGACCGACTATGATTTCCAGCGGGAAGTCCTGTTCAGGAACAATACCGCTCCGGCGCGTCAGCTGGTCAAGGACAAGGCGGCGTTCTATCTCCACTGTCGGAAAGCAGGCATTCCGACGATACCGATTCTCTGGGGCATGGCAAAATCAGATCCGGCCGGGAGCCCGCTGGGAGAAATGATTCCACTGGCCCATGACTTCGAGGGGTGGCAGGCTCTTGTCGAGAGTTCGCCGGAGGAACTCTTCGTGAAGCCCGTCGACGGATCACATGGGGATGGAGCTTTCACGATCCGTCGGCTTGGCGAGCAGTTCGTCGTTCAGTGTGGCGCGGAGGAAAGACAACTTGACGCGTCGGAACTGTACGCCCGCTTCCTTGATGGCCTCGTGAACGAGGCTGGCCTCATCGTTCAGCAGCGGCTTCGGGCTCACCGGAAAATACTCGAAATTTCCTCTCCTCATGGATTGGCGACTGTCCGTGCGATCACGGTCATGACCGGAGAGAAAGCAGGAATGCTGCTCGCGTGCGCCAGACTTCCCGTTGGTTCGAACATCTGTGACAACTTCAGCAATGGCGCAACCGGCAATCTCATCACCGCCATCGATATCGACACCGGCAAGACAGGCGTGGCATGGACATCGAACAACAAATACTGGCCAACCGTCGTGCCACTGGAATGTCATCCCGATACCGGCAGGCCGATCGTCGGCTTCACCATTCCTTTCTGGGTGGAGACCGTCGAGCTCGTCGTTCGGGCGCAGGCTTCTCTTCCCGGACTTCGAAGCATTGGCTGGGATATCGCGATTACCGAAGACGGCCCGGTCGTGGTCGAGGCCAATGGTGGATACGACCTCAATCTGTTACAGGTCAGTCACCGGCGCGGCCTTGGTCGTGAATTGACGGCTGCCATTCAAGAGGGTCAGGTTCCGCAGTAACGCGTCCCTGCGGCAACCATCGTCTCACGGTGCGGATTCAGGCCTTGCCGGTCTCTGGGCAATCACCGCATCCAGGGTTTGTGCCAGAATCGTTGCACCACGGGCGCGCTCGAATTCCTCGCAGTCTTCCACCGACAGCACCGGCGCTGTTCCGGCTTCGAGATTGCGAAGATACGTCTCCAGACCTTCCCTGATCGCGCTGCTGTCCTCGATCGGCAACACGGTTCCGACCTGCAGCCGGTGCAGAAGTGCCGCGGTATCGCCTGCGGCGTCGACCAGCGCGAGAATCGGCCGTTGGGCGCGCAAATACTCGTACAGTTTTGCCGGAATTGCCGGGTTTGACGTGTAACCCTGAAAGATCAGAAGGCCATCGACGGTCGTCATTTCCGCCAGTGCGGTCCGGTACGGAACCGACGGAGCCAGTTCTACGATGTCCTGCAGACCGAGTTGGGCAATCAGTGCTGAATACGTGCTCACGTAACCGGAAGCGCGGAAGCGGATCCGAAGACGGTCTTCCCACTCTGGAGAGTCATCCACGAGTCGACGTACCGCCGTCAGAAAAGCTGTCGGGTCGCGGTCGGGTCCCGGATACAGCACACCGCTGTGCAGCAGGGTCAGGGGCGTGTCCGGGGCACGTGTATCGCCGTGAGTCGCGGTATCCAGGCCGGCAAATGCGGCCTCGTCGAAGCCGTTCGGAATGACGAGCGCCCGCTCCGCCGGGAAATCCGGATAGCGGTCGACAAAGATTCGGCGTGCGCCTGCGGTGCAGAAGACCGCATATGCTGCATTCCTGGCGCAGAGTTGCTCGATCCGGAGCCGGGCCCATCGCACGGACGGATTCCGCGGCGCAAAATAATTCTTGCGATCGTTGTATTCGACCATCGGGTCACGGAAATCGGTGATCCACGGCACTTTGGTGAGACGGTGCAACATCCAGCCGATCAGGTGTGCCGTGGCGATCGGGTAGGTCGACCAGATCACTGCGGGACGCTCCTGGCGGATCATTCGCAGCCCTCGGGGAACGGCTCCGGCCAGCCAGCTGACCCAGCGATCAGGCAGTGCCGTCCAGGGCAGATGGCGGCCCCGGATCGACAGGTGCCGAACGGTATCCAGCGCGAACGGCCGCTCGACGCGGACCTCTGCCGGGATGTCGGTCAATCGTTCCTCGGAAGTTCTTGCAAATGCGCGCGGGTGGGCGCTCAGGATCACTGACTGCCAGCCTTGCGCCGGCAGATTGCGGCAGAATGCGAGAGTTCTTTCCAGTCCGCTGCTGCCCTTGAAAGGGGGAAAGTGAAAGGCGATCAGGAGTACCTTGCCACGGGCGGGCGATCCCGGAGACGCTGTCTTCTTCATTCAGGACGATTCCGGATTTGCTGCCCGAGCTGCCCCATTTGATTTCGCAATCGGGCAAATCGGCCGCGTGCCGTCGGCCGGAACAATCGCATGCCGGTAAGGCAATAGGTCTCACTGGTCCACTGCATTTTATGACTTTCAGCCTCTCCGGAAAAATCAAAGCAGCGGATACCGAGTTCATGGACATGCTGAAGATAGATCCACTGCAGTACACTGGCCGGTGAATGTTTTTTCATCGTTTCGACATAACTGGTCTTCAGACCCAGAGCGACGCCGTTGCCGGCAACGGACAGCCGGTGGGCAATCGGTTCGCCATCGAGGGTGAGGAGTCCGCTCAGCCATTGGCCAGCATGGGCGGCATAGGGCAGTAACGCCTGATAAAAGCGATCCTGTTCCGGTTTGCAGCTGATTGAAGTGCCGGCGGCCTGTTTCCAGGAATTGCGTTCAATATGCATCATCGCATCACGATAACGCGAAATATCCGCGGGATTCTGGAACAGTTCGAAATGAAGCGCGCCAATTTTTTCCAGTTGTCGCTTGTGTCGATTCAGGCTCTGGCGAAGTGAAGACTTCATCGATGCCATCCACGTTTCGATGTCGTTCGGCAGAAAAAGCACCGGCGACGATTTCGAGCGCTGCCGGCGTATGGAAGAACCGATGCCTCGTGGAAGACTCGCGAGCATTTGCTCGGAACGACTGCCGTTCACGACATTGAATCCGAACAGATCCCACCCTGGCACCCGTTCGAACAGACTCTCGATCAGCTGGCGCAGGATTTCCGGCTCGCCATTACGAATCAGAAAGCCGTTTCTGCCACCGTGCAGACTGGTGATGGGCGACAGAATCCCGGGCCCGGAAAAGATGCCTGTCGCTCGTGTCCGGTGACACACGGGCAAAATGCCGGCAACTCCTGATTGATCCCGGGCGACTGCGACATACCAGTCCTTTCCGATCAGGAACGAATCCAGTAATGCCGAGGCCCACTCGAAGCCGCTGGTGATGTCCATGCCGAATGGGGCCGTGCAGTCTTCGGCGAGCAACCGGTTCCAGTCTTCCCGGAGCTGGTCGAACGCAGACCGATCGCGGATCAGTTCGATTTGCAAGGCATTTCCCTGGCGGCATACGTATTCAGGATGTCGCCGAAACGGGTCATGTCGGCCGTGGTGAGCAACTGGTGAACGGGTATCAACAGCATGGTTTCCGACAGGTAGCGTGCGTCGCTGATCACCGCGGCGTCAGCGGTTTCCCGGAGAACACGGTGCAGGGTGCTGCCGAAGGTCCACACGGGAACTCCGGCGGCGCGTAGCCGGCGGTCATGCCGCGAACGGTCCGCAAGCATGACGGCAAAGGCATGGGGAGAAATGTTGGCGGGCAGTTCGGAGTGAACGGGGATGATGGGACTGTTGTGGCGCAGGATACTGCCGAGAGTCCGGTAATTCTGCCGTCTTGCCGATGTGAGCGAATGCAGGTCGGCGCACGCGATGATCCGTTCGGCTGTCTTGGGGAGTCGCGACTGGGCCAGACGTTCGGAAAAGAAATACTGGCGCGCTTCGTCGGGCGACAGCTTGGCCGCGTCGGAGGGGCCGGTTCGTCCGGGGGCCTGGCGGCGCTGCGGGCGCAACCAGGTCTGGACACGTACCCGGCGCTCCTCGAACCAGGACCACGCACGAGCCGTGCGCGTATGTTCGCCGCGACTCTGGATCACTTCCTCCAGGAGTTGCTTGCCGCGAGTCAACGAGTCGCGCACCGGAACACCGGTGAGTCGCGGCGCGACAAAAGGCACGTTGTCGGCCAGCCACAGTCCGCCGCCTACGCCGGATGGCACGAACTTCCAGAAGGAGTAGATCGCCGCGTCGCCGCGGCGTCCCGCCAGGTCGAGCGGGTCGGACTGGATCGCTGCATGGGCGCAGTCTTCGACAGCCAGGATTTCGCGGCGGCGCAGGTCATCGAGCAGTGATTCGAACGAACTCGGCCAACCGAGGTAATTGATGAAGAGTACCGCGGCAACGTCTCCGTTCAGGCGCGATGCCACATCCGAGGCATCCAGTTCCAGGTTGCGGTCGATGCGGTAGAACGCCGGGCGCATGCCGGCGCGCAGGACGGGTTCCACGACCGAGGGGCAGTGAAACGAAGGGAGAAGAATGGTCGATCGGCCCTGTCCGCGGAGAAAACGGGCAAGCTGGTAGATGGCCGCCCGTGCGTTGTAGAACTCGTGGACACCATGCTGTCGGATCAACTGTCGCAGGTTGGGCCGGGAGGTGCTGCGGCGCAGATCGGAGACGCGAAGAAGCGGGTGCGGAAGCAACATCGGGGCGGGGATCGTCGTGCAGCATGGAGCAGCGTCCGCCTGACGATACCGGTTGCGCTGCTGCGTGCGACTATAGCCGACCGGGGTCCGCAGTGGCGTGATCTGGTTCTCGTTCCGCCGCCCGGCTTGCGCGGATGCGCATCCGTCGACTCGCGGCGGTCGACCCGGCCATGAGCTCGGGGTTGACGCGCTACGATGTCGGCTGGCTGATGACGGGCCGACTGCTTTCAACAATAGATCTCGGCAAAGATTTCTTTTGTATTCTCGTATGGCATTTCTGTGCCGTCATTTTCTCTCCGTTTCTTCTGTCCGCGTTTGGAATACGGTTTCGGGAATTCTTCAACCCGACCGGTACCGAAATGTTTCGATGGAGCCCTGGAGTCCGCAGAAAAATGATCTCCGGGTGAGGCGGTTGCATTCTGTGTGGAAAGGATCGTTGCCGGGAAGGGAAAGAGAGGGCAGATGAAGCAGGAGTGGCAGCTCATCAGCACTCGGGAGCTTTTTACGGATTATCCCGAGCATTGGGATCGGCTCAATGAAAAAATCAACAGTAGCCACCCGTTTTCGGATCGGCGGTTCCTGTTTGCACTGTGTCGGCACTTCCCGGGACGGGACTGGAAAGTTGCAGCGCTGGGTCCACGGGCAGAACCGCGGGCGCTGCTTCTGCTCGAGCCCTATCGGCGCGGCCTTTGGCGCACCTGGCATCGCAGTCAGGCACAGGCGGCACCGCAACTGCTGGCCAGCGCCGACCTGCCGGCGCTACGGACCCTGTTCAGCGCATTGCCCGGCACTGTACTGGCGATCGACTTCCTGTGCCAGGATCCTTGTTACTCCGCGCTGCTCGTCGATCCGGGTGCCGGCTACCGACGTTATGAACGACACTCCCGGACCGCCTCGATCGATCTGAGCGGACACTTCGATGCCTACTGGCAGGCGCGCCCACGCGGATTACGCCAGACGATTGCGCGCTCCTTCAAGCGGGCGGAGGCGAAGGGGACACCGCTGCATCTGGAAACTGTCGAGGAGCCGGAGCGGATCGAAGAAGCGGTACGACAGTTCGGCCTGATGGAGAGCCGCGGCTGGAAAGGCGGAGAGGGCACGGCGGTGAGCCCGGACAATGCACAGGGACGCTTCTATGCGGAGGTGTTCCGCGCATTCGCCGACACAGGTCAGGCGATTTCCTACGAGCTGTACGCGGGCAATGAAGTGATTGCACGGCAACTGGTGCTGACCAGCGGCCTGATGTGTATCACCCTCAAGACGACGCATGACGAGCACTACCGGGAACTGGCGCCGGGACGGGTTCTCGACTATGAAATGCTGCGTCTGGAATTCGCCCGCCGCCGCTTCGACCGGGTCGAACTGTATACCGATGCCGATGCAGCCCAGCTGCGCTGGACGACCGGCGACCGATGGATCGAGCATGTGACGTGTTTCCGTTCCCCTCTGGTCAGGACCGCCTACACTGTCGCACGCGCCTGCACGAATGCTCTTCGCCGATGGAAGGAACGTGCAGATCCTCGCCCCGGAGTCTCCTGAAAGGTCAGATGTCGGAATTGCTGCATGAGATGCTGCTGGATGCCGCTGCACGAAATCCTGCGCGTGATGCGCTCGTCGCGGGCAAGCGCAGGCTCGATCATGAGCAACTGAGCCGTGAAATTCTCGCTTTTTCCGCCGCCTTGCTGGCGCTCGGCCTGGCACGTCACGACCGGGTGGCTGTCTGGCTCGACAAGCGCGTCGAAACGGTCGTCAGCCTGTTTGGCGCTGCTCACGCCGGTTGTGTTTTCGTTCCGGTCAATCCGCTCCTCAAGGCGGAGCAGGCAGCGCACATTCTGCGTGACTGCAACGTGCGTCTGCTCGTCACGACGGCCGATCGCCTGAACGCAATCACGGCGCTGCCGGATCCGTGCCCCGACCTGAAACACGTCGTGGTCGTCGGCCGTGTCGGGTACGGGACGGACGCCGGCGCTGGCGCTGGCGCTGGTGCACGCGTCCAGCCGGGAGGCGGAGACGTCGGGGAGGCGGGGCAGGCACCCGTTTCGGGCGATCCCGCCGTGCACGAGTTCGACGGGTTCATGGCCGCCGCCGGCAACGCCCGGCCGCATCGGGTCATCGATGCCGACATGGCCGCCATCCTGTACACCTCGGGCAGCACGGGCCGGCCCAAGGGTGTCGTGCTGTCACATCGCAACCTGGTGGCCGGTGCGCGCAGCGTCGCCTCCTACCTCGGCAATCACCCGGAAGATCGCCTTCTGGCGGCGCTGCCGCTGTCGTTCGACTATGGCCTGTCGCAGCTGACGACGGCTTTTTCGGTCGGCGCCTGCGTCGTCCTGCACAATTACCTCCTGCCGCAGGATCTGGTGCGCACGCTCGCGGGCGAGCGCATCACCGGCCTGGCGGCGGTGCCGCCGCTGTGGATCCAGTTGGCCGCGCTTCAGTGGCCGGAGGGCATCGACGCGCACCTGCGCTATTTCACCAATTCCGGCGGGGCGATGCCGACGGCCACGCTGGCTGCGCTGCGCGCAAAGGTGCCGCGCGCGCAGCCCTTCCTGATGTACGGCCTGACCGAGGCGTTTCGCTCCACCTACCTGCCGCCCGAGGAAGTCGATCGTCGACCCACTTCGATGGGCAAGGCGATTCCGAACGCCGAAATTCTCGTCGTGCGCGAGGACGGCTCGGAGTGCGCGCCGGATGAGCCGGGCGAGCTCGTGCATCGCGGTGCACTCGTCGCGCTCGGTTACTGGAACGATCCCGACAAGACCGCCGAGCGCTTTCGCCCGTTGCCGGGGCAGCGCAGCGAGCTGGTGTTGCCGGAGATCGCCGTCTGGTCCGGTGACACGGTGCGTCGCGACGCCGACGGTTTTCTCTATTTCGTCGCTCGCCGCGACGAAATGATCAAGACGTCCGGTTACCGTGTCAGCCCTGGCGAGATCGAGGAAGTGCTGTACCAAAGCGGTCTGGTCGCGGAGGCAGCCGCTTTCGGTGTCGGCCATCCTTCGCTCGGGCAGGCGATCGTCGTCGTCGCGCAGCCGGCCGCCGGCGGCACGGCCGACAGTGACGTCCTGCTGGCCGCCTGTCGCCGCGCGCTCCCCAATTTCATGCTGCCGGCGCATATCGACTGGATGGATCAGGCATTGCCTCGCAACAGCAACGGCAAGATCGACCGCAAGCTGCTCGCCGCCGAGCGCAAGGGGCTGTTCGAGGCACTGGCACAGTAATGGACATCGTTTTCAGGCAGCACGCCGCGGTGCGGGCGTTCGACATCCTCGACGGCGAACTGGCGATCGACGGCACGAAGCTGTCGCACCTGGCCGAACGCGCCGGGCAGACACCGTTTTATGCCTACAGTCGCAGCGCGATCGCACGGCGGGTATCCGGGTTGCGCGCGCAACTGCCGGCGGCGCTTCAGCTGCATTACGCGATCAAGGCGAATCCGATGCCGGCTGTGGTGCAGTTGCTGTCCGGCCTGACCGATGGTCTCGACGTCGCCTCGGCGCGCGAGATGAAAACGGCGCTCGATACCGGAATCGCGCCCGAGCGGGTCAGTTTTGCCGGCCCGGGCAAGAGTGCCGGCGAGATCCGGCAGGCGGTCGCCGCCGGCATCGTGCTCAATCTGGAATCGGAACTCCAGTTTGAGCAGGCGCTGGCGGCCGGCGAGGATCTGGGCGTGGCGCCGGCCCTGGCGATCCGCGTCAATCCGGCGTTCGAGCTCAAGGCGTCCGGCATGAAGATGGGCGGCGGCCCCAAGCCGTTCGGCATCGACGAGGAGCGCGTGCCGGCGCTGGCGGCGCGCATCGAGGCCGCCGGGCTCAAGCTGCGCGGCTTTCACATCTATACCGGATCGCAGAACCTGAGCGCGGCAGCGATCATCGATGCGCAGCAAAAGACGGTGGAACTGGGCCTGCGGCTGGCCGCGCCGCTTGTGCGCGGCATCGACTGGCTGAACATCGGCGGCGGCTTCGGCGTACCGTATTTCCCGAATGAAAAGCCGCTCGACGTCGCGCAGGTAGGCGAGACGCTGGCGGGCCTGTGTGAACAGGTGCAGGCCGCACAGGGTGTTCCGCTCGTGCTCGAGCTGGGCCGCTATCTGGTCGCCGAAGCAGGCATCTACGTCTGTCGCGTGCTCGATCGCAAGGTTTCGCAGGGGCAGGTGTTCCTCGTGTGCGATGGCGGGCTGCATCATCATCTGTCGGCCTCGGGCAATTTCGGCCAGGTCATCCGGAAGAACTATCCGGTAGCCATTGGCAACAGGGTCAACGCGGTGGAAAGGGAAGTGCAGACAGTGGTCGGCCCTCTTTGTACTCCGCTTGATCTGCTCGCCGACCGGATGGAGCTGGCTCACGCCGGGCCGGGCGACCTGGTCGTCGTCTTCCAGTCGGGCGCGTACGGGGCCAGTGCCAGCCCGTCGGCCTTCCTGTCGCATCCGGAGGTGGTGGAGATGTTGGCATGAGCGAAGCGGCCCTGCCGTTCTTCGAGGGCATGTTCGATCTGGCCGGCGGCACGAATGCCGTGCTGAACGCCGGTGGCAGCCAGGCCCTGCAGCATGAGGAACCCGATGTCCAGGTGCTGGCTTCAGGGCGTTTTCGTCTGACCGATGCCGCCCTGGACGCAGTGGCGCGCGAACGCGGCCCGGGCGCAGCGCTTGCCGAGGGCTGGCGCCGTCATGGCGCGGAACTCCTGGCGCGGGTCTCGGGTGAATATCTGCTTGCGGTCTGGTGCCGAAAGGAGCGCAGGGGGCTGGTCGCCGTCGATCGCTTTTCGACGTTTTCGCTGTTCACCGGCGAACACGACGGCCGCCTGGCCTTCGCTACCCGGCCGCGACGCGTCTGCGAACTGCTGGATCGGTCGGCCGAGCTCGACGCTGCGGCGATCCACGCCTATGTGTGGTTTCACATGATTCCGGCGCCGATGTCGATCTATCGCGGCGTGCGTCGCCTCGACGTCGGCGAAGGCGTCTTCATCGCCAATGGGGGCAGCGAGCGGCGCCGCCACTGGACACCGCACTTCATCGAAGACCATCCATTCGACTTCGAGCGCGAGAAGGCTGCTTTTCTTGCCGCCCTGCGCCAGGGCGTGGCCGAGTCGATCGACGGGATTCCGCGCGAGAAGCTTGGCTGCTTTCTGTCGGGCGGCACCGACAGTTCGACCATTGCCGGGCTGGTCACCGAAGCGTACGGCGCGCCGGCGCGCACCTTTTCGATCGGCTTCGACGTGGCCGGCTATGACGAAAGCCATTTCGCGCGGCTCGCGGCACAGCGTTTCGGCACAGAGCACACCGAATATCACCTGACGCCGGAAGACGCCGCTCGCGGAATCGATATCCTCGCGCGCACCTACGAACAGCCGTTCGGCAATTCGTCCGCGGTGCCGGCGCATTTCTGCGCACAACTCGCGCGCGAGGCCGGCATCGAACGGATGCTCAGCGGCGATGGCGGCGACGAACTGTACGGCGGCAACGAACGCTACGCGACGCAGTGGCTGTTCTCCCTGTACGAATATCTGCCGGCGCTGCTGCGCACCGGTCTGATGGAGCCGGTACTGCTCGGGCCGCTGAAGAACGTCGATCTGTGGCTGATCCGCAAGGCGCGCGGCTACGTCGAGCAGGCGCGGGTGCCACTGCCCGACCGGATCGGCAGCAAGTACAACCTGCTCAACCGTTTCGGGCCGCACAACGTGTTCACCGAGGAACTGCTGGCCGGTGCCGCGGGTTACGACCCGCTCGCCACCGAGCGCGACGTCTGGAATGCCTCGGATGCCGGCAGCCAGCTGAACCGGTTTCTCGCCTGGGATTTCAAGTTCACGCTCGGCGACAACGATCTCGTGAAAGTCGTGCGCATGTGCCACGCCGCCGGGGTCGAAGTGTCGTTTCCGATGCTGGGCGATGCGCTCGTCGACCATTCGCTGCAGTTGCAACCCGATCAGAAGCTGCATCGGCGCAAGCTGCGTTATTTCTTCAAGCAGGCGCTGCGCGGCTTTCTTCCCGATGAAATCCTCGACAAGCAGAAACACGGTTTCGGCATGCCTTTCGGCGAGTGGCTGCTGGCACAACCCGAGCTGGCGCGACGATCCACCGGCGCGCTTGAAGCCCTGGCTGACCGCCAAGTGATCCGCCGTTCTTTCCTGGATGAGCTCAATACCGCCCTGCGTGGCGATTCTCCCGGGTATTACGGGCCGATGGTCTGGGTACTGATGATGCTCGAACTTTGGCTGGAAGCCTCGCATGATCGTTGAGCCGGTGCTGCGCGCGGCCACCGCACTCATCTCGCCGGCCGGCACCGGAGCGCGACTGTCCACCTTCATTTTTCATCGCGTGCTGGCGCAGCCGGATCCGTTCCTGCCTGACGAACCTGATGCGCGACGTTTCGATGAACTCCTGCGCTGGATCGGTGGACAGTTTCGCGTTCTCGCCCCGCGCGACGCCTGCGAGCGACTCGCCGTCGGCACACTGCCCGAGCGGGCGGCACTCATCACTTTCGACGATGGCTACCGCGACAACTACGATATTGCACTACCGTTGCTCCGCCGGCACGGAATGTACGCCGCCTTCTTCGTCGCAACCGGGTTCCTGAACGGTGGCATGATGTTCAATGATCGTGTGATCGAAGCGGTGCGCGGCGCGACCGACACGACGCTTGACGCCGACTGGCTCGGGCTGGGAGTGTTGTCGATCGCGGCATTGTCCGAGCGCCGCGCCGCGATTGGACGGCTGCTGCAGGCGGTCAAGCATCGGCTGCCGCACGAGCGGGAGCAGGCGGTGCAGCGGATCGAGGCACAGTGCGACAGCACCGCGCGCACGGACCTGATGATGACCGATGCGCAGGTGAAAGCGCTGCATGATGCTGGCATGGAAATCGGCGGACATACGCGCACGCATCCGATCTTGTATGTACTTGACGCCGCCGCCGCACAGCGCGAGATCGCCGCTGGTGCGGACGACCTGTGTGCAGTCACGGGTGAGAGACCGTGCTTGTTCGCCTATCCGAATGGAGTGCCAGGCTTGGACTTCGACGAGCGCCATCCGCCGATGGTGCGTGCAGCCGGCTTTCGCCATGCGTTCACGACGCAGGCCGGCGTGGCTACGGCGCAGACGGATCCGTACCGACTGCCGCGCTTCACACCGTGGGATCGCAGCGCACTGCGCTTCCAGGTGCGGATGCTGCGTAACCTTTTCGCTCGGGTGCGCGGATGAATCGTATGACTCTGTCGATACGGGTTGCGACGACGCAGGACCATGCTGCCTGGGACGCCTATGTCGACGCACACGTGCAAGCAACAGTGTTCCACCGCTTTGCATGGCGCGAAGTGCTTGCACAGAGTTTGGGCTATACGCCGGAATATCTGATCGCGGCGGGGGCAAACGGTATCTGCGGCGTACTGCCACTGATGCTCGTGCGCAGCCGACTCTACGGCACTACACTGGTTAGCCTGCCGTTCTGCGCATATGGTGGTCCGCTGGCCGACGATGAGCCGACGCTGTCTGCGCTGGACGAACATGCGCAGGCGCGTGCGCGCGAATGTGCCGCCCGCTACGTAGAATACCGTTTCCCTGGAATCTCGCCCTTGCAGGCGCCACTGCAGGATCTATACCAGACGTTCACGCGCACGGTGCCGGAGAACATCGAGGAACTGGCTGCAGTTCCGCAGAAGCGGCGCAGCCTGCTGCGTAGGGCCCAGCGACTGCAATTGCGCGCGGAGATTGGCCGTGACGTCGATACCTTCTTTGAGCTTTATGCCGACAATGCACACGTGCACGGCACACCAGCGTTGCCGAAACGTTTTTTTCGCATCCTGCTCGACCACCTTGATGACAGCGCCGATATCCTGCTCGTGCGCGATGCTAAGGGCCGGGCACTCAGTGGCATGCTCAACTACCACTTTCGCGATCGCCTGATGGCGTATTTTGCTGGCGAGACCACCGCCGCCCGCGCCAGTTACGCCAATGACTTCAAGTGCTGGCAGTTACTCGTGCATGCGTGGCGCAGCGGGCACGCCGTGCTCGACTACGGCCGAAGTAAGGTCGGCACCGGATCAATGGATTTCAAGAAGCTGTGGGGATTCGAAGCGACGCCGCTCGACTACGCGTTCCGCCTAACGGGTGTGTCGGAGATTCCGCAGAATAATCCAATGAATCCAAATTATCAGATGGCAATACGAGTGTGGCGCAAGCTACCGCGTCCGGTCGTCGACTTCATCGGACCGAGGGTGATTCACGGGCTGGGCTGAAAGATTGGTCACTATTGGATCGTTGAATCGGGAAATCACCTTGCCAGATGGCTCGGGCGCGATGATTCCATTTCATTTGTTACCGATGCACGAACCGGTATTTGTGCTTCTCCGTAGTGGCGCAGGGTGGCAAGCTGACGGCGAGTGCAACGTGCGCTGCGGCAATCGCTCGAGTGCCGAGTCACTGCCGCACCTGCCATCGGCTCAATGGTCATTCGATGGCCACACGTTGACGCTACGCTCGGATCGGCATGGGCTAGTGCCGCTCTATTACTACCACTCTGAAGAAAGCTTCGGCGTGTCGTCGTCCTGGGTCGCGCTGCAGCAGCGGCTGGCGCTGAGGGAACTCGACGATGCGGCGATTGCCTGCTACCTGCGACTCGGGCATTACCTCGGCGAGGATACAGCGTTTAGAGATCTGCGCAGGATGCCCCCCAATGCTCGGCTGACTTGGTGCAACGGTCAGATGCGGCTGTCCGAGACTGCTATCAGTCCGCCAGCAACTGCTCAGATTGATCGGGAACGCGCAGCGGTCAAATACGGACGTCTTTTTGAGGACGCCGTGGTACAGATATGTAGCGAAAGCCGGTTGCCGCGGATCAGCTTGGTGAGTGGTGGGCAGGATTCGCGCCACATTCTGCTTTCGATGCTCGCAGGCGGTTTTCGCCCGGAGCTCTGCCTGACGCAGGCTCCAGTGGTACGGGGTGACGCTGATGATGCGGCTATCGCAGAACGTCTATGTGCGACGTTGGACCTGCATTGTGAAGTAGTGTCATCCGGGGTGGTTTCGATTGCTGTCGAAGCCGCGAAGAACTGGCGCATCGGCTTGGAATCCGCCTATCATTCATGGTTGATGCCACTTGCCGAGACGCTCGATCGCCTTCCGCGCGGCCTGATTTTTGATGGTTTGGGGGGCGACGCACTATCGGCCTCGCGCTTTCTCACGGACGAATGGATTGCCGCCTTCAATGCGGGATTGATCCGCCAAGCGGCCTGCGTCTACCTCGCCGCCGAAGGCCACCTGCCGGGATTGCTGAACAGCGAAGTGGTGCGGCGCTGGCCGCGGGAACTCGCTGCTGATCGCCTCGAAGCTGAACTTCGTCGCGTGGCCGACTGGCCCAACCCGCAGTCGGTCTTTCAGTTGCGTCACCGGACCCGGCGTGCGATCGCGATCAGTCTCTGGCCGTTGTTTGCCCGTGGTCACGACGTGGCGTTACCGTATCTCCATCCGCAGGTGTTTGATTTTCTTGCCTCGCTGCCGAAGGAAATGTTGGTGAATCGCGAGTTCCACCGTGCAGCGATTGAAGCGCACTATCCGGTGTCGAAAACGATACCTTTTGCAGTCGTTGGTGGTAACACTTCGACGAAAGCTAGGCACTGGCTTTCGCCGCAGGCGATCGCCACTCTAAAACTTGCCGGTGACCACGGACTCAAGCGCTTTGTACGCCCGAACTATCTGCGCGTACGTGCCGCGCGTGCTGCACTCATGCCTTCCTACGTTTCTGAGTTGGAATCGGTTTGGTCGATTGGAATTTATCTTGCGCAGTTAGGAATACTGATTGAGAACCAGGAGTGAGCAGGAGGTTGCCTGCTCAGGGAATTTTTGCGGCCAGACGAATCGCGTTACGTGTTTGTCGTTCAAGTTGGCGGATTGCTTCAGGTGCTTTGTTCCGAAGCCTCGTGAAAGTGCTGATGAATTCTTCTGGGCCAGTGGCCGAAGCTTCTGCAAAGCCGGTCATCGCTTGAGAGAGGGAACTCAATTCTGATTGGGTTTTCAGCCAATTGAGCAGGGCTCGTTGGCGTGGCAGATCGAGCGATCTTGCACGCTCCCGCAGTTGTGTTTCCGTGTGATCTCCGGGCCTGACGATTGCCTTCAGAAATGTGAGCGTTTCACTGATCAGACGATGTCCTTCCAGCTGACGCAGGAAGCGTTCGTCATCCAAGCGCGCACTGGCTTTCGACAGTGCCTTCAGCGTCTGGCGTCGTACGGCCGGAGAGGTGTCGATCGCGTTCCCGTCTGGATCCATCTCGAACGGGTGAATGATGACCTCGGTCAGACCATCCTCGTCGAATCCGGCTTCTAGCGCGATCGACCGGGTCGTCCACGGATGTCCACTGAGTTGATATTGCGAATGTGGCATCACGCAATTACCAAGACCATAGGCAATCAAACCATGTTGCCAGCGCTCGATGCTCATCGGAATATGTGCGTGATGGCACAGCACTAGATCTGCGCCCCAATCCACGATCCGACGCGCCAGCGTGCGATGGCGCAACAATGGATGAAAGCTGAATTCATAGCCCCAGTGCAGATTAACAAGCACCCGGTCCGATCTGGCGACGGCGGCGCACACGGCAAGTTCGATGTCCGCTTCCTCCGCCAGGCAAAGCTTTGTACCGGAAGCACCAGAAGACGTTGGTTGATGATCATCGCAGAAGCCGAGGACCGTGATTTTCTGTGCTCCGGCCTCAATTCGCGCGCGATCAGTAGAAGCGCTTACGTTGACGGCGCCGCAAACGCCAATTCCGTGGTTGCGCAGCAACCGGATAGTGTTATCGATCGCTTCCGGACCGAAATCCAATGCGTGATTGTTGGCGAGTGTCAGGACAAGATTCGGATGCTCCGCAAGTGCTGAAATGGCTTGCGGCTCGGCACGCATGAATGATCCGATGGTACCGCTGCGCTCGGTCCGCTCGGTAAGCATTGCCTCGAGATTTGCGGTCACAACGTCCGCTCGCTCAATCAACGGAATGAGTGCAGCAAGTCGTCCTCTGTAGTTGCCATCGTCGGGAATACGGGTGAGCGCAATGTCACCCAGTGCAACGACACGGTATCGACTGTGGCGTTCAGCCGTAAACAGCCTCCCATCAGCAAAATCGCAATAGTCGCGCGTGTTGCCGGTCAGCCCAAGCCGAATGGCAGGGTCGAGCAACCGCCAGGGGAAAGGTAACCATTCCGGAATGGCGCGCGGGATGCGCGCACGTGAATGCAATGCCGGTATCCGGCTTTTCATAACTATTTCGCCTGGAGGCGGTGGAAGTACCGTTGCACGGACCCGATCAGCATTTTCTCGATTCCTGACGGCTTTTTGGAGATCCACCATAAAAGGACGAGCATAGTAGAAAACGTAGCTGCGCCAGCAGCGACTTTTATCATCAGGCGCACGACGGGGAGTTCGGCCCATGCTGTACCAGGTATGACAAGAAAAGTGATCGCCATGACTGCCGCTGCAGCCAGTGGACGCCAGCTCAGCGCGTACAGTTCACTGATCGTGACCACAAAGATCGGACGCAGCATCAGAAAATAGGTCGGCGCGAGCAGGATGACGCCGACGAGATAGGCAGGCGCAATTCCCCGCACGCCGTATATCTTGACGCTGATTCCGAGGATCGGCAGCATCAGAAGTAGCCGCCACCATGCTTGCACAGCTGCGCGCCGCTGACGGTTCATCGTTGACAGGATCAGGAATACACTGTGGCTGCACGCAGTGATTGCCGACGCCAGCGCCAGCCAGACCACAAAATAAGCAGCGTCGGTCCATTGTTCGCCGAGAAGAACAAGAACGAGATCGTCGGCAACCAGCGCAATGCCCACGCCCGAGGAAATTGAAATGAGAACGACTGCCGACAGTACGTTCAGGTACGATTTCTTCAGTTCATTGACGTTCTGGTTCAGCTTCGAGTACGCTGGCAGCAAGGCACGCGCGAGCGGGCGTACCAGTTCATCACTTGGCATTTTTGCCAGTTCCGTAGAGAGTTGATACAGACCCATCAGGCCGCTCGAGCCGAAGGCACTGATTACGTACTGATCAATTCGATTGTAGATGAAGCCACCGATCGTCATCACCCAGCTCCAGAATGAGAAGTGCCAGAGTTCCTTCATTCGTGCGAAGCAGATTCGTGGGCGATACGGGTGCAGCAGATAACTGATGCCTATCGTGAGGATCTGTCCACCAAGGATTCCGCCGACCAATGCCCAGTAGTTCCGTAGGTAGAACGCAAGCCCGAGTGTCGTAACGAAAGCCAGGAGTTTCTGATATACACCAAATCGAAATTCCATCGCAAAGTCCAGTTCCTTGCGGAACAGGACAGTTCCGATATTTTCAAAGCCTCCGATGAACACGCGCAGCGAAAGTACTTGGATGAGCGGGACTGTCCGCGAGTCGCCGAAATAACCGCCTGCGAACTCCGCCCCGACGAAGACGGCCACGCCGAGCACGAGACCGCTAAGAACTTGGATTGTCCAGGCCGTGTCGAAGTGCTCACGTTCGGGGTCTGGATGGCGAATCAGTGCTGCCTGCTGGCCAGTTTGGCCGAGTACTTCAACGATGCCGACGAACAGCATGGCCATGGTGACGACACCGAAGTCGGTCGGTGTGAGCAGGCGTGCCAGGATAATCGTGCTGACGATGCCGATGGAGCGGATCGCCCAGCGCATCGCGATCATCCAGATCGAGCCGCGAACAATGTGCGGACGAACTGACGCCTCGGTAACAGGATCGGCGGTTGAAGTACTACGCATCAAAATTCCGTAGAGTCAGGAATCGAGACGGTATAGTTGCCCCTCGTGCAACAGTCGCCAGGCCCGCCAATGAAAACAGAGCTTCCTTGCGCCGATCGGCAGTTCGTCCTTCTTCCAGTACTCACGCACTTGGCTGACGGTGAGATAGGGATCATCGTCATCGAGCAAAAGATTGGGGTCGAGATAGCGCGAATGCAGGGGGAGGGCGCCGCGCTGCCAACCCAGCGGTCGCGAAATGCTCGGATAGTCGTCAAGTACTCGAGCGACGGCGCCAAGAAGCCGATTTGCGTGATAATTAGGTGACCATGAAGAGAAGCGCACCAATTTGCTGCCAGAAACGATCGGGTGATATGCCGCTTTGGGAAAGCGGCGCTCGAATAGTGTGCGGTACAGACGATAGTTCGCGCGTGCTTCGTATGATAGCGTGCCAGCCAGATCAAAGAAGCGACGGGTCATCCCGGGGATGAAGGCGCGTACCCGTGCGCTGTAAACTTTGAGTGGATTGATTCCGGTACGATTCCGAGCCCGGTTGCGGATGATGAATTCGGTTACGCCATGAGCCGTATCCGGGAAACGAAGGACGTTTTCTTGAAGATCTTCAGTGAATCGCGCAGCCATCTCAGAGACTGTATCGGCATCGAAGATCGTGCGGGCATTGTTCCAGATCGTTGCGCTCAGTGCCTGACACTGGGTAGCCAGATACTGATCGAAGGTACCTGGGGGTTGATTTGAGGTTTTAAGTGTGTTTCCCGGAATAAGGCCTTCCCAGACGGCAGGTGCTCGTATGAATTGAAAGACCTGTGCAATGAACAGAAACAGACTCGGCGTAGCCGCGTCACTTTCGAACAGATAGTCGAGAAATTCTCGCTTCGAGAAGAAATCGGGAGCACTGTGTACCCGTTCGAAGGGGAGTGCTAGCGTGCTGGCCACTTTTTTTGCGATACGGCCGTCAGCGTCAAAAAATTCGTCGCTGTGCGCGACGCTCAGTGCGTTCGGATGTATGCCTACCTGTACAAGCGCGCAAGCGAGCAGGCGCGAGTCGAAACCGCCGCTGAGCAGCACTGTTCCCGGGATACCGTAGGCAGCGTAGCGTTCGATACTATCGAGAAACGCGTCCGCGAGTTCATTGACGTCGACGTCGACGTCATTCGATGGTTTCGGCCATGTCCAGTATTGTTGTTCGGAGAGCTGATCAGTGTCTGGCTGGTAGACAAGAATGGTCGCCGGGCGCACCCGCTCGACGCCAGCCAGAAGAGTGCGGTCACCGATCGTGTGACCGAACGAGATGAATGCGCCCCAGGCAGCGAGATCAGGTGCACCGTTCCAGGCTCGCGTCGCGTTGGCCAATTGTAGCCCGCCGTGGCTGCGGCGCAGGTAAAGTGGCTCGAAGCCGAGAAAATCGGTCACAATGACCAAGATGCGTTCGCGGTCGTTCCAATAGATCGACACGAAGGCACCGTCTTGCGTCGGCAACAGCTCAATTGCTGCCCGGGTGTCGCTGATGCGTTCCGGATCGGCTGGAGACAGCGGTGTGCCAAGCGTGACGAGAAAACTGCCGTTAGAACCCCGATGCACGTTTGCGTCGCATGTTGCGATAGATCCACCACCGATCGATTGAACGAAATCTATCGCTATCGGCATAGGTAATATGCGGCTCAGCATTGCTTCAGCATTGGAACCGTTGCTGTCGAGAGCAAGTTTCATCGCAATGAAGTGCCTTCAGCAAGTGGAAGTGAGGATTTATACATTTTGGATTCTTTCAGGTTGATCCTGATCAGACGCGGCTCGTCCAAGGCGATCGAAACGTTCCGTCCGGCCTAGAGGTAATTCAGAAAGACACGACGCGCCCGATGCGTGACAGTAACCGTATCATTCCAGTATGAGAGAGTTCAGCTGATAATCGGCGCTCGTGTGCCCCGACAAGAATTAAGCTCAATTGTATTAATGTCAATTCTTTCGGAGCTGCTAAATATTATGGTTGGCTAACTTCCTTCGGTGCTATGAGCGCCGGAACATCATGCACTCTGTATAATGACTGATAGCAAGGTCAAATATGTCAACTTTAAGAGTGTGCAAATCTGTTAGACTGACGGGCTGCAACAGGCAATCCAATTTATTTGTTAGCAATGAACCGATATGTCTAGTATTTTCGGTATCGCTATTCCAGGCATTTATTGTAAAATAATTCGCGGAAATGATAGTCAAATGAAATTTGTTTGTAATATTGATATTGTGAGATTGTTATAATATTGAATCTTTATTCTGCAGTCCGGATGAACATGAGGGGCGTTCTTGAGTTTACCATGAGAATCAATCCTTTCAGTTCAGGCAGGTAGTTGAATCTGCCGTATACTTGCTCTTTGGAAGTTGTAGGTTTAATTCCAGTGGTATGCCGCATCATCGCTATGAAGGTTGATGCGTTTATTTGATATAATGTATCTTCATTTCTTTTCCACAGCCAGAAGATGTCAGTAACAGGATCGTAAACCATTGAGCTGCCTGAACTGATTTGTTCTGCGGCGGGTCCAGTGATCTGCACATTCGTGATGAGGCCGTTCCTATTCAAATCATAATATCGAGCGCCAGAGTTGCTTCCGGGAATTCTAAACAAGCGATGTCGTTTGGTATCCAGCGCATAGGGGATACCGTTACGAGCCCCTCCTTTGCGTCCAAGATCATTCCAGGAATTGGTTTTCTCTTGCCAATAGTATAAATGCCCATTACGATGACTGTGAATATAAAAATTGCCGTTATTGTCTATCCCGGTCCCGCTCGGCCCACCAATCAGACTTGGGGCGGATGCGATGGTTCCCGGCAGGTCGTAATCATTTATGGAAAAATTATAGGAATCCACTAGATTATTGTAAGTTGGTTTGTCGCCCCAAGGCGCGCCACCAAAAAAAAGCAAACGATCCAATTTGGAGTCGTAAACAAGGTTCCAGTAGGTATGACGGGAACTCGGACGTCCATCCGGATAGTATGGAGTATTCATTGGCGTATCCGTGCTCGGATCATTATGCCGTATCCATTGGGGGAGGTCGTCACCCAGACGAATCGAGAAAATCTCGTTGCCTGCATAGTCCAGATGGCCGCCTCCGGCGATGAAGAATTCGCTGCCGCGGGTCTTGACGGCAGCACCGGAATAGGCAAGCAGGCCACGCTTCCCGGTGTTGCCGCGCGCTCCCTTGTAGTTCTTCCAGGCATCCGCCTGGTCGATTTGCGTATCGGGAATTTCCACCCACTCGAAAAGATCGGCATCCGCAAGCCAGGCAGGAAGTCGCTCTTTTGCGTGCACTTGCATGCTCGCGCCGAAGCCGAACATCAGCAGCAGCAGGAAGGAGAACCAGAGCCGGAAATTCCGGGCAGGCCAGGCACGGTCATGGATGCTCGCACGGTGCCGTTCGACAGGACGCATCGCCAGCCCTCCGGTTAGACTGCAGGTGGTCAAAGGTTCCGTGCTGGTTGCAACCTCAGACCGGTCGCCCGGAGGATCGGGGCGGCGTGGTTTGCGTGCGCTCCGCTGCCGGCAGCCGCTTGCCGCTCGCCAGCCCGGCGACGAGGTGTGCATTGTGTTCCCAGGTGTATGGGCGTTCGACCACCAGCCGGCGGGCCTGTTGTCCCAGCGCCCGGCGCAGCTGCGGCTCTTCGTACAGACGGCGCAGGCGGTCGATCAGCTGGCCGGCGTCGTCCGGATCGAACAGCAGCGCGTTTTTTTCATGTGTCAGGACTTCACGGATATTCGGCGTGTCCGGGGCGATGACGGCGCAGCCGGCGGCCAGATATTCGAACAGCTTCAGCGGTGAGGCCCAGGCGGTGACCGCCGGCTGCAGGGCGATATCGAAGGCGGAGATGTAGTCCGGTATGTCTTCGCGGGGCACGAACCCGGTGATGCGGGCCCGCCCGCTGATGCCGAGCTCGTTGATCCGTGCTTCCAGACGCGCCCGGTCGAGTCCGTCGCCGACGATCAACAACTGGATCGGCAGATCGGGCCGTTCGGCGACGAAGTCGATGATCTGCGGCAGGCCATGCCAGTCGCGCACGAAACCGGTGAAACCGAGCACGACTCGAGCCTGCAGCCCGAGACGCCGGCGGGCACGCTCGCGCTGCGCACCGTCGGCAGGATACATCTGCAGATCGACGCCGTTCGGCACGACGATGATGCGTTCTTCCGCCACGCCGGCCGCCCGGACGTAGTCGGCCAGCGCATCGGTCACCGGCAGCACGTAATCGGCGCCGCGCCAGATACGGCGGTCCGACCAGGCGGCAAAGCGCTTCAGGCGCAGCTTGCCCCAGGCCGAGCGCTCTTCGGTCAGCGGGGCGTTGACTTCGAGTACCAGCGGCACACCCAGTGCACGGGCGACGAAGCGTCCGGCGTGCAGATGCAGGTTGTAGCGCTCATAGATCAGATCGGGGCGGAAGGAACGCGCCGCCCGCCCGAGCCGCCAGAGAGCCACCGCGCTGTAGGCGAATTCGAGCACTTCGTAGAGCGCCCCCGGCAACAGCTTCTTCAGTCGATTGACGAGCCCGCTGGTCTGGCCGAGCGAAGAGCCTTCGGACAGGTGTGGCCCGGCGATGAGCACTTCATGGCCGGCAGCACGCAGGGCACGGGTCAGTTCCGTCAGATGAACGAACTGGCCGTCGGCCGAGGCGATCCGGTGGTGAAAGAGAATCTTCACGAATGCCTCACTGATGCAGGCGTACGTTGCCGAAGGCGACGGAGCGTCGCGCCGGTCTGTCCGCCGTCGTGATCGACATCGTCGATTCCGTTGCCGGTGCGGTGCTGGCGATCCGGTTCAACGCGAAGACGACGATGGCCAGGTAATAGGGCAGATCCCAGTTGGCGATATTGACGAAGGCGCCGCCAACCGCGTATCCGACGAGACTTACCTGGATCATGCGCAGCAGCAGACGCATCGAATCGTTTTCCGGGTCTGGCGGCAGTCGCTTCCGGGTTCGACCGCACTGGAACCAGACGCTGAACCAGAATACGAGAAACAGGGCGAGGCCGGGCCAGCCGTGTTCTCCCAGGGTCTGGAAGTAGATACTGTGAGCCGAATGTATGTCCTGCGGATTTGGCGCATAACGCGCAAAACTGCGCGGGCTGTAGTATTCATAACCGCCGCCAGTGAGGCGATTGTTCGCAATCCGGTAGGCCGTGATCCAGGTGTTGATCCGCCCCATCGCCGAGGCGTCCTGCTGGTAGGTCTCGATCGTCTCGATCCGCTCCCAGTATTTTTCGGGCATGACCGTCAACGCCGCGGCAACGCCGATCGCGACCAGCGGAATGGCCAGCAGGCGGCGGTCGCTCTTCCAGACGAAGAATCCGGCCATCGCGGCCACCGCGAGAAATGCTCCGCGGGAATGAGAACCGAACACCGAGACCGCGCACAGGATCATCGATCCGAGCACTGCCAGCTTGAGCCACCAGCGCCTGGCGATCGTCGCCAGCCAGTACAGCAGAGGCAGCAGCATCACGAGTGCCGCGGCCAGATGGTTGTTGTCGCGGATGGCACTTTGCATGGGCCCGTAGACGGTATAAATGCCGCCATGGGTAATGGTGAACAGGCCGCCTTTGGTGCCGTAGAAAGCGACCGAGAGAATCACCACCGCCATCAAGGCCACGATCCGTTGACGGTCGTGCAGTAAAGCCAAAGTGACCAGGCACATCAACTGGATCTTGACGACGTCCTGGTATTTGGCGAATGCCCGACCCGGCTCCAGCGCGAACAGGGTGGTCAGCCCGGCCCAGAAAAGGATCAGGATGATCAGCCAATAGCGCCGGAAGCTGTCTTTCCACTGGACGTCCTGCGAGGCCAGCGCGCCGATCAGGATCACTGCGGCGTACAGCTTCGACCAGGGGAAATCGTAGGCGAACCCCCAGGTGTAGCGGTGCGGGTTCATCATCCCGAGCCAGGCGAAGATGAGCGCGCCGATGAACGGGCGCTTGAACGCGAGCGGCAGGCCGCCAATCAGCAGCAGGGCGAGCGCAAGATCGCGAAGAGCCATGGCCGATATTTCCGCGCGTCAGTTGAACGCCAGGGTCTGCTTCAAGGCGTCGAAGCGTTCCTTGTCCACTACTTTTTCATCGCCCAGCTCCAGGGTTTTCCGCGCCTGCGCCTGCTGGCCGGCCTTCAGCTGGACATTGGCCAACGCGACATAACCATCGGGCAGTTCGGGGCTTTCGGTGATGAGCTGGCGGGCGGTGTCGGCGGCGCCGACCAGATTGTCGAGCCGGATCTGCAATGCGGCTTTGCGCACGAACATGTCCGGCCGGAGCAGAAAACCGGGACGGGATCTTTGAATCGTGTAGTTGAGGTTTCCGATCGCTGCCCGGATGTACTGCCGGGCAAGAGAGCGGTCGATCGTGTGCTGATAGGTGCGCATCGTCTGTACGATCGCCCAGCAGTAATGATGCATGTGCACCCAGGTAATGTCCGCTGCACGCATGCGTCGCGCCGTTTCACTCTTGTGCGCGGGTCCGCCTTCGACATATTGACAGACTGGCGGCAACAGCCGCCACTCATTGCTGGTAACACCGGGATTGGAGGCCACGGCCTGCGCCGTCGATGCCATCGACGCAAGCCAGAGCAGGCAAACGGTACTGACGATGAAGCTTTTCATGCCGTGACGGTTTCCATTTTCTGTGCCGCCCCCTGGCGCGCCAGAAAGCGCTCGAAGCAGATCAGCGACCAGATTGCCGAACCCCAGTCGCGCCGTCCCGAACTGTGTTCGGTGTAGATGCGCCGCAGCGTTGCCGCATCGAAGAAACCGGAATCCGCCATGGTTTCTCCCATCAATGCCCGTTTCGCGGTTTCGTTCAGCGGCCCGCGGAACCAGTCGGCCAGCGGGACGGAAAAGCCCATTTTCTGCCGATACAGGATTTCCCGCGGCAGCAGCGGCTCGAATGCCTTTTTCAGCACCCGCTTGCCTTCACCACCGGCCAGTTTGAGGCCCTCCGGCAGGCGGGCGGCCCATTCGATCAGGGTGTGATCGAGAAACGGCACGCGCACTTCCAGCGAATGTGCCATGCTGGCGCGATCGACCTTGGTGTTGATGTCGCCCGGCAGGTAGGTCTTGTAGTCCAGATACTGGACCAGCGCCAGCGCCTGGTCGGCGGGGGCCTGGCGCGCATGTCCGCGCAGTACTTCGACGGCTTCGTAGCCGCCCAGGCGACGCCGAAAGCCGTCGGCATAGAGCGCGCGGCGCTCTTCGTTGCGCATCACCGAAACCGTGTGGAAATAGGCGTCGACCGAGTCGCGCGCCAGCGCCTGGAAAGTCGTCTTGCCGCGAAAGACGCGGGGCATCCAGTCCAGTTTCGGATAATACGCACCGAGTGGCCCGAAGATCATGCGCCGCAGCCCGGGGGGCAGATTCGCGCGCAGTTTTTCTTCCATCAGGTGCAGGCGGTAGCGACGGTAGCCGCCGAAGGTTTCATCGCCGCCGTCCCCCGACAGGACGACCGTCACGCGCTGGCGGGCCAGCTGGCAGACCCGCCAGGTGGGCAGGGCGGAACTGTCGGCGTAGGGTTCGTCGTACAGGTCGACGAGATGCTCGATCAGCTCGAAGTCGTCGCTGCGCACCTGTCCGACCTGATGGTCGCTGCGGTACTGTGCGGCCACCATCGCGGCATAGTCGCTCTCGTCGTGGGACGCGACATCGAAGGCGATCGAACAGGTCTTCACCGGTTCCGTGCTCAGCCCGGACATGGCCGCGACCACCGCGCTCGAATCGACTCCGCCCGACAGGAAGGCGCCCAGCGGAACTTCCGAGATCATGCGCAGGCGCACTGCTTCGGTCAGGCGCTCG
>JACDJC010001061.1_pt1 | contig 26670 bp, 25 predicted proteins | sample 7454191 | NCBI WGS metagenome assembly JACDJC01 (sample SAMN14253291, study PRJNA609438) | sludge metagenome | isolation source: sludge after 25d culture with pyrite and EDTA | collected 2018-12-20 | reverse complement strand
TCCGCGGCCTGCACGAGCGCATCGCACAGCAGCACGCCCACCATGCGGAGCGTCTGGAAGAGGTCTACAACGCCTGCGCCGGTCCGAAGAGCGCGGCGGAGATCGTCCCGGTGATGTTCAAGCGCCAGCTCGACCTGCACCAGCTCACCTTCGCCATGGGCGAGGCGCTGGCCCACCTGCACGCGCTGTATTTCGACGGCAAGCTGACGCGCCAGACCGGCGAAGACGGCGTCATCCGCTTCCAGCGGCGAGCATAGGCTGCTGAAGCGCGGCGGCCCGGCCCGGCGACTGCATCTTCCGCGCCCGCGCCTTGCCGCCCCTGCGCTTCAACGCTCCGTCAGGGCCAGCCGCAGGGCCAGGCCCAGGAACACCGTGCCGGCCGTCCAGTTCAGCACCCGCTGGGCGCGGCGCGACTTCTGCATGCGCTCGCCCAGGGCGCCGGCAAACCACGCCACCAGGCCGAAGACCAGCAGGGTGGACAGCATGAACAGGGCGCCCAGGCTCAGCGTCTGCATGGCGACCGAACCGCGGTCCGGGTCGGTGAACTGCGGCAGGAAAGCCAGGAAGAAAATGGACACCTTGGGATTGCTCAGGTTCATGATGATGCCGCGCTGATACAGCCGCAGCCGGCTTTGCGCGGGCGGCCCTTCCTGCGCGCTGAGCGTGGCGGGGGCGCGAAACGCCCCCCAGGCAAGATAGACCAGGTACACGGCGCCGGCCAGCTTCAGCGCCATGAAGGCGGTTTCCGAGGCGGCGAACAGCGCGGCCAGCCCCACGGCCACCGCCACGGTGTGGCCCACCAGCCCGGTGCACAGCCCCAGCACCACGTACATGCCCGAACTGCGCCCCCACATGGCCGATTGCATGAGCACGAAAAGATTGTCGGGACCGGGGGAAAGCGCCAGCAGGACGGCGACGCCGAAAAATGAGAGTGCGATGTCGGGGGTGAGCATGGTTGCCTGTGTGGGACTATGATTATGCGGTTCACAAATTTTAAGGCCCTTCGTACCCAACATGGCTAATAACGCTAGCAAACATCTGGACACCCGGCTTCAGCACGCCGGCACCGCCGCTTTCGACCCGACCACCGGCGCCGCGCCCGTGGCCCTGCCCGCCATGCGCACCAGCACCGTCCGCTTCCAGAACCTGGCGGCGCTCGAACGCGCCCAGGCCGGCAAGGCGCGCGGCGAGCGCGCCGTGACCTATGGCCGCGTCGGCATGGACACCCATGCCGCGCTGGAGGAAATGTTCCGCGAACTGGAAGGCGCCGAGCGCGCCTACCTGGCGTCCTCCGGGCTGGGGGCCATCACCCTGGCGTTCTTCAGCGTGTTGAAAAGCAAGGACCACGTGCTGGTGGCCGATTGCGCCTACGGGCCCGTCCGTTACCTGGACAAGACCGTGTTGTCGCGCATGGGCATCGAAACCACCTATTGCCGCGCCACCGTGGCGGAACTGGAAGCGCGCCTGCAGCCCAATACCCGCATGCTGTACGTGGAATCGCCGGGCTCGCTGCTGTTCGAAATGCTGGACATCCCGGCGCTCGCGGAATTCGCGCACAAGCATGGCTTGATACTGGCCACCGACAACACCTGGGGGTCGGGCTACATCTATCGCCCGCTGGACCTGGGCGCCGACATCTCGGTCGTCGCCGGCACCAAATACGTGGGCGGGCATTCCGACTTGATGCTGGGCGCGGTCATGGCGAAAGACGCCGCGCTGATCAAGCGCATCAACGACACGCACTACGCCATGGGGTATTCCGTCAGCGCGGACGACGCCTGGCTGGCAATCCGGGGCATGCGCACGCTACCGCTGCGCATGCGCCAGACGGCCGCGAACGCCATGGAGATCTGCCGCTTTCTGGCCAAGCGCCCCGAAACGGTCCGCATCTATCACCCCGCCTGGCCGGACGATGCGGGCCATGCCTTGTGGCGGCGGGACTGCGCCGGCTCGAACGGCATGCTTTCGGTGGAGCTCCGCCTGGATCAGCCGGCCGCGCGCCGCTTTGTCGACAGCCTTGCCTTATTCGGCATCGGGTTTTCGTGGGGCGGCTTCGAGAGCCTGGTGCAGCTGGTGGACCCGGCGTCGATCCAGTGCCACGGCTATTGGCAGCCCAGCTCCCATGCGGTCATCCGTTTCCATATCGGGCTGGAGTCGCCGGATGACCTGATCGCGGATTTGACGCAGGCGTTCGAGAAGGCCGCTTGATCCCGTTTCCTGCCTGGCGGCCTCGCATCGAGGCCGCCGCCCAAATACAGCTTACTTGATGCTGTCGAGAAGCCGCTGAGCCTCGGCGATCGTGCCCTCATAGCTGTCGGCCAGCGACGGCGACGTCACGTATTTGCCGCCTACCGCCACGCTCGGCGTGCCGTCGATCTTGTAGGCCTTGGTGAGCTCATTGGCGCGCATCACCTTCGATTTCACCCCGAAGGAATTGAAGACGTCCTGGAAGGCCTTGCGGTCCACACCCTGGTCGGACACCCAGTCGGTGATCGCGTTCGCGTCGAAAATGCGCTTGCGCTGCACATGGATGGCCTTGAACACGGCCGGATGCAGATCCAGGCGATCCAGCGCATCCAGGGAATAGTACAGCTTCTGCAAGTCTTCCATGCTGGCATTGAACGCCACCGGCACACGGCGCAGCACGACATTGTCCGGCAGCGTCTTGGCCCACTTGTCCACCAGCGGTTCCAGCGCATTGCAATGCGGGCAGGTGTACGAGAAAAACTCCAGGACTTCCGTCTTGCCCGCCGTATCGGAAGGCTGGGCCGGTTCGATGGTGACGTACTTGGCGCCCGCGGCCTGAGCCTGAGCGGCCGGCAGCAGAAACGTTCCGGCGCCGAGGGCAAGGCATGCAACGGTGCGTAAGAGCAAGGATTTGAGCGACATTTCGGTTTCCAGGAGAGTCAAACACATTAAGACCGGCCAGACTTGGACAAGTTCACGGCGGCATGGCGACTATGGCCGCACGACCGAGGATTCGATCTTTTCGCTGCCCAGGCGTTCGCGCGAACGGTTCATTTCGTCTATGCCCTTGAACGGCCCCACGCGCACACGGTGGATGGTGCCGCCATTCACCTGTGCCTTCTGCAACTGCACCGGCAGGCCCAGCATCAGGATGCGCGCCTTCATCGCTTCCGCATCCGCTTCGGAGCGGAAAGCGCCCGCCTGCAGGTAATACGTGGTCTGGGTGCCGGCGGCGGGCTTGCTGCGCGCGGGCGGCGGCGCCTCGGTGCCCGGCACCACCGGCTTGGCGCCCGTTCCGGGCGCGGCGGGCGGCTTGGACGGCGCGGTGGCGGGAGGGTCCGACAGGCTGGCGATCAGATTGCCGATGCTGTCCTGGCCCGGCGCGACCGCGCCGGGGCTGGACGCCACCGGGGGGATGTCGGGCAGCGGCGCCGGCGGGGTGACGGGGGAGCCGCCGGCGGCGGACCCTGCCGGAGCGCCGCTTCCGTACAGGCCGATGTTCGGGTCGGGCGCGTCGCGCACGTCGGGCAGCAAGGTCTTGGCGGGGTCGCGGCTGGCCTTGTCCACGAAAGGCATGGGAACCTTGGTGACGAACAGCGCCACCGCCACCGCGGCCGCCAGGCCGACGATCAGCCCGATCAGGATGCCGAACAGGGTGCTGCCGGATTTTGCGCTGGAGGATTTTCGACTGGAACGGGCCATGAGCAGAGCTTACATCCTTTCAGGAGCGGACACCCCAAGCAGGCTGAGACCATTGGCGATGACCTGGCGTGTGGCGCCGGCCAGCCGCAGCCGCGCCAGCTTGAGGGCCTCGTCGTCGACCAGCACGCGTTCGGCGTTGTACCAGGCGTGGAAGTCGGCCGCGCAGTCGCGCAGCCAGAAGGCCAGATGGTGCGGCGCCAATTCCTGGGTCGCCAGGGACAGGGTGCGGGGATATTCCGCCAGGCGCCGCATCAGCGCGATTTCGGTCGGCGCCGTCAACGGGCTTGCGGAAACGCCGGCCAGCTTTTCGGCCGGCTCGGCCGACTGGGCCAGCATCGAACAGATGCGCGCATGCGCATACTGGATGTAATAGACGGGGTTTTCTTCGCTCTTGGACAGCGCCAGATCGATGTCGAAGACGAATTCCGAGTCGGCGCGCCGCTGGATCAGGAAGTAGCGCACGGCATCCTGGCCCACCCAGTCGATCAGGTCGCGCATCGTGACATAGCTGCCCGCGCGCTTGGATATCTTGACCTCTTGCCCGTTGCGCACCACTTTCACCATCTTGTGCAGGATGTAGGCGGGGAAATCCTTGGGGATGCCCAGGCCCAGGCCCTGCAGGCCCGCGCGCACGCGTGCCACCGTGCCGTGGTGGTCGGAGCCCTGGATGTTGATGGCCCGATGGAAGCCGCGTTCCCATTTGGCGACGTGGTAGGCGACGTCGGGAACGAATTAGGTGTAGCCGCCCTCGGACTTGCGCATCACGCGGTCTTTGTCGTCGCCGGTGCCCAGTTCGGTGGTGCGCAGCCATAGGGCGCCTTCGCTTTCGTAGGTGTGGCCGGAGGCGATCAGCGCCTGCACGGTCTGTTCGACGCGGCCGCTGGTATAGAGCGAGCTTTCAAGATAGTAGTTGTCGAACTCCAGGCCGAAGGCCTTCAGGTCCAGGTCCTGTTCGCGGCGCAGATACGCCACGGCGAAGGCGCGGATGTCGTCCAGGCTGTCCAGGTTGCCGCTGGCCGTGACGGGCGCGCCGTCGGACGCCTGGACGGTCGCGCCGGCCTGGAAATCGCGGGCGATGTCGAGGATGTAGTCGCCCTTGTATCCGTCGGCCGGAAAGTCCGGGGAGTCCGGCGCGATGCCTTTTGCGCGCGCCTGGACGCTGACGGCCAGGTTGTCGATCTGGTTGCCGGCATCGTTGTAGTAGAACTCGCGCGTGACCTCATAGCCCTGCGCGCTGAACAGCCGGCACAGGGCGTCGCCCAATGCGGCCTGCCGTGCGTGCCCGACGTGCAGCGGGCCGGTGGGATTGGCGGACACGAATTCCACCAGCAGTTTTTCCTGCCTGGCCGGCAGTTGCCCGTAGCGTTCCTGCTCCTGGGCGATGGCGGCCAGCACCGCCTGGTGGGCCGCGGTGGACAGGCGGAAATTGATGAAGCCCGGGCCGGCGATTTCCGCCGAGGCGATGAGTTCGCCGGCGGCCGGGTCGGCCGTCAGAGCGTCGACGATTTGCTGGGCAAGTTCGCGGGGATTGCGTTTCGCCGGCTTGGCCAGCTGCATGGCCACATTGGTGGCGATGTCGCCGTGGGCGGCGACCTTGGGGCGTTCGAGGAGAATGGCGGGCGAGGCCTCGGGAACGATGGCGCCCACGGCGGCCTGCAGAAGCGAAATCAGCTGTTGTTGTTGCCCAGGAAGCATAAGATGTGCGTGTAATCGGATCGATATGGGGCCGGACCGCCTCGAGGCGCGGCCGGGCGTCGTGGCGCGGCTTGGCCGCGCGGACGTCGAAGGGTTAAATGATAGCGTGATTTCTTCCGGCGTAGGGTCGGCCCCGCCCGAGTCCGGCCCGGAAAAACAAAGCAAGGAGACGGCATGGACCTGCGCCAGCTGGAATACTTCATCTATGTTGCCGAGTTGGGCAGCTTCAGCAAGGCGGCCACCGTGCTGGGGGTGGGCCAGCCGGCCCTCAGCCGCCAGGTGCGCAGGCTGGAGGTCGAGTTGCGGCAAAGCCTGTTCTACCGGAACGGCCGCGGCGTGAGCCTGACCGAGGCGGGCAAGCGGCTGCTGGCGCACGGGCGCAACATCCAGGCCCAGTTCGAGCACGCGCGGCACGACGTCGAGGACGCGCGCGGGGTCCCGCTGGGGCGCGTCGCCATCGGCTTTCCCCGCTCGGTGGGGAAAATCATCACGGCGTCCTTCGTGCAGGAATTCAAGCGCCTGTATCCCAAGGCCGATCTTTGCATCACGGAAGGCCTGACGGTGCACCTGTACGAATGGCTCCTGGGAGGCCGGCTGGACATCGCCCTGCTGCATGATCCGGTGCCGTCGCCCGGCCTGGACATCCACCTCATCCGCGAAGACGACCTGCTGCTCGTGGGCCGGCGCGATCTTCCGGGCTGGGGCAGGGGCACGTCGATCGCCCTGCAAAAAATCGCCGGCATGCCCCTGATCATCCCGTCCAGGCCGCATCCCCTGCGCATGCTGGTCGAGACCCGCATGGCCAACATCGGCGTCAAGCCCACGGTGGTGCTCGAGATCGACGCGGTCGCCACCATCGTGGACCTCGTGAGCAAAGGCATGGGCGTGGCGGTGGTGACCGAACACGGCTTGCGGGCGAGCGGGGAGGCCGAGCACCTGGCCACGCGAAGAATCATCGCGCCGCGCATGCGCAGCACGCTTTCCCTGGCGACGTCCGCCGAAAGGCCTCTGACCACGCTGGCCGAGCGCACCATCGAATTGCTGTACGGCTTCTTCCCCGAAGTCAGGCATCGCGCCGGATCGGGCGCCGCATAGCTATGCTTTATTGGAATATCAGCTAGGTGGTATGCCATATATTCATCGGATTTTCGCCACGCTACTATGAATTCAGGCATGTCAGCCGAACTCGAAAATCAAGTAGCGGAAGGAGACGAGATGAAAACACAATCATGGCGAAGCGCGTTCTGCGCGGCCGCCGCCGCGCTGGCCCTGGGCGGGGTTCCGTTCACGGGCGCCGCCGCGCAGGCGGCATTCCCCGTCAAGCCGATGACGTTGGTGGTGCCCTTCCCGGCGGGAGGCGCCGTGGACACCCTGGGGCGCTTGTTCGCCGAACATATCAGCGCCCAGACCGGGCAGGCCGTGATCGTGGAGAATCGCGGCGGAGCAAACGGCAACATCGGCACCGAGGTCGTCGTCAAGGCGCCCGCGGACGGCTACACCATGCTGCTCGCGGCCAACGGCCTGGCGACCAATTCCTCCATCTATCCGAACCGCAGCTTCAATGAGCTGCGGGATCTCAGCCCGGTGGCCTATGTGGGCTATGCGCCGCTCATCATGGTCGTCGCCCAGGGCTCGGAATTGAAGTCCTTCCAGGACGTGATCGACAAGGCCAAGGCCGACCCCCACGCCATTTCATTCGCCTCGGCCGGCACCGGCAGCGCGCCGCACCTGGCTTCGGAACTGCTCAAGCTCACGACCGGCACCAGCATGCTGCACGTGCCCTACAAAGGCGGCGCGCCCGCCAAGGTGGACCTCGTGTCGGGGCGGGTCTCCTTCATGTTCCTGAACCCGCTGGAGGTCGTGCCCCAGATCGAAGCCAAGCGCCTGCGGCCGCTGGTCGTCGGCAGCGCCGAGCGCTTCGATCTCCTGCCGGACGTGCCCACCTACAAGGAGCTCGGCCTGCCCGAACTCGAGGCCCGGGTGTGGTGGGGCTTCATGGTGCCGGCCGGCACGCCGAAAGCGGTGATCGATGTGCTGAACGCCCAGATCAACCAGGCCATGCGCAAGGACGTCGTCAAGGAAAAGATGAAACAGCTGGGCATGGTGGCCGTGGGCGGCACGCCCGAGGAGTTCGGCGCCTTCCTGCGCGAGCAGGTGGACAAGTGGGCGCGCGTCGTCAAGGCATCCAACATGGAGTTGAAATGATCATTGATTGCCACGGTCATTACACGACGGCGCCCCGCGCGCTGGTCGATTTTCGCGAACGGCAGAAAGCGGCGCTCGCCGCGGGCGCCGTCGGCGGGCTGGACACGAAAATCCGGATCAGCGATGATGAAATCCGCGAGAGCCTGGAAAGCAAGCAGATCCGCATCCAGGCCGAGCGCGGCGTGGACCTGACGCTGTTCTCGCCGCGCGCCGCCCATATGGCGCATCACGTCGGCGACGCCGCGGCCAGCGAACTGTGGACCCGGCATTGCAATGACCTGATCCATCGGGCGGTCTCGCTGTATCCGGATCGGCTCGTGGGTGTCTGCCAGCTGCCCCAGTCGCCGGGCGTCAGCCCGGCCAATTGCATCCCGGAACTGGTCCGCTGCGTGGAAGAATTGGGATTCGTGGGCTGCAACCTGAACCCCGACCCCACGGACGGCTACTGGACGGACCCGCCGCTCACCGACCGCCACTGGTATCCCCTGTACGAGAAGATGGTGGAGCTGGACGTGCCGGCCATGGTGCACACCAGCTGTTCCTGCAACCCGAATTTCCATTTCACGGGCGCGCATTACATCAATGGCGATACCTCGGCCTTCATGCAGTTCCTGGATTCGGACCTGTTCAAGGACTTTCCCACGCTCAAGTTCATCATCCCGCACGGCGGCGGCGCGGTGCCCTACCATTGGGGCAGGTACAGGGGGCTGGCGCAGAACATGGGCAGGCCGCCGCTGGATGCGCTGATGAAGAACGTTTTTTTCGACACCTGCGTGTATCACCAGCCCGGGATCGAACTGCTCATGACCGTGGTGCCGCCCGAGAACATCTTGTTCGGCTCCGAGATCGTCGGGGCCGTGAAGGGCATCGACCCGACGACGGGCTACAACTACGACGACACCAAGCGCTATATCGACGCCGTGGCCTGGCTGCCGCCCCAGACCCGGAGCAAGGTGCTCAGCGGCAATGCCTTGCAGGTATATGGCCGCCTGCGTCGGCAGTTGCAGGCTCAGGGCGTGCCCGTGCCGGGCTGAGCGCCCCAGCCAAGCTCATCGTAAAGCCATCTGGCATAGCCGTCCAGGTCGACGACGCCCACGTCGGGCCCGCGGCTGCGCCAGTCGTCGTGCCGGGCGATCAGGGCTTCCGCGCTTGCGCGCAGGCGCCGGCCCAGGCGCGGGTGTTCGTCCTGGTATTCATGGATCTTCCCGCCGCCGGCATCCAGGACGCTGCGGTCGCCGTCCTGGATGCTGCGCAGGACGGGGCTGCGTTCGTCATGCAGGATGGGCGCGCTGATCTCGCGGTCGGCGCGGTCGGCCAGGCGGAAATCCGCCGCGGCCGCGCGGGCCTGCCACAGCATCCAGTTCAGGGCGACATCGGACAGGTCGCCGTGCCGAAATGGCCGGCCCTCGTCGTCGTACAGGGTGCCGCCGCCGATGTCGGAGTGCGCCCCGATGAAGGGCGCTTCGACAGTGTTGTCGCCGGCCGAGCCGGCCACGCTGCTCACGGGAAAGAGCCAGCGGCGTTCGTGCAGCGCCACGGCGTGGGCCACCCAGTCCCAGGCCGCGGCGATGCCGAGATCGTACTGGCTGTTGTGGCTGCCGGCCAGGCCGAATTGCGCGACGGTGTCGAACAGGCCCATGAACCGCAAGTCGACACAGGTCCGTATGGGCCCGCGCAGCGGGTCGTCGTAGCTGAAAAGCCGCCCTTGCACCCGCTCGGCGACCAGGTTGCCGAAGTGGCGCGCCAGGGCGGCCCCCCGGGAAAAGCCGATGATGTCTATGGGCACGTGCTCGCGGCTGCCCGATGCGCCGTGCAGGCCGTTCAGCAGCGATTGCCACTGCGTCTGGATGATGCGCGACGCCTGCCAGCCCGTGATCGCGTCCCAGTCCAGGTAGAGCGAATTGCCCGGCCCGGCGTGATAGTGGGCGGGGCCGTCGCCGTAAGCCTGGCTCAGCTTCCAGACGTTGCTGTGCGTGTCGGCGCTCTGGCGCGTGCCGTCGAAGGCGAAGAGCAGCAGGCCCATGGGGTCGATGTGCCGGCGCGCCTGCTGCCGGGCATAGCCCAGCGCCTGCTGCCCCGGCAAGGGACCCAGCGGGTCCGGTTCGAGATAATGCCCTTGCCCGGGCAGGTAGGTGCGCAGCAGGTTGTCGTGCCAGCCGGTCTCGGCATCGTGCACCTGCCCGGGCAGCCGCAAGTCCAGCGTCAGATCGCCGCGGACGTCCTGCGCTTCGCCGCCCGGCCCGTAGCGGGCCGACCAGCGGATGTCCCGCCGGGCGTCGGTGACCAGCACCGGCGCGCCGATGGTGTCGGCATGCACGGCATACAAGACGGCCGGGCCCTTGCCGTGTGCGGGATAGTCGATGAAGCCGACCGGCACATGCTGCGCGTACAGGTAGCGCCTGCCGACCCGCAGGCGCCCCGGCTCGGCGGACTGGGGCGCCTGGCCGGCCGCGTGCCGGGTTTCCGCGACCAGGCGGTTGTCCAGGTGGAAGTAGTCGACATTGCCCATGGCGCTGCGCTTGATGATCCGGTAGCCGAAGGCATTGTGCAGGTAGTCGGCCACGGGGCGGCCGTCCCGGCTCACCCGCGCCAGGCGCCGGTTCGCGCCGTAGCTCAGCGTGTAGTCGCCCACCGACCGCGGCAGGCCCGAGGCATCGCGCGGAATGCCGGGGCGGACGGTGGCGCCCGCGCGGCGGCCGAGCGCCAGGGAGCCGTCGCCGTTCCAGGCAAACCAGGTGGACTGCCCCGATGGGCCTTCATGGGCGGCGAGCCGGCCGTCGGCGTCATGGGCATAGCGCTGCGTGGCGCTTGCGGCATGGCCAGGCAGGTGATGGGTTTCATGGCTGAGCAGCCCGCGGTGGTCGTAGGCCAGATCGGCCACCCACAGCAGCGCCGCTTCGCTGGACAGCGCCAGCTGCCTGGCTTGCCGATCTTTGCCGGCGGCCACGTGCAGGTGCAGGCCGTTGCCGTAGCGGTATCCGGCCAGCCCCGGCACGCTGTCGATGACGGTTTGCGGCTCGCCGTGCTCGGGGTGCCAGACGATCGCCAGCAGCCGCGTGCCCGCCCCCCACCGGTAGCGGACCGACCCGCCTTCGGGCAGATGGTGCGCCACCAGGCGGTCTTGATCGTCGTAGTCGAAGGATTCGCTGTAGTTCAGCGTTGCGCCCGGCCGTGCGGACATGCGGTTCACGGTTCTGCGGCGCAGGCGCCGGCGGTCGTCGTAGGCGCGCGTCTCGGTTTCATGCGGGTGCTGTATGCGCAGCGGCACGGCGCCTTTCCAGGCGAGCGTCGTGGCGTCGCTGAGCGCGCCGGAGGTGTGGGTGATGCGCAGCGGCCGCCCCTGGCCGTCGTAGTCATAGCGCGTGCCGTCGCCGTTGGCGAAGATGCGCTGCCGCGGCAGGCCGGCGGGCGTGTAGTGCAGGATTTCCTGGCCGGTCAGTTCGGACGACCACGCATGCCGGCGTTCGCCGGCATGGTAATGCAGCACGAGGCCCGGCCAGCCCGGGGCATGGGGCGCGACCGACCGCAGCCGGCCGTGGGCGTCGCGGGCCAGCACGGTATCGTTCAGGCGGATCAGGCGGCCGTGGCTGTCGTATGCGGCGCGCTGCCCGGAAGGCGGGCAGCCGGGGCAGGCGGGGCCGCCCGATTCCAGCAGCACATGGCGGCCCCCGCGCAGGCCGATGCGGAAGCGCGTGCTTTGCGCGGTGCCGCCATGCACCACCGTCAGGCCGTCCTGCGTCGCGGACGCGGGTTGCGGGTATTCGATGGCGAGGCGCGCGCGGGGGCGGGCGGGATCCCCGGCGATGGCCAGGGTGACGCGGCCCTGGCGGTCGTAGGACCAGGTGTTCAGGCGCTCCACCTGGGTGCCGCTGGCATCGGCGATTTCCACGCCGGTCAGGGCATGGGTATTGCCCGACTGCAGCGCGGCCTCGTACCGATACAGGCGCCGCATGCCGTCGGGGCGGATGACGGCCGACAGGCGCGGTTCGGCGCCGTTGTCGTCATACCGGTACTGGAAGCGGCCATGGCGGGTGTCGACGTGGTCCAGGTACGCGGCGCCGGCAGCGACGCGATAATGAAAAACCAGCGCCGTTCCGTCGGGCGCCGTAATGCGCGCTATCGTCCCGGCCAGCGGGCCGGAGCCGGTGTTGCGCTCTATGGCGGCGCCCCGGCCCCCCGCGGAGCCGGCGCCCGCGAGAGGCCCGGCCCCTTGCGGCCCCGCGGCCCGGGGTTGCACGATGCGGCTGAGATCGCCCTGGGCGTCGAACCACAGGGCACGGCCGTTGGGCCAGCGCCAGACCCAGTGCCGCCCTTCGCGCCGCAGCGAGCCGTGCGCGTTGGGAAGCGGTGCGCCGGCGGCGCCCTGGAATTCGATGTGGCTGCCGTCGGCCTGGACGACCCGCCAGCGCGCGCCGGCGCGGCGCAGCCGGGTGTCGTAGGACAGCGCCCAGCCGCGGCCGAGGACGCCGTGCCGCGGCGCCAGGGCGTTATAGTGGCGCACGAGTTCCAGGTCGGGCGCCTGCGGGCCCGCGGGCAGGTCGATTTCATGCTGGTATTTGTTGCCCGTGGCGAGATGGACGGGATTGCCGGCGCCCACCCCCAGCACGGGCTCGGCCGCGCCCGCCGCCGCAACCCCGCCGAGCATGCACGGGTCGCCCAGGGCGGGCGGGCCGCAGACGCCTTGGCCGTATGCCGGCGGGCACAGCAGGCATGAGACCAGCAAGGCGTGGCGGGATAATCCGGCGATGGACGGCATTTTCGGCATGGCGGCTCCGGCGTGTGGGCATGCCGTATCTTCCCGCTTGGCAGGCTTTTGAAGATAGGGTAGTGTATGGTTGTGTCTATTGAGGGAAACCGAAATGCTAGTCGTCTTTCACTCTAAAGCAGCCGCCGAAGTGCTGATGTTCTCCAAGCACGCCCTGCCCATCCTCAAAGCCGCGGGCAAGCCTTATACCGATACCCTGCCCGAACGCGGCGTCATCACGCGCGACCAGCTGGACGACGCCATCAAAGGCATCGAACACGCCATGGCGCTCGATACCGAAACCGAATACACCGACAACGACGACGATAACGACTCCAAGACCCACCCCATTTCCCAGTCCGTCAGCTTCCGCCGCCGCGCTTTCCCATTGCTGGCCATGCTGCGCCTGTCGCGCGAGCACGATGCCGACGTCATCTGGGAACCGGCGCCCAAATGGTAGCGGGGGCGTCGATGCGAGGCACGGTAAAAATCATCTTCAACGGCCGCCAGGAAATCGAACTCGACGTGGACGTCCAGCACGCCCCCGAGGCAACGCGCGCGGCGCGCGATTGGTTCGACCACGAATGGGAGCGGCTGGGCTGCGAACCCCTGCGGCCCAGCGGCAAGGTCTTGCTGCTGGACAAGATCCTGGGCGTGGCCGACGCCCAGGGCTACACCGGGTTCGCGCAGGACCAGCAGGCCGTAGGCGCCTTCGCCCGTAACGCGGTGCTGGCGCTCGAACGCCAGCACGTCACCGTCGACGTGCCCGGGCTGGTGGTGGGGTATTAGGCCGGGGCCCGCTGCCGTTGGAAGGCAGGCGCGCCGGCCCCGCTACCGGATCCCCGCCCGCATGAAGGACTGCACGAACTGCCGCTGGAACAGCAAAAAGCCGACCAGCAGCGGCGCGGCGCTCAGCAGCGTGGCGGCGGTGATGATCGACCAGTCTATCCCTTGGTCCGTCGACGCGAACACCTGCAGGCCCACCGTCAGCGGGCGCGTCTCGACCGAGTTGGTGATGATCAACGGCCACAGGAAGTTGTTCCAGTGGTGGCTGACCGAAACCAGCCCATAGGCGACGTACACCGGCTTGGCCAGCGGCACGTAGATCTTCAGCAGAATCTGCCAGCGGTTGGCGCCTTCCACCCGCGCCGCCTCTTCCAGTTCGCGCGGCACGGTCTTGAACGTCTGCCGCAGCAGGAAAATGCCGAAGGCCGACGCGAAATACGGCAGCCCCACCGCGAAGATGGTGTCGCGCACCCCCAGCCAGGACATCAGCCGGTAGTTCTCGACGATCAGCACGTCGGGCATGATCATCAGCTGCAGCAGCACCAGCATGAACATGAAGTCGCGGCCCGGGAATTCGAAGCGCGCGAAGGCATAGGCCGCCAGCGTCGACAGCACCAGCTGGGCCGCCAGCACCATGGTGACCAGGATGAAGGTGTTCAGGAAATACCTGGCGAAAGGCGCGGCATGCCACGCCGCCACGAAGTTGTCCAGCGTCAGCGGCGCGGTCAGGTCGAACTGCGTGGCATAGGCCGAGGGGTGGAAAGCCGCCCACAAGGTGTACGCCAGCGGCAGGAACCACAGCAGGCCCAGCAGCCAGGCGCCCAGGGTGTCGAGTTTATGAGTCATTGGTAGTGCGTCCGCCGGTCCAGCCAGCGGAACTTGATCAGGGCGGTGAGCGACAGGATCAGCAGCAGCACCACCGACAGCGTGGCGGCATACGCAGTATCCCAATAACTGAATCCCACTTCATAGATATAGAACAGCAGCAGGGTGCTGGCGTTGTCCGGCCCGCCTTTGGTCATCACCAGGACGTGGTCCACCAGCCGGAAGGCGTTGATCAGCGCGTTGATGAGCACGAACAGGGTGGTCGGCATGAGCAGCGGCAGGAGCACGCGCCAGAAATACTGCCAGCGGGAAGCGCCTTCCAGCATGGCGGCCTCGCGCAGCGAGGGCGAGATCTGCTGCAGTGCGGCCAGATAGAAGATCATGAAGAAGCCGGATTCCTTCCAGATGGTCACGATCATCAGGGCCGGCAGGGCCGTCGAGCGGCTGCCCAGCCAGTTCATGCCCGGCAGGTTGAACAGGCCCGCGATCTGGTCCACCAGGCCGTATTGCGGCGTATAGAAGAACAGCCAGATGTTCGCCACCGCCACCATGGGCAGGACGGTGGGCGTGAAATAGGCCAGCCGCAGGAAGCCGCGGCCGGCGATCTGCCGGTTCACCCAGAGCGCCATCACCAGCGCGATGGCCACCGACACCGGTATGGTGATCAGGGCATAGGCCAGGTTGTTCCACAGCGCCTGCCAGAACACCGGGTCGTCGGCCATGGCGGCGTAGTTGTCCAGGCCCACGAACACCGCGGGCCGGCTGGCCTTGGGCGTGGACTGGAAGCTGCTCCACAGGGTGGCCAGCGCCGGGTAGTGCGTGAATGCGGCGAGCAGGACGATGGCCGGCAGCAGGAGCAGCCAGCCATATACCGCGTTGAGCGACGGCCTCATGCTTATTTGTAGGGCCTGAGGATGCGGTCCGCGTCGCGCTGGGCGTCCTTCATGGCCTGAGCGGGCGTCTTGGCGTTGGTCAGCACCGCTTGCAGGTTGTCATTCAGGATCTTGGTGACGCGCTGATTGTCGTGTGTCGAGAACTCCGCCACGCTGACTTCCAGCTGGTCGCGCGCGACCACGGCCTGCGGCACTTCTTTCACGTAGTTCTTCATGGCCTCGGTTTCCCAGGCGGCGGGACTGACGGCCACGTAGCCGGTGGCGATGCTCCAGGCGGCCGCATTCTCGGGGCTGGTCATCCACTTCACGAACTTGAGCGCCGCTTTCTGCTGTTCGGGCGTCGCCGACTTGAACAGATAGAAATTGCCGCCGCCGGTGGGGCTGCCGCCGCGCTTGGCCTTGGGCATGGGGGCCACGCCGAACTCGAACGTGGCGTTCTTGCGCACGTTCGTCAGGTTGCCGGTGGTGGTCCACATCATGGCGGTCTTGCCGACCAGGAAGTCCTTGGGCGTGGTGCCCCAGTCTATGGTCCCCGTGGGCATGATTTTGTGCTTGTAGGCCAAGTCGTGCCAGAATTGCACCGCTTCGATCACGGCCGGCTTGTCCATGTAGACTTCGTTGCCGGCTTCATTCATGAGCAGCGCATCGTTCGGCGTGGTCAGGGCCTGGAACAGCCAGTACGCGAAGGCGCCGCCCGACGGGATCTCGAGGCCCCATTGGGTCACTTGGCCCGAGGCGTCGGTCTTGGTCAGTTTCTTGCCGTACTCCACCAGTTGTTCCCAGGTGCCGGGAGGCGTGTTCGGATCCAGCCCCGCCTGCTTGAAGAGCTCTTTGTTGTAGTACATGACGATGGTCGAGCGCTGGAAGGGAATGCCCCAGGTCTTGCCGCCCGTCTGGCTGTTGGCCATGAAGGCCTTGTAGAAGCCCGATGCCCACTTCTTGTCTTCGTCCGACGTGATCAGCGGGTCGAAAGGCACGATGGCGCCTTCGTCGATCAGGGTGAACATGTCGGTGGACAGCAGGACCGCGATTTGCGGCGCATTGCCGCCTTTGTGGGCGGTCAGCGCCTTGGCCACCGAGTCCTGGTAGGAACCGGCATAGATGGACTTGATCTTGACGTCGGGGTGGCTTTTCTCGAAATCGCTCACCATGCCGTCCACGATCTTGGTGATCGGCCCGCCCACGGCAACGGGGTAGTAGAACTCCAGCTCCACCTGCTGAGCCTGCGTCCATGCGGGAGCGGCGCAGAAAGCGCCGGCGAAAGCGAATGCCAGGGTTTTCAGAAAGTTTCGTCGCATGATGGTTCCTGTCAAGTAAGGGCGTTGCCCGTTGCGTCAAAGAAATGTTGCCGGTCGGCGCTCCATTGGAGCTGCACGGTGGCGCCGGCGGCGGCATGCATGTGCCCCGCCTCGCGGACCGCAATGCCCGTGTTGCCGCCCAGCGAGCAGATCACGATGGAATCGGCGCCGAAGTACTCGACGCTTTCTACCGTGGCGGGCAGGCCGTGCTCGTCGGAAAGACGCAGGTGCTCGGGCCGTATGCCCAGGGTCTGCGCGCCGGCGTGCTCGGCGGCTTCCGGGTGGCCGTGCCGGGCGAGCAACTGCCGGGTCTGCGGATTCAGCTTGATCAGATTCATGGGCGGCGTGCCGATGAAGCGCGCCGAGAACTCGGAGCTGGGCCGCCCGTACAGCCGGTCCGGCGTGTCGTTCTGGACGATGTTGCCGCCGTTGAGCAGCACGACGCGGTCCGCCATGCTCATGGCTTCGGTCTGGTCGTGCGTCACGTACACCATGGTGATGCCCAGCTTCTGCTGCAGGGCGCGGATCTCGCGCCGCATCTCGTGCCGCAGCTGTGCATCGAGATTCGAAAGCGGCTCGTCCATCAGGCAGATGGGCGCTTCGGAGATCACCGCCCGGCCCAGCGCCACACGCTGCTGCTGGCCTCCGGAAAGCTGCGCGGGCTTGCGGTCCAGCAGTTGTTCCAGTCCCAGCAGCGCAGCGACCTTGGCCAGGCGCGGCCCGAATTGCGCCTTGGGTTCTTTGCGCACCTTCAGGCCGAAAAGAATGTTCTCCCGGACCGACAGATGCGGAAACAGCGCATAGGACTGGAACACCATGGAGATCTGGCGCTGCGAGGGGGGCAGATCGGTGACATCGCGCTCGCCGATGCGTATGCGGCCCGAGCTGGGGTGGTCCAGGCCGGCGATCATCCGGAGCGTGGTCGACTTCCCGCAGCCCGACGGGCCCAGGAGCACCGTCAGCGTGCCCGCTTCGATGCGCAGGCTGATGTCGTTCACGGCCGGGGGGGCGCTGCCGTAGCGCTTGGTGATGTTGTCCAGGGTGATGGTGGTCATGGTATGAGGCCCTACAAGCCGTAAGGGCCCGGAAAATCGCCGATGACGGCTTGGTGGCTGACCAGCCCCTGCGGGCCGAACCAATGCAATTGATAGCCGGGCGGCTCGAAATTGAACAGCAGCCGGGCGTCTTCGCGCAGGTCGAGCGCGATCTGATGGGCCGTGCCGGGGCAGGTGGACGCCACCGTGCCGCCGACGCGGCAGACGATGCTGCGGTGCAAATGCCCGCAAAGTATGCGTTCTATGTTGCGATAGGGTTCGATGACCCGCGCGAAGGCCTCGCGCCCTTGCAGCAGCCCCAGCTCGTCCATTCTTCTGATACCGGTTTCAAACGGCGGGTGATGCATGAGGATGAGGGTGGGGCGATCCGGCTGCTCGGCCAGGGTCTGCGCCAGCCACTCCAGCCGGGCGTCGCAGAGCCCGCCGTCGCCGCGCCGGGGCAGGGTGGTGTCCAGGGCGACGATGCGCAAGGGCCAGGTGTCGATGGTGTACTGGAGAAACGGCTCCGCGTCCCGCATCCAGTGATGCTCGGGAAACCCGGCCCGCAACGTGGCCGGGTCGTCGTGGTTGCCGGCGATCAGGATGAATGGCATCGCCAGGCGGTCGAGTTCCTGCTTCAGGACTTGGTATTCTTCGGGCTTGCCATGCTCGGTCAGGTCGCCCGTGGCGACGACCAGGTCAGGCCGCGGAAGCAGGGCGTTCAGCGCGTCGACGCAAGTGGCCAGGTGCCGGTGGGCGGAGATCAGGTGTTCGTTCTGGCCGCCCAGTTGTATATGCAGGTCTGAAATTTGCGCGATCAGCAAGGCACGGTTCCAAACAGGAAGAGTGAAAACGCTACATATTAGACAGGAAGTATTTCTTAGGCGTGACAGAGATAACCCTAGGTTGCCGTACCGAGCCCAAAAAGCCCCCACGCCGCGCCTTCGGCTTGCTGCCCTCCAAGGGGGTGTTTTTGCCTTGGGACGGCCCGGCGGCAAAAAAAAGGGCTCCCAAAGGAGCCCTCCGACTTACACGGCAGTTCAGGGCCGGGCCATGAAAGCCCGGTTTCGTAAAACACTCAAGCCGCCAAAGCCTCCACCTGCTGCGTCGCCGCGTGTCGGTTCACCGCGCTGAGGATGGCCAGGAACGAAGCCGTGACGATGTCGCCATGGATGCCCACCCCGAAACCGGTGGGCGAATCCCCCACGCGCAATTCGACATAGCACGCCGCCCGAGTGTCCGTACCCGTGCCGATCGCGTGCTCATGGTAGTCCATGATTTTCACTTTCCCGTCCACCGCGTCCACGAACGCCGAAATCGCGCCGTCGCCACGGCCCACCAGATTGTGGACCACGCCGTCCTTCTCGAGTTCGACCTCGATTTCAAACTGCTGTCCCGCCTGTGCCTTCGGGTCGCCCGTGATGCGGTGGCGCACCAGCTTCCAGGGGCTGGTCTGCTCCAGGTATTCCTCCGAGAAAATATCGAACACCTGCGACGCCGTCACTTCCGCGCCCGTTTCGTCGGTGACGCGCTGGATCGCGCGGCTGAATTCGATCTGCAGGCGGCGCGGCAGGACCAGGCCGTGTTCCTGTTCCAGCAAGTACGACACCCCGCCCTTGCCGGACTGGCTGTTGACGCGGATGACCGCGTCGTAGCTGCGGCCCAGGTCGGCCGGATCGATGGGCAGATAGGGCACTTCCCAGAGCGCGTCGGCCTTCTGGCAGGCGAAGCCTTTCTTGATGGCGTCCTGGTGCGAGCCCGAGAAGGCCGTGAAGACCAGGTCGCCCGCGTAAGGATGGCGCGGGTGCACTGGCAGTTGGTTGCAGTATTCCACGCAGCGGCGCACTTCGTCGATGTCGGAGAAGTCCAGGCCCGGATGGACGCCTTGCGTGTACAGGTTGAGCGCCAGGGTGACCAGGTCGACGTTGCCCGTGCGCTCGCCGTTGCCGAACAGGCAGCCTTCGATGCGGTCGGCGCCGGCCATGACGGCGAATTCCGCCGCGGCGACCGCCGTGCCGCGGTCATTGTGCGGGTGCACGCTGAGCACGATGCAGTCGCGCTGGTCCAGGTTGTTGTGCATCCATTCGATCTGGTCGGCGTACAAATTGGGCGTGGTGGCCTCGATCGTGGCCGGCAGGTTGTAGATGATCTTGGATTCCGGCGTGGGCTGCCATGCCTTGGTGACGGCATTGCACACTTCCAGCGCGAACTCGGGCTCCGTCGTGCTGAAGACTTCGGGCGAATACTCATAGCGCCAGGTGGTTTCAGGGTGCTGCGCGGTCAATTCCTTGATCAGCCGGGTGCCCGACAGCGCGATTTGCTTGACCTCTTCCTTGCCCATGCCGAACACGATCTTGCGGAACGCGGGGGCGCAGGCGTTGTACAGGTGCACGATCGCGTTCTTCGCGCCGGCGGCCGATTCCACCGTGCGGCGGATGAGGTCCTCGCGTGATTGGGTCAGCACGATGATGGTGACGTCGTCGGGGATGCGGTTTTCGTCGACCAGTTTGCGCACGAAATCGAAGTCGGTTTGCGACGCGGACGGAAAACCGACTTCGATTTCCTTGAAGCCGATTTTCACCAGCTGTTCGAAGAAGCGCAGCTTGCGTTCCACGCTCATGGGCTCGATCAGGGACTGGTTGCCGTCGCGCAGATCGGTGCTCATCCAGATGGGGGGATGGGTGATGCGCTTGCTGGGCCAGGTGCGTTCGGAAAAATCACGGTCGAACGGAACGAAAGGACGGTATTTGTCGGAAGGTTGGGCGATCATGGTGACACCTATTGGTATGGCTGGATTATCTGGATTTACGGCCACCGGAGCCGCGCTGGCGGGCTCTTGCAAACATGACGGTGACGAAAACGGGGGATGTGGCGGATTGCGGCTGCCGAACTGCCACGGACGCTAGGCCCGGCAACCGATCGGTAGTAGTAGCGACAGCGAGGAAGCGAGCGCAAGCCGCGCGGGAGCGCGGCGAACACGCAACGCGGGCGACGCAGCGTGGCTGCGTACCGGAGCGTTGTGGGGAAGGACGTGTTCAGGCTTCATAACATATAGTCAAACACACTTCGCCGGCCAATGCAAGCGCCCCGGGCGGCGGGGCTTGCGTTTTCAGGGGCCGGCGCCGTGCGCCGCGGCACTGCGCTAAGGCATGCCGGCGCGCCCGGGAAGGGCTTCGGAAGCGGGCGCAAGCAGCGCCTGGTGGCGGCGGGCCAGGGTGATGCGGTCGTGCCGGCCGCTGCGCAATTCGGTGTAGGCGCGTTGCAGATCCCCCACAGTGACCGGTTCGCGGCGGTCGTGCCAGGCCCAGCGCAGGACTTCGCGCGCGGGCTCGGACAAGCGCGCCGCAAGCAGGGCGATGGTTTCCTCGCTGACCACCCGCGCCCGGCTGCGGCGTTGCATGGCCTGGACGAAGCCATATAGAAAATAGGCAATAATAAGCGTGCACAAGGCAACGACCGCCCACCAGAAGAAGGGGTTGTATTGCTTCAACAGCGCAATGGCCTGGCCGCCCAGCGCGTGCAAACCGCCATAATCAATGCCGCGGCCAAACGCCACCAGGCGCTTCAGCAGGTCGTACCAGATCAGGGCCGTCACGGCGATGACCGCCGCGCAAACGATTTTTTGCACCGCGGTGAGCTTCAGCAAGGTATTGCGCAACAGGGCGCGGTCCTGGCCGGTGGGCTGCTGTACTTGGGAGTCTGATTTCATACAACTATTTTAACTATATGCATTCGCGTCAATCTTTAGAGCTACGGCAGCATCAGCACCTGGCGCTGACCCCGCAATTGCAGCAATCCATAAAATTCCTGCAATTGTCCACTCACGAGCTCGAACTGGAAGTGGCCCAGGCCCTGCTGGACAACCCTCTGCTCGAACGTGAGGAAGAGTATGACACTGTTGCGCCCGATGCGGTAGCGGACGAGGCCCAATCCCAGGACGAGCGCTGGATGTCCGTGGACGCCGGGCCCCGGGCGTCCGCCGGCTCCGCCGACGACGAGCCCGTTCGTCCCGAAGCCGCCCTGGAAGAGACGCTGCAGGAGCATTTGCTGCAGCAACTGCGCCTGACGCGCGCCGGCCCGCGCGACATGGCGCTGGCCTCGATACTGATCGAAGAGCTGGACGACAAGGGCTATTTGCCGACCGCGCTCGAAGACGTGCTCGCCTGCCTGCCGCCCGAGCTGGGGGTCGAGCTCGACGAGCTGCAGGCCGCGCTGGCCCTGGTGCAATCCTTCGACCCGCCCGGCGTCGGCGCCCGGTCGCTCGATGAATGCCTGTGCCTGCAGCTTGCCCAGCTGTCCCGTCACCGCGCGGGCGGCGGCGAACCCGACGAGGTCTTTCGGCTGGCGAGCGAAATCGCCAAGGAGCACCTGCCGCTGCTGGCTTCCGGCAATCTGGCCCGGCTGCGGGCCGCGCTGGGCTGCGAGCAGGAGGTCCTGCGGGCGGCGCACGGCCTGCTTTTGCGGCTGGAGCCCAGGCCCGGCAGGCATTGGGCCACCAAGCTGGCCGATTACATCACGCCCGACGTCTTGATCAGGAAGTCGCGCAACCGCTGGGTCGCCAGCGTGAATCCCGCCGTCATGCCCAGGCTCAGGGTCAATCCGGTATACCAGGAACTGCTGGACGAATCCCCTCCCGCGCCCGCCATGCACTCGCAGCTGCAGCAGGCGCAAGGCCTGATCAAAAGCGTGAACCAGCGCTTCGTCACCATTTTGCGGGTGGCCCAGGCGGTGGTCGACAAGCAGCACGATTATTTCGAGCGCGGCGTCGGCGCCATGCGGCCGCTGGTGCTGCGCGACATCGCCCAGGAGCTCGACCTGCACGAGTCCACCGTCTCGCGCGCGACGAAGCACAAGTATGCCCAGACGCCCTGGGGCGTGATCGAACTGCGGCGCTTCTTCGGCGCCGCGCTGCAGACGGAGGACGGCGCATCCACCTCGGCGACGGCCGTGCGTTCGCTGATCGTCAAGCTGGTCAGTGAAGAATCCGGCAAAAAGCCTTTGTCGGACAATCAATTGGCGCTCAAGCTGGCCGAACAGGGCATCGTCATCGCCCGCCGCACCGTGGCCAAATACCGGGAAGCCGCCGGCATAGAACCGGCCATCCTGCGCAAGGCCAGGGCCGCGCTCGAGCGCGCCTGAGGCCAACGCCGCAAGGCAGGCGGCCCCTGCCGTCGCACCGGCGCGTCATTCTTGTTTTCGGCGGCTTGCTTTCTGACGAAAACCGGATGATAATTATTCTCATGTTTATTTGTGTCTGTAATGCTATCACCGAGCGTCAAGTCCAGGCTGCGGTAGCCGACGGCGCCTCTTCCATGGCCGACCTTCAAGGTCAGCTGGGGGTGGCCTCGTGCTGCGGCTGCTGCGCCGACACGGCTGCCGAATATTTGCCCGGCGGCCGGTATGCGGGCCAGGTCACGGTGCACCATGGCGTCAGCGCGGTCGCCGCCGCGGCCGCCAACGACCCCGTCGTCGTGCAAGTCGATTTCACCGAAATCGCCTTCCGTCGCGCCTGCACGGCTTAAGCCGCTGTCTTGTAACGTCTCGTAGCAACTTCCTGGGCATGGTTTCTCGCGAGCCGAACGCGGGGCATCATTCGGCCTTCCAGCGCGCTTTTTCAGGCGCCTGTTTGCGTGCGCCTTGCGGCAAGCCGCAAATCTAGGCGCTTTGCGCCGGGGCCCGGCATAAACGCAGTCATAAGACTAGTCATTCCCATTCTCAGTAAAACCCCGCAACGCCAGTATTGGCGCGCCTTCCGGCCCTGCGCAAGGCTGTATTTGCCGCCTGCTCATGGTAGCCTTGCAATTGATCCATCTTAGTTTCAGGAGCACGGCCATGAAAGGCGACCCCATCATCATTCAGCATCTGAATGCGCAACTCAAGAACGAGCTGACCGCCATCAATCAGTATTTTTTGCACGCTCGCATGTTGAACCACTGGGGCTTCAACAAGCTGGGCAAGCACGAATACGAAGAATCGATCGACGAAATGAAGCACGCCGATCGCCTGATAGAGCGCATTTTCATGCTTGACGGCCTGCCCAATCTGCAGGACCTGCACAAGCTGCTGATCGGCGAAGACGTCCCCGAGATCCTTTCCTGTGACCACAGGCTGGAAGTCGCCGCCCAGGCCACCGTCAAAGAAGCCATGGCCTATTGCGAATCCGTGCGCGACTACGTCACGCGCGACCTGTTCCAGGATATCCTGAACGACACGGAAGAGCACATCGACTGGCTCGAAACCCAAATGGAGCTGGTGCAGCGGGTCGGGCTGCAGAACTACCTGCAGTCGCAAATGGAAGAATAGGCCCGCGGGAAAGCGCGGCGCTCAGAAGGACTTGGCCGGGCAGTCGCGGACGCGGCCCCAGCCATTGTTGGGTTCGCAATACTTGTTGCGCGCGGCCCATGCGCAACTGGGGCGATCGAAGAAGCCCAGCGCGCTGCAGGCCTGCAATTCCTGGCGCAGAGCGGCCTGCCACTGGTTTCCGCCCGCGGCTTGCGGCGTGACCACCGGTGGGGGCGGCGGCGGGGGCGGCGCCACCTCTATGGGCTGCAGCGGCATGTTCTGCCCGGCCGCCTGGCCGGCGCCCAGGCCCAGGCTGCCGACATCGGCAATGCCTTGCAGGCTTTGCCCTTCGCCCATGGATTCCGCAATCTGGCGCGCTTCGTCCATGGTGATCGTGGTGGTGGCGATGTCTATGGTGGGATTCGACTTGAGCTCGTCGATGGAGGCCTCGGAGACTTCCCAGGGATAGCTGTCGGGCAGCTCGGGTATGCCGAGCCGGCCGTTCACCAGCGGCTGGGGCGGCTGGGCCACGAAGGGCAGGCCGTTGGCGTCCAGCACGGGCACCGATGAAAGTTCCGGGCGCTCTTCGATCACGGGCGCGGCCGGGCCATGCGCCACCAGCCAGTTACCCAGCTGCAGGCCGCCCCAGGCCGATGCGCCCGCCGCCAAAAATAACGCCACCAAGATAAAACGCCACGACATCCTAGTCCTCTGTCTGGAAACCGATGCCCAGTATAGTACGTAAGCCGGGCATTTCCCTCCGCAATGCCGTGGAATGCCCGGCCTGCGCCAGGCACGGCCGCGCCGGCACGCCTATGCGGATTGCGCGAACACTTTCCCGCCGTGTTCCCGCATGGCATGGAATTCGATTCCGGGATAAAGCTCCTGCGCCACCCGCAATTGCGCCGGCGAAGACGCCAGGAAGGCCGGCGCGTCGACGACATCATAGGCGATGTTGGCGGCGTTGGAGCTCATGAATTTTTGCAGCACCTTCGGGTCCTCGGCTGTAAACCAACGTGCCATGTTGTAACGCGAAGGCATGAGCCGCGCCTCGACGCCATACTCCGTCTTGAGGCGGTGCGCCACCACTTCGAACTGGAGCTGGCCCACCGCGCCCAGGAGCAGGGCGCCGCCGCCCGCCTCGGGCCGGAAGACCTGGATGGCGCCTTCTTCCCCGAGCTGGGTCAGTCCGATGCGCAGTTGCTTGGTCCGCAGAGGATCTTTGACTTCGACGGCCTGGAAGAGTTCCGGCGCGAAGAAGGGCAGGCCGGTGAATTGCAGGTTCTCGCCTTCGGTCAGCACGTCGCCCAGCTGCAGCACGCCATGGTTGGGGATGCCGATGATGTCTCCGGCATAGGCCTCGTCGAGCAGTTCGCGCCGCTGCGACAGGAAGGACACCACGTTGTTGGGCCGCATTTCCTTGCCGTTGCGGGCGATCTTCAGCTTCATGCCGCGCTCGAAGCGTCCCGAGCTGACCCGCACGAAGGCGACCCGGTCGCGGTGGGCCGGATCCATGTTCGCCTGCACCTTGAACACCACGCCGCTGAATCTGGGCTCGTCGGGTTGCACCTCGCGCTGCACGGCCTGCCGCGGGCCGGGATGCGGGGCCAGATCCACCAGCGCGTCCAGGACTTCCTGGACGCCGAAATTGTTGATGGCGGAGCCGAAGAACACCGGCGTCTGCTTGCCGCCCAGGAAGGCCTCGTGGTCGAATTCGGGCGAGGCGGCCTGGATGAGCTCGATTTCTTCGCGGGCCTTGGCATAGGCGTCGCCGTAGCGGCGGGCGATCTCGGGGTTGTCCAGGCCTTCGATGAATTCGTCTTCGTCATCGTGGCGGCGTTCCTGGCCGGCGCGGAACACCCGCATGCGGCCCTGCCGGATGTCGAACACGCCGCCGAAGGAACGGCCCATGCCCACCGGCCAGGAGAACGGCACGGTGTCCATGCCCAGGTGGGATTCTATTTCGGACAGCAGGTCCAGGGGCTCGCGCACTTCCCGGTCGAGCTTGTTGATGAAGGTCAGGATGGGGGTGTTGCGGGCCCGGCACACTTGCAGCAGGCGCTTGGTCTGCGGCTCCACGCCGTTGGCGGCGTCGATCACCATCAGGGCGGCGTCCACCGCCGTCAGCACCCGATAGGTGTCTTCGGAGAAGTCCTGGTGCCCGGGGGTGTCCAGCAGATTGATCACGCAATCGCGGTATTCCATCTGCATGACCGACGACGCCACCGAAATGCCGCGCTGCTTTTCGATTTCCATCCAGTCGGACGAGGCGTGGCGGCTGGCCTTGCGCGCCTTGACGCTGCCGGCGATCTGGATGGCGCCCGCGAACAGCAGCAGTTTTTCGGTCAGTGTGGTCTTGCCCGCGTCGGGGTGGGAAATGATCGCAAATGTGCGCCGGCGGGCGACTTCTCGAGTGAGGCTCATGGTCGGATTTTAGCGTGCGCGGCCGGCCCGGGTGCTTGGCGCCCGGGCGGCCGTCGGCTATTTGTTATGGCTGAAAGAGGCCAGTACGGTGCCGGCCAGTATGAACATGGCGCCGAAGCCGCGGTTCAGCCACCGGATGTGCCGGGGGCTGCGCAGCAGGCGCAGGATGCGGGCGGCCAGGGTGGTGTAGCAGCCCATGGCGACGAGGTCGGTGAAGCACAGGGTGGCGGCGATCGTGACGTATTGCATGGTCAGCGGCTGCGCCAGGTTCAGGAACTGCGGCACCACCGCCATCAGGAACACCGTGCCCTTGGGATTGGTGATGTTGATCAGGCAGCCGCGCAGCACCAGCTCGTGTATGCGGAATGGCGTGGGATCATGCGCCTCCACCGCGACGGGGGCGGCATCGGTGCGGAACTGCTTCCAGCCCAGATAGATCAGGTAGGCCACGCCCAGCCATTTGATGATGCCGAAAGCCACCTCCGAAGCGGCCAGCACGGCGCCCAGGCCCACCGCCACCACCATGAACTGGATCAGGATGCCCAGGATGAGGCCGATGGTGGTCCAGTAGCCGCGTCTGAACCCGTACTTCAGGCCGGAAGCCATCGCCGAGATGGCGCCCGGCCCCGGTGAAAATGAAATCGCCCAGGAAGCGGCGAAAAAAGCCAGCCAGGTGGAAAATGACATGATCGGTCAGCGGAGTGGGTGCGTGCCGGAATGATACGCCTTTATTTGCTCAGCAAGGCGGCGCGCCCCGCATTGGAACCGCCGGGCGCCCGCGCGCGGGCGGGCGCGGGGGCGCGTTCGGCGCTCGG
>JACDJC010001060.1_pt1 | contig 26676 bp, 18 predicted proteins | sample 7454191 | NCBI WGS metagenome assembly JACDJC01 (sample SAMN14253291, study PRJNA609438) | sludge metagenome | isolation source: sludge after 25d culture with pyrite and EDTA | collected 2018-12-20 | reverse complement strand
GCCGGTCTTTTCGACCGCAGGGAGAAATCTCATCAACAAAATGATGTACATCATTTTGTTGATTCCTAAACTACCCGGGGTTATGCATAGGAAACTCTTCCAGAACCTCCGCGTAGACGGAGCAGATTCTGGAGGAGTTCCCCTATCGTCGGATAGTATAGAGTTTACGAAATTCTGTCATTGGTACCGAAGGGAGAAATCTACTTTGGGTCAAAGATGTACATCTTTGACCCAAAGTTATTGCTGATTCTTTGCCTTTTACTCAGCTTCATTATCTAATGCTCGTAAATCATCTTTTTGGTCATTCCGCCATCCACATAGATGTTTTCGCCATTGATGAAGTCATTTTCGGGTTGGCATAGATAAAGTACCAGAGAAGCAATATCGACCGGTTTGCCCACCCTGCCGCTGAGATGCTGCGCGTGGTCTTTTGGCCTGAGGGAGTCGGGGTTGCCGGTATGTATCCAGCCGGGACTGATGCAATTCACCGTGATACCCGTGCCTGAAAGGGAGTTGGCCAAAGCATGGGTCAGGGATACCAGGCCACCCTTTGAAGCCCCGTAGGCTTCCCCTCCCGGCTCCGACATCAGGTGGCGGGTGGAGGCGATTTGTACGATGCGCCCATATTGGCCCCGCGGATGCAGTCGTGCAAACTCGCGGGCACAGATAAAAGCGGCCCGCAGGTTGGTGTTCAAAATATAATCCCATTCTTCAACGGAGAGCTCCGGCAATGGTTTAAAACGGCTCAGTCCGGCGTTGTTCACAAGAATATCGGCATGGCCCCAGGTGCTTTCCAGCTCTTTAAAAAACACCAGCAAAGCCGATGCATCCGAAATATCCAGGCAGGTGGTTTTAATTCCCGGTAATGCTTGCATCAAATGCTCTAAGCCTTCTGCATCCTTATCGATAACCCATATCTTAAGTCCGTTTTCATGAAAGAATTCGGCAATGGTTTTGCCTATGCCGTTGGCACCTCCGGTGAGAATAGCACGTTTGTTCTCCATTGGGTATTGCATATAAATAGTTTTTTAATCCTGTGCAGTTCTTAAAATATTGTCCCCTTTGCAAACATATGCGCTATGGATTAATTTCTTGAATTAGTCAAAAAATAATACCCTCACTATAGATTAAGAACTGATTTAAACATCGTCGTTAAGAGAGGCCGAAATGTTCCAGAAATTCCGGGCTTTATCCATATCGCCCAGCTTGGCGCACACGTCACCCAGATGTTTATATACCTCAGGGTTCGATTTTTGCAGATTGGAAGCCTGCAGAAGGTCCCGGTAGGCGCCGGAGAAATCGCGCAACTGCAGCCGTACTTTACCCCGCTCTACCAGCGCGTTGAAATTACGTTGTTTAATTTTCAACAACCGCGAGAAATCAGTTTCGGCCCCTTTAATATCGCCAGTCCGTGCCAGCAACAGGCCACGGCGCATCAATGCCTCCTTAAATACGGGGTTGAGTCCCAGGGCTTTATTCAGATTGGCCAGTGCACTGCGTGTATCTTTAAATTTGACCTCACATTCGTTGGCCATCAAAAAGTATTCGCGCGCATATTCGGCCACGTTTTTCTGCTGCTGTTTTAATTGGTTTTCCAGGTCGGCTATTTTGCCCTGAAGCCGGGTGGCAAACAGCATTTGAGTGGCCATGAAACGCTGAATTTCAGGACGCCCCAGGTCGTTGCGATACTCTACCGCCCGTGCCAGATGGCGTGCGGCCTCCAGCCATTTTCCATCCCGAAACAATGCCAGCGCCATTTTATAGGCATCATCGGCTTTGGCTTTTTCCAGCTCCTGACGGATGAGCTGCTGATCGTTGGCCGAGCGTGCAAAGCGCTCCACCTGCGGGTTGACGATCACATCGCGCAGGGTGACGGGGGTTTTAAGCACAATGCCCTCCAGCGAACGGCAACGACTGAGCGCCACGTAGAGTTGTCCCCCGGCAAAAGCCCCCCCGCTGAAATCGATCACCACCTTATCGAAGGTTAATCCCTGACTCTTGTGCACGGTGATGGCCCAGGAGAGACGCAGGGGAAACTGCGTAAAAGAGCCGATCTCCTCCTCGGTGATGCGGTTCTCCTTTTCGTTGTAACGGTAGCGCAGGTTGAGCCACCTCTCGGGGGTAACCAGGTGAATCTGGTCGTCTTCGGTGCGCACCAGAATGCCATCTTCGGTAATCTCCTCCACCAACCCCAGGCTGCCGTTGTACCACCGGTGCTGCGGGTCGTTCTTCACAAACATCACCTGGGCGTTCTCCTTAAGCACCAGGCTCTTAAGAGTTGGCAGGCTGGACTCTCCGAACTCACCCTGTATGGTTCCTTCAAAGGTAGCGGCATCACCCGGCAACTCGCCCAGTTTTTTGTCGTTGATGTAATTCACGGTATCCCGGCGCGTGGCCAGGGTGATAAACAGCTCCTCCACCGGCGGCTCAAAAGAGCTGTTGAGCCGGTGATTGATCTTTGCCAGCTCATCGGGCCCCAGGGTGTTGATTCTTATCTTATCCAGCAACTGCACAAAGGCGGCATCATTTTGCCGGTATACTTTTTTTAACTCTATCTGCACCAGCGGAATGGAAGCAAACACCCCTGCCGAGAAGAAAAAAGGTGACTTATAAAAGCGTCGCAGAATCTGCCAGTCGTCGGTTTTCACCACAGGTTCCAGCTGAAAGGCATCCCCCACCATCAGCAACTGCTTACCTCCGAAGGGCATAGATTTATGTCCTGTAAACACACGCAGCACCTGGTCGATAAAATCGAGCACATCTACCCTCACCATCGATACTTCATCGATGATAAGCAGTTCGGTTTCACGAATAAGCTTTACCTTCTCCTTATTGTACTTTAAAAAGTCGTAAATGCGGCCGCCTTTCACCGAGAGGTCGGGGTCGTTGGGCAGAATGGGCCGGAAGGGCACCTTAAAGAATGAATGGATGGTGACGCCCCCCGCGTTGATGGCTGCAATGCCCGTGGGTGCCACCACGATGTGTTTCTTGTGCGTATTTTGGCAGATGTATTTAAGAAAAGTAGATTTCCCGGTTCCGGCACGTCCTGTGAGGAACACCGATGTATTGGTATATTGAATCAACTGCAGCGCATTTTGAAATTCTGCATTGTCCATATCCAGATTATCGGGCAATTCATTCATTACTCTCCTCCTTGCCGGTCTCCTCCGGCTCCATAGTGGCAGCACCGTATCGCTTTATTACACTGTATGCCTCATAGATTCCCAGTTCACCTGCCTTACTTAAGTCCAATGTGCCGGCATTGGTCTCCTCCAAAAAGAGCCTGATCAACCCCCTGTTAAAGAAAGCCTCTCCAAAGTCGGGGTTCACCTGAATGGCGCGGCTAAAGAATTCCTTAGCCGCCTCAAAATCGCGCAACAGCGACTTAATGTATCCCATGTTAAACCAGGCAAAGGCAAAGTCGGGTTTAAGAACGGTCACCTGTTTCAGGTCGCTTAAAATGAGTTCATAGTCCAGTATTTTTTGCTCCTGCCGGGCAATGGTGCCCCCCGGTGGCTGCACGCCGGTTAAATTAAGCTCACCGGCTTCGGGGGGTGTTTGAGATTGAAAATCCTGCACAATTTCCACCATCTTATAGCGGGCATACGCCCGGCTGAACCACGCCAGATAGTTGGTCGAATCCAGGGCGATTACCTGGTCGTAATCATCAATAGCATTGTTGAGATTTACCACCGACAGGTACAGCAATCCCCGCTCCAGGTGGAAATCACTCACGCTCCCCACGGTGCTTTTCTTCAACCGGGCGTCTAATTGGCCAATGGCTGTAAAAACCAGGGCCGAAGTCTCCCGGTCGGGTTCTAACATCTTATTGGTAATCTCCAGCGGCTTATCGAAGACCTTAATTCGGTTAAACCGCTCCACTTCACGGTTGTAGTAACGCACCCGGTGCACCAGGGTGTCGCCGGGGAAAAAGGAGAGTCCGAATTGGGGTTCCAGGTCGATGATGATGTTGCGATTCTGTATCTTTCCCCTCAACGAACTGCCCGAGATCATCTCCGTTTGCTCGTTGCCAAAATCATCAAGCACGGCTATTTTATTATAATTCCTGATGTCACGATCGGACTCTTCCCGGGTCTCCTTACGCCCCGCTTTCTTTTTTTCTTTTTCCTGATCCTCCTCCTTGCCGGAGTTGCTGTTACTCGCCAGTTGCGGATCACTGCCTGCTTTGCCGATGTTTTCGCGACGCGTCATCTCAATTTTCATGGCCGTGTTATAGTCCAATTGCGCATCCTCCTGGCGACCCAATAATTGTTTTACTTCCGCACGGTTGAAGTAAACCGGCCCAAAGTCGGGATACATGCTGGCCACAAAGTTAAAGTCGGAGAGGGCTTTTAGATACTCGCCGGTCTCCTTATAGAGCATCCCGCGGTAATAAAGGGTGAGCATATCGTCGCCCCGCAGGGCCAGCACGCGCGAAAAATCGTCGATGGCCCGGTTGATATCTCCTATTTCGGCTCTTAAAATGCCCCGGTTGTTGTAAGCCATGGCATTGCGGGGTTCCAGCTCAATTACCTTGTCAAAATCCTCAAGGGTGCCCTGCAAATCATCCAATTGGTAACGCAGGATGCCCCGGTTCATGTATAGTGAGGCATCGTCGGGTCTTAGTGTAAGGGCTTTCTCCATATCCTGCAGGGCCTGTTCAAATTCACCCTGGTGGTAGCGTATCATAGCCCGGTTTACAAATCCATCGGGGATGTATGGGTTAATATCTATTGCTTTGGAAAAATCGTTGAGTGCCTGCACCGTGTCCTTCACCGAAAGACGGGCCAGTCCCCGGTTGAGATAGGCAGAGATAAGATTGGGTGAGAGTTCGAGGGCGTGGGTATAAACCTCTATGGCTTTTTCATAATCCTCTGTCTGAATGTAGCCGATACCCAGGTTAATGGTTAGGTTGACGTTGCGGGGGTCAATCTCCAACCCTCGCGAAAAATCGCGGATGGCACCCCGGGGGTTCTCCATCTTTTGGTTAAGAATGCCCCGCAAATTATAGGCATCCACATAGTAAGGATTTCGTTCGATGGCCAGATTGCAATCGCTTTCGGCACCCCGGTAATCCTCCAGATGGTATTTTCCTACGGCGCGATAATAGTAAGGCTCGGCCAGATAGGGCTTTACACGAATGATTTGATTGAAATACTGGATGGCCAGGATATAATCTTCAAAATAGAGCGCGTTGCGCCCGATGATGGTCATACGGTCGGTATCGATTTGCGCCGTCACGCTGCCCGCACTCATCCACAGAAAGAGGATACTAATAAAACCAAGTTTTCGCATAGTATAAGTTCATGTCGAAATTAACCGATGGGTAAATGCCGGCTTTCAGGCCTAAAAGTAATCAATATTTAAAAACTGCCGTCAATCGTTCTTCATTTCCCACATTATCGGTAACCAAAATTTCCAACCGATGTTCGCCTTTGGTCAGGTAGGGCACTTTATTGAATTGGCACTTGAGCCGGTTGTTTTTGGCATCGTACTCAAACAGAGCCCATTTGCCATTGATGGTGCAGCGATAGCTGGCAATGCCCGAAAAATCGTCTTTTACATGAACCACCAGCGACTCGCGTCCGCGGTAATTGAGGTCTGCCGGTTTGCCCACCAGGCGTATGGAAGGCGGAATGGTATCCCTTGCCAGGCCATAAACCCCTCCTTCGCGTGCCCTGATTACAAAATGCGTGCCTTCTATCCCGCCTCCTGTCGTGGTCATCTCACCCTTTTTTGAGATTAAGACACCGGTCAGTCCCTTTGTATCGGTATCATCAGCCAGCGGAATCTTAATCTTGAAAAAAGTATGCATGGGTACGGTCTCGTCAAGTACGGTGATGACTTTTCCCTGTAGCGCCATATTGTTCTCCTGTATTTGAAAAGAGGCAGGCACATCGTCGTAAAAACAATCGGCCGGAAAGAAGAGTTCATATCCCTCCTGCTCAAAAGTATAAGGTTGCCCGGCTATGATGACGGGTTCTTTGCTCAAAAACTGTTCCATCGCAGCAGGTTGCACAGGCGCAATACCCCACACGTTAAAAGTCATTAAGGAGGCATTGCCCGAAACATCTTTCACTTCATAGGAAAATTGGGTCTGAACACCCGGTTGCATCTTAATACGCCCCCTGTCGGCGTTTGTTTGATAGAGATTTAATAGATTAAAAGCATCCAGAAAACTTTTTTGGATGGTGCGTCCCCGGGTCACCTTTGCAGCGTAATCGATGTGACTGTTCAGGTAGCGGGTCTCGCTAAAGAGAAATCCGTCCATTTTAAATTGAAAAGCCAGGCTCTCATCCTGCCGAAGGACGATGCTGTGCACACCGCACTTGCGCCATGAACCGGTATAATAATCCAACACCTCTATGCCCACGCCAATGGTGCCGGATGCAGTGATACGGGGATTGGACTTTAGATGAAAACGTCCATTGTAAAAAACAGCCGGAAAATATTGAGGCGACGACTCGCCGTTGATAGTGGCTCCCGGAGAGAGTGGATAAAGCTGAATGCCTTTAATCTGAGGCCGCACATCATCCATCACCGGCGTGGGGAAGAACAGCGGGTCAATGGGGCGCTCCGAAAGAGTTTCACGCACCTCGAAGTGAAGATGCGGACCTCCCGAACTGCCGGAGTTGCCCGACCTGGCAATGACCTCTCCCCGCTTCACGGGAAAAGTCTCCGGTTTAAAATAGTGCTGAAGAGCAAAGCCTTCCTGCCTGTATTGAAGGGCCGTTATCGCTGAATCGAGCTTGGCATTGAACCTTTCGAGATGGGCATAAACAGTGGTATAACCCGAAGGGTGATCGATGTAAACGGCCTTGCCGAAACCTACGGGCGATACAACCACCCGGGATACAAAGCCATCGTCGGCGGCATAAACCGGCCAGCCGGTTTTGCCCTGAGTGGCCAAATCGAGGCCCGAATGAAAGTGGTTGCTTCGTATTTCGCCAAAACTGCCGCTCACGGCCGGGTTAATGTCCAACGGGAAATGATACGCCCAGTCAACCCGATGCGGGCTTTGGGCCACCGAAAACAATGAGGTGACGAACAATAGAAGGCTGGCTGTGATTAGGAGTCTCATTTGTAATGGATTAGAGGTTAGAGGTTAGTCCCGATAGCTAATGGATTATAGATATCGCGAAAATTCATCCGGCATAATTTTGCAACTGGCAAAGGTGTTTAAAAAAAGTATAATTTCAGGATCGGCCCGATTTTTTATCTCCCATCATAAATAGCAAAGAGCTTGACGGACGATTTATTTTCGACATAGGTTGCGTCTCCTCCCCTGTTTATTTCAGGCTTTTAAATAATTTAACAATTGAGATTCAATAGTTTGGCATGTTATTTTCATGCATCTATAACGGAATTTGAAATAGGTTTTTGCAAAGTTAATCAAAACCATCAATATCGGATTTTATGGAGCCATCTGTGGCGTTTTTGCTGGTTGATTGCATTGCAAAGATTGAAATGTTGAACTTAAAAACTTGATTATCATGAAAACAAGAATTCTATTTTTTGTACTTTTTGTTGCAGCACTGGTAGCAGGATGCGACGACGATGACGATGACTACTCACTGGGGAAATTTTGGGTAACCACTGCTACTGTTGAGATGGAGGACGACAACGCCTACACGTTGCTCACCGATAACGGCGATCGCCTGTTTCCTTCGGCCACCGCCGTGCCCTGGTTCGACCTGAAGAATAATCAGCGCGTGTGGGTAAATTACACCATCTTAGGAGATGCTACCCAGAATGACCTTGATTATTTTGTGAAAATCAACAATTTGCAGGAACTGCTCACCAAGGGCATTATTACCCTGACCGCTGAGAACGCCGACTCGATTGGCCATGACCCGGTTACCATTACAAATTATTGGTTTAACGACGATTATCTGACCATAGAATTTAAATATGGTGGAGGTGGAACCATTCACTTCATTAACCTGGCCCAGGATGAAGACCATCCCGAAAATGAGCAGGGACAACCCATATTAGAGTTCCGACACAATCGCAACGACGATCCCTATAACACTTTGTTAAGAGGTATCGTCTCCTTCGACCTGAGCGAACTCAAAACAGAGGGCCAAAACAGCATCGACTTTGTGCTGAAAGCCAAAGGACATGATGCGGATGAGGATTTTGAAGAGGTACTTACCTACGAATGGTAATACCAAAACGCAAATCCGTTGAAGGCTGCCCCAAAGGGTGGCCTTTTTTTAAGGAACAATTTGCACATCAAATGATATTTTTCCTATCTTTGCACCGCTTTTGAGCTTTACAACTCAAAGCACAGCCGATTCCGTAGCTTAATTGGATAGAGCACCTGGTTACGGCCCAGGAGGTTGGGGGTTCGAGTCCCTTCGGGATCACAGAAAGGCCTGTAAATCAATGATTTGCAGGCCTTTTTTGTTGCTTGTGATGTACAAGGTAAATCAAAAAAACGTCAAAAAGTTCAGACAAAAGAGAGTGAAATTGTTTACGCACACGTTACCATTTCGTTGGTGCATTCATGAGGGCTCACGTTAACGAGCAACTGCAAGGGCTTTATTGTAGGCGTCAATAAAACGCTTTATGGGTGGCAACAAAAGAACACCAACCGCTGTAATTCTGCGAGCATGGAAGAACTGCCGGGCAAGCCCAAAAAAGGATTGAGAAGAATCCTTTAGTCGGAGCGAATTAAATTACTTATTATTTTGCTCTTATACTACCCCACACACGCCTATACGCAAGGGTGGTCACTTGAATATTCTATAGGTTACGGCACACATCAAGTAGATGATATTAATAACTGCAGAATTCAATGCCTGACAGTTCTGACCTGAAAGTAACAGATCGTTTTCCCAATTATATCACACACTCTGGTGCGTTAGGTTTTGTTACAGGACACCATCATTTCGGAAGTATTTTTTCGTACCTAACTACCGGCAGTCGCCTTCACAGAGCCGACTACCCAGGCTCTTATACTTTGGATATGATAATGAATGGTTATCGGTTAGGTGCATTTTAAAGCTATTTGCTACATATCGTTTCACAGATCGGCTACAATTTTCATTGAGAGGGGTTTACGCAGCCGACCTCGAAGAAACATTGAAGTTATCATAACCCTTCGGCCACGTGCCTCTCCCATCTCCCTTTGAACGATTTATCGGGTTTCTTTGTTCTGATTTAAAACGGTTTTTTATATGGAAGAACCAAAGCAAAATCCACACCCCTACACTCTGGAAATAAACGACTTGCATTCCAGTTGGAACACCCATCCGGAATCGGGCCTGTCGTCGGGCGAAGCCCAAAAACGCTACCGGGAATACGGCCCCAATCAACTCATTAAAAAAGATAAAAAAACTCTGGCAAAAATTGTTCTCGAGCAATTTACAACCCCTATCATGTACCTGTTGGCCGGTGCATCTGCGCTATCTTTTCTCTTTGGCGACATCCCCGAAGGTTTTGCCATTGTAGCGGTAATGCTGATAAATGCAGGAATAGGCTTCTGGATGGAATACCAGGCTCGCGAAAGCATGGAGGCACTCAAAAAGCTTGATAAACTTACAGCGCATGTCGTGCGCGACGGGAAAGAACAAACCCTTGACGCCAGGCAACTGGTGCCGGGCGACCTGGTAATCATAGAGGCGGGCATGATGGTACCCGCCGACCTGCGATTAATCGATACCTCAGAGCTTCATATCAACGAGTCGCCGCTCACCGGCGAATCCATACCGGTGTCCAAGGACACCCGACCGCTCGATAAGGATACCCCTGTTGCCGAACGTACCAATATGGCTTTCAAGGGTACGTCGGTTGCCCGCGGCAAGGGTCGCGCCATAGTTACCAACACCGGCATGGATACACAGATTGGTAACATCTCGCAGATGGTGAGCTCGGCCGGAGAAGATGAAATACCATTGAACCGGAAGCTTGGTGATCTCTCAAAGCGGCTTATCTGGCTGGTGTTGGCACTGGCCGGCTTACTGGTTCTTACAGGCATTATTGCCAACAAAGACACCTATCAGATCATCCAGACTTCCATTGCCTGGGCCATTGCCGCCATTCCCGAGGGGCTGCCCATTGTGGCCAGTATATCTCTGGCCCGGGGCATGTTGCGACTGGCCAAACACGATGTGATTGTTAAGAGGCTGGCATCGGTGGAGTCCCTTGGAGAAACCAATACCATTTTCACCGACAAAACAGGAACCCTTACCCAAAACAGGCTTACGGTTGACAATATCTTTCTCGGCCTTAACCAGGAGAACCCGGTAGAGTGGCAGGATCAAAAACCACGCCTGGAAGAGACGATTCAGGATAGCCCGCTTTTCGAGAAGCTGTTTGATGTTGCCGTTCTGGCAAATGATGCGACTTTTGTTCCCGACGATGAGTCATCCACCAAAGGCGACCCGCTGGAAATTGCACTCCTGCGCTTTACCCATTCATTCGATCCCGGCCGGATGAAGGAGCTCGAAGCCCTGGAGTTTATCGGGGATGACCCCTTTGACAGCGAAAATATGATGATGGGAACGGTGCATAAAGGGCAGCAGGGCTATTTTGTGGCAGCCAAAGGTGCTCCGGCTGCGCTGCTCGAATGTTGCAGCCAAAGGTTTGAGAATGGGAAACCGGCCCCGCTGACCGGAGGGGATAAAGAAACAATTCTGCAGCAAAGTGAAGATATGTCGGAACAAGGCTGGCGAACACTTGCCCTAGCCTTCAGGGAAGATTCCCGCGTGCCCGACGGAATCGACGACCAGACCTTTTTGCACGATCTCACCTACTTGGGCCTGATAGGCTTTGTGGATCCGCCTGCGCGGGGTGTAAAAGAAGCGGTAGAGACTTTTCACCAGGCAGGCATCGAAGTGGTGATGGTTACCGGCGACCATCCCGGTACAGCTCTCAACATTGCCCGAGAGGTAGGCCTGGCGGGCCCGGGGCATTCGGATGTGATACATGGTTCGGAGCTCACCCAAAAAACCAAAAGCGAGGAAGAGATTGCTCAAACCCGAATATTCGCACGGGTTGACCCATCACAAAAACTCGAACTGGTGGAGAGCTTTCAGCATCAGGGAAAGATTGTGGGAATGATAGGCGACGGGGTGAACGATGCCCCGGCCATGAAAAAAGCCGACATTGGCATCGCCATGGGCCGGCGCGGCACACAGGTAGCTAAAGAAGTCGCCGACATGGTGCTAAAAAATGATGCTTTCCCCTCCATTCTTCAAGCCATACGAGAGGGACGCATAATCTTTGGTAACATTCGTAAATTCATCATCTACCAGCTCTCTTATCACCTTAGCGAAATACTGGTGATAGCCCTGGGAATGCTGCTTCTTTTTAAGTTGGCCCTAATGCCGCTCCAGTTGCTGTACCTCAATATTTTACTTGATGTTTTCCCCGCGCTGGCCCTCGGCCTCGGTCATGGCCGCAATGCCGTGATGAAGGAACCCCCGAAAGAGCCCGATGAGGATATCATTACACCTCGTAACTGGCTGGCCATAATTGTTTACGGCATCTCTATCGCAGCCTCGGTCTCTGCCGTCTATTTTTGGGGGCATTATGAGATGGAACTGTCAGATACCGCAACCAACAACGTGGCCTTCTTCGCTCTGGCTTTTGCCCAACTGCTTAATATTCTTAATATGCGCGACCCCGACGAACATGTATTCGTAAACCAGATTACCCGCAACAAGTGGGTATGGCGGTCGGTGGTTTTCTCCTTTGCAGCTTTGCTGGCAGCCTATTTTATCCCTGGCCTCAAAACCATCCTGTCGCTGGAAACCATGAATACGGCAGCCTGGTGGCTGGTAGCTATTGGTGCCCTCACTCCAACCCTTATCATTCAGGTGGTGAAACAATGGGTTAAGAGTTAGAAGAGCGAAGATGGAAGCACGAAACACGAAGACAAAAGACCGAAGACAGAAGGCCGAAGACCCCTGCCTGCCCCGTCAGTAGCCGGGCAAGCTGCGCAGGGAAGGCAGGGAATCAAGGTTGCGCGACGAGGGTAAGCCTATTTATGGCCGCACCCAATGCATCCAGGCCAATGGCCTGGGAAACGCCCAGTTTGTTTTTTTCTTTCATCTTTTCAAGGTCCCACTTCGTTACATCATCGGCAGTTCCCCACAAACTACGAAACTGCTCAATATATTGTTTGTCGTTTTCAACGGTCGTGAATTCAGGTTTAAACTGATTGTTGGATTGGTCGCGGGTGCGCCATATTGCAGTGGCGGTTTTCATGATGTCCTCGTTAAAGTCAACACCCAGTAAGGAATTCACATCGCGATCGCCCAGGTAGCGCATCAATATACCCCGTCCGGCCACGTAATCGTTGCCATGTACCGGTCCAAAACTCGAAAGGCAGGGAGCTTCACGGATAATACCGTCCACGTTGGCCACCAGTGCTAATTTCACCCCCTTCCCTATCACGGCAAGCAAATACATAAGTCGCTGTTCAAATGCTTCTTTATCAAATTGCGGTTCTCTATTGTTTTGTATGAGCCATTCGGCCAGTTCATCCTTTACAACCACCAAATCGGCGAGTGCCGCCAGGATCATACCCTGATCACCGCTCCAAACCCACCCCGGGGCCCACGGCGGGTGAATCTTCTCCTGGTAATCGGAACCTTCGAAAAACGCCATGGGTCGCTCCTGTACCAAACCGGCCGACGGTGTCATCATTTTCAGGTATTCATACTCTTCGAGCCTGAACCATTGGTCGAACCAGAGCCACTGACGCCAGGCCATATCCAGATATTTCTCATTATCCGGGAGGTTCTCTTCCAGAGTCACGCGGTATATCCGTGTAGAAAGCAAAAAGAGCAATACATTGGTTACTGTATTTTTTACACCCCTGCTTTGCCCGTTGGCATCACCATTTCTGCAGCCGTGAGGAACGGGAATGGCATCCGGCGAATGATCATAGGCGGTGTTCTTTTTATACTCCCAACAAAGATCGGTGGAAAGCTTCAGATACGTATCGGCCAGATCGGTTTCGCCCATGGTTATAAGTTGAATGCGGGCATTGAGCGCCATGAGTCCCCACCAGCCAAAATCGTCGGCCCAAAGGCCGCCCGGATCGTAACTGTGAAAAAACGCCAGGTTTTTCTCCAGCATCTCTTTTACCGATTGCTGCATCCGCTGCACCTCCGGATCATTGGGCCAGCGATTCTGCACCGCGGCCATAAAATTCAGACAGGCATCAAAGGTGTTCCCCCTTTTCCAAAAATCGGGAAAATCCCATACCTCTTCAAATCTTTTAAAGGCCTGTACCGACCACTCTTTTAACCCCGCATCATCATCGGGTGAAGCGTTGCTTTTGCATGAGAACAGCATGCCACTTGCCGCAATAAGAGCGGTTGTTTTGCCGGTGAGTTCAATGAATTTTCGTCTTTCCATGATCAGATTATTATTTAAATGCAAAAAAATATTTTAAGTTACGGATAAAGCCCATGTTATTAATCACACCTGCTTGAGTGCTGCCACCATAAACCCCATGGCGAAGGCCATACCGGCATGCCAGGGTGCATCGCAGGTCATCTGGGGGGTATGATCGGGAATGAGCACCCCCTGAAAGTTGTTCTTTTTCAATATCCGCAGGATTCGGAGCATGTCAATATCTCCTTCATCTACAAATACTTCTCTATAACGGGGCACCTTGCCAATCACATTTCTGAAATGGATGTAGGCAATATTGTTGTTTTTGCTGTAACGATCGGTGGCCTCATACACGTCCCCCTCGGTCATCTCCACCACCGAGCCCAGGCAAAATTCCAGGCAATTGGCGGGACTGGGTTTCAAATCAAGCAGCTTTTGGTATAGATGAGGCTGGTAAACCAGACGAGGCGTTTGACGCAGGTAAGGCAACGGCGGATCATCGGGATGGGCGGCCAGTTTAACTCCGGCCTCTTCGGCTACAGGGACCAACTCCTCCAGGAAGTAACCTACCCGCTGCCAAAGCTCTTTATGGTCAATCTGAGGCATCACGCCTGATGGGGCTTGCTCATCGTAGACCATATTCCATACCATCCCTTTGGGCACCGGGGTCTCATCGCCCCCTTCCATGCCCACCGAGAGCGCCCCTCCCCTCGCATACGGAGCCATGATACGTGAGCTCACCCCGGCCAGGGAAAAATTGTACCCCATCACCGGGATACCGGCCGCTCCCACATTGCGGATCAGTTGTTTCAGATTCTCCATCTGTTCCTTCTTTTTGGGGCCATCCAGCAGGATGTCGTGCCAATGGGCGGGATCAAAATTCTCGATGGCCTCCAGTTCCAACCCATGCTTGTTGATCTCCGCTTTAATGCGGGTGAGTTCTTCCAGCGACCATATATCAGAACCCACACCGGCCCTGCCCCATCCGCCCTTTTCGCCTACTGGCTGGTTGGTATTCTCTTTGCTGTTTTTCTCATGCCCAAAATAGTCCACCAGATGGATTACCAGGTGGGTGGCGCCACATTGCCGGGCAAATTTGTAATGCCCCTCGTTGAGCATGTGCTTGTAAAGTCCAAATCCTAATTTCATAGTTTTAAAGTTAGCTGGAAGACCGAAGACCGGAGACCGAAGTTACCTGCCTGGTGTGGGGCAGGTAAGTAGTTAGCCAGGATGCCCTTGTCCATACATCTTACCATTTTGATTAAATCTTAACTTAAGTCCTAAATTGAGCGATTCTCCCTCAACTTAGAATAAATACTCCTCAATCTCCATATCGCTGTATCCACAAAACTCCCTCAGTATCTCCACCGCATGTTGATTCAGAAGCGGTGCGGGTTTATAAATATCCTGGGGGGTTTCACTGAAAGAGACCGGGAAACCCGTTGTTTTTACCTTGCCGATGAGAGGATGATCGTATTCAAGTATCATGTTGTTGTGCTTTATTTGCGGGTCCTCAACCATCTGGTCGAAGGTGTTGACCTGGGAGCACCAGATGTCAGCTTCGAGCAGGATGGCCAGCCACTCATCGGTTGTTCGGGTGCGAAAAACTTCGTCAAAATCAAAGCGGATCTGGTCCCTGTTCTCCATGATGTTATTAGAAGCAAACGCCGGACCGTTATACTTTTTCAGGCCCATCACTTCGGCCAGTTTTTGAACCGAAGTCATGCCGATGGCCAAATAGCCATCCCTGGTATTGTAAAGACCATAAGGAGCACCCAGCCAGGGATTGGGAATACCGCTTTCGCTTCTTTCAGGATTGCTTCCCATGTGCAGATAGGCCGTGACCTCCTGAACATGAAAACCTACCGCCGAATTCAACAGATTGGCTTCAATTTTTTGTCCCTTGCCGGTTCTTTCCCTGGAATAAAGGGCTGCCAAAACCGACTGAACGATAAACAAGCTGGTCAACAGGTCGGCCTGGCCCACAGCCGTTACCACAGGCATCTCCCCTTTCCGGCCATTGAGGGCAGCCCCGCCGCTGATCGACTGGGCCAACAAATCCTGGCCGGGCCTTTTCAGGTATGGCCCGGAAGCGCCATATCCGGAGCTGGAGCAATAAACCAATCGAGGATAAAGTTTTTTCATCTCTTCATACCCCAGTCCCAGACGCTCCATCACGCCAGGCCTAAAGTTTTCCACCAGAATATCGGATTTGGAGATAATCTGTTTGGCAATGGTTTTCCCCTCTGCCTGCTTAAGGTCGAGCGCAATGCTGCGCTTATTGCGGTTAAAGCTCACAAACGAGATACTCTCCCCTTTGGGGTATAAATTTCCATAGGCGTAGTGCCGCATCCAGTCGCCTTTCACGGGCTCAATCTTTATGATGTCGGCTCCCATATCACCCAACATCTGCGTGGCCCAGGGCCCCTGGGCCAATTGCGAAAAATCGGCTACGATCAATCCTTTTAATGCCCCTTTATTTTCCATCTGAACACTTCTTTTCGTTCTTATTTATAAAATCCTGAATGGCCTGTTGGGCCTCTTCACTAAAAAAGAGTTGAGCCACAGCTTTCCCCTCCTCATTGATCCTTTCTCCAAAAGAAGCCTCAGTGAGACTCAGATTGGCCAGTCTTTTCAGTTGTGCAATGGATTTCATGGATCGTCTGGTCAGTTTTTCTGCATACCGGGTTACTTCCTCTTCAAAGACTTCGGGGGCAAACACATGGTTTACAATGCCCCATTCCATCAGTGTTTTTGCCTCGTACCGGCCTCCTGTAAACAACATCTCTTTCACCCGGTTGATCCCTATTTTCCGGATCAGCCGTTGCGTGGCCCCGCCACCAGGGATCAAACTGAGGAATACCTCGGGCAGCCCCATCACAGCAGACCCGGAGGCTAAAATCAAGTCGCAGGCCAATGCTATCTCAAAACCTCCCCCCAAAGCAAATCCGTTAATTGCAGCGATCCAGGGTATTGAAGCATTCTCGATGGCATCATACAACTGCTTCCCTCTTTCCTGAAAAGACTTAAATTCCTCCGGAGTCTGGTTGCCATACTCTTTGATATCGGCCCCGGCCATGAAGGCGCGGCCGCTTCCGCTAATCACTGCTACGCGTGCTCTTTCATCGTCGTTGATTAAGACAATTCCTTCAATGATTTCTTCCATCATCTGCCGGTTCATGGCATTGAGCTGATCGGGACGGTTGAAGATCAAACGGGCAATACCCTTATCAATTTTTATTTGTATGCTCTTAAAATTGGATGTCATAGGTGTTAATTTAGCAAGCTTTGGTACAACTCATTCAGTTCTTTCATCAACCCTTGTGATGGCCTGTTTTTCTGAAGACCCTGATGCAACAGTTCGGCCCCCTGCTCCTGAAAGCGGTTCCACCCGGGATGGCGCGGCCGCATATAGGCACTTTCGAAGGTTTCAAGGGTATCCTTAAAGAAATTATTGCACAACCGGTTGTTATTCTCACTCTGCCAGGCTATTATATTCCCGGGTTGTCCACCCGTCCGGGTATAAATTCCTTCCTGAATTTGAGCACAGGCGGCATAGTAAACAAAATCAACCGCCGTGGAAACATTCCGGGACCTGGCAGAAACAGCCAGGCCCACTCCGCCTAAAATGGTGGAAACATCCCTCAACGGATTAACGGGACTGTTGATGAAATTTAGCCGGTTTTTGGAAAACCCTTCCCTTGCATAATTTGTATAACCGAATAAATAGGGCGAATAAATGATCGAATCCTCATTTGCCATTTTGTCCAATACCGCAATGGGGTTCCAGTGTATGGATTGAGGATGCAAAAACTCAAGATGAACTTTGAGCTCGTCAAGCACCTTGCTACCCACCTGTTCATCCATTTCAAACTCCATGATAAAACCTGATCCTCCGTCTTGTGCGCAAAGCGTTAAGAAAGAGCACCACAAATCGGTGGCACAAAGCGGCCAGGCCACCCAAAAGCCATTCGGAATCTTACTGTAAAAACGTTTCAGCTCATCGCGTGTTCGCGGCACCGTCAGGCTGAACTCTTCCAGCAGGTCATAGCGATAAGCTGCCACCAGGGCCGCTGCATCGATGGACAGGGCATACAATTGCCCGTGAAAGAGGTAGGATTGAAAAGCCGGCCCTACCGATTGACCGGCAAGCTCGTTTAAGATATCATCAGCAAAATATTGGTTCAGAGGGAGCAGGAGGCCGTTTTCATGAGCCTGTCCCATGTAAGGGTGATCGATGGTGATGAGATCGTAACGATCGATCAGTGTCTCAATGGGCATGTCACCGAACTCTCTAAGTGAACGCACATCCCAGTTAACCCTGACATCAGGATGCAGCTTCGAATATTCTTCGGAGACAGCCCTTAAAGGTTCATAGCCTCTTGGATGGTCCCAGGCGATGCCGTATAGATGTATCATTAGTTACATTACTTGTTCATACTCGGGGTTTGTTCTGCAAATTCTCAAACCTGCCTGCCGACAGGCTGGAAACAAGCATCAAAACACAAACCTGCCTGTCCGGTAGGCAGGTAAATCCCAATTTGAAAATACAAAATTACAAACCATTAAATGCCGTTTGAATATTGGTCAATTGGTCTTTGGCAATTATTTGCGATTTGTTTTTTGTCATTTGTTATTTTCTTTTTCTGATTTGCCTATTGGACTATCAGTTTTTTCGTGGTGGTCGTGGGTCGTACCGGATGGTATGGTTCATGTAGGCGCCATCGATATAAACGTCGGCACCATTGATGTAGCTCGCCAAATCGCTGGCAAGAAAAGCCACCGTGTGGGCCACATCGGAGACCTCTCCAATCCTTCCCTGGGGAATCCACTTTTCAAATTTATCCACGCCCATTTTGGCAATCTCCTCCCGGTTCATCTCCGTTTCAATGGCTCCGGGCGCCACCGACACCACGCGGATGTTGCTTTCGGCCAACTCGAGTGACAAACACTTTGAAAACATCTTCAATCCCGCTTTAGATGAACAGTAATGGATCAAACCTTTTCGGGGTACCGTATCGTGGATGGAAGATATGTTAATGATGACCCCTCCCCCCTGTTTTTCCATGCGCTTACCTGCCTCCTGGGAACACAGAAACGGGCCTTTAAGGTTAATATCTATCACCCGGTCCCAGTCGGCCTCTGCCATATCCAGAACATGAACCACTGTTTCAAAACCGGCATTATTGACCAAAATGTCGATTCCACCCATTGCCTCATCCATCAAGGCAAACATCTCCTTCACCTGTTTAGAGTCGGAAACATTGGCCCCCACTGCAAGTGCCTTAACCTGGTGTGATCTTTCGATCTCTTTGGCCAATATCTCAGCCTTTTCCCTGTTGCTGAAATAGTTGATAAAAACATGGGCCCCACAAGCCGCCAATTCACGACATACTTCTGCTCCGATCCCCTTGCTGCCGCCGGTGACCAGGGCTCTTTTACCGGATAAATCTATCTTAGTCATATTATAGAGGTTAGAGGTTAGAGGTTAGTCCCGATAGCTATCGGGATTAGAGGTTAGAGGTTAGAATTCTGACTGCCATTTTATCCCGCCTACAGGAAGGCGCCAGGAAGATAGGATAATATCCCCTACATGATGCCAAATTGACGAAATGCCTCCACGGTGCTCATTCCCTGCTCCAGGGCTTCTTTCACCAGTTGTTCTCCACGGGCTTTTTCGATGGCTCCGCTGAACGCTTCCTCTTCCACTTCACGGGGAACAATGAGAACGCCATCCAGATCACCAAAAATTATATCGCCAGGCCTTACCTTTATCCCATCCAGTTCTATTGGAACGCCATAGTCTACCACTTTTCCCCGCGGGCCCTGATCTTGCGCATACCCCCCCAGCGAGAAGGTAGGGAAATTCATATTCAGAATTTCGTTTGTATCTCTAGAAAATCCATGCAGTACAGCCCCCGCAGCACCCAGTTTGATGGCCCTGGTGCTCATTAACCCGCCCCAAACGGCATAACGTGGTGAAGCACCCGTGCAGATGTAAACCTCGTTCTTTTTAAGGCTGTCCAGTGCCTCAAACATGATCCCGAAGGGCTTTTTCATGATGGGGTTGTTGGTCTCCTCGACCACTTCTTCGAACACATCGGCTTCCAGCACCGGCATAGCTCTGCCGATTACCACAAAATCGTCTCTCAGGGGTTTTAAAGAAGGGGAAAGAAACTGATGCCGGAAGTTTAGCTTATCCAAAATATCTCCCACCAGGGCCACAAATAATTCCTTTTTTGCGATGCTGAAGAGTTCATCGTCGTTTTTCCAAATAGCCATTTCAAATTAGATTGTTAGAGGTTAAAAGATAGAAGACGGAAGACGGAAGACGGAAGACCGAAGACACCTGCCTACCCCGTCTGTGGCCGGGCAAGCTTGGCAGGGAAGACAGAAACTGGTTTATCCAATAACTTTTTTGAATCAACGTTATAAAAATCATAATACAATAATTATTAGTGTGTTGTTTTCATTTTTTCTTTTCTAAATTATCGTGCCACGACTGCTCAATCTCTTCCAGTGTTTTGCCTTTGGTTTCGGGCACAAACCGCCAGATAAACCAGATGGCTGGTAAAGTTAACGCGGCATAGAGGAAGAATGTGCCTGAAGGCATAATGGCTTTTATGAGCACCGGGTTGGTAAGTGTAATAAAAAAGCCGGTCACCATCAGCGAAAAGCTTCCTATCGATGCGGCCAGACCTCTTACACGGGTTGGGAATATTTCGCTGATAATAACCCAGGTAATGGGGCCGTACGAAAAGGCAAAACAGGCCACATAGAAGAGTAAAGGTATGATAATGAGGTTGGAGCCGATGGCAAAGAGGAACCCCACTCCGGCCAGGGAGATGAAGGCTCCCACAACTCCAATTATCAGGAGCTTACGCCTGCCAAACCGTTCGATATTCATAATGGCCACGAAGGTAAAGAGCGTGTTGACCACGCCAACCAGCACGGCACCCAAAAACGAACTCTCCACACTCTTAATGGCTTCATTCAGGATATTGGGGGCGAAATACATAATGGCGGCGATGCCGCTCAGGTGCGAAAACATAGGAAGCAAAATCCCAATGAGCAGGGGCCTGCGCAGGAAGGGCTGAAGCAACTCTTTGAATCCCCCCGTTTCGGTTTTCACCATCTCTTTAATCTCAGCCAACTGCTTTTCGGCACGCTCTTTCCCGGATATCCTGATCATCGTTTTTATAGCTTCGGAGCCTCTTCCCCGGGCGATCAGCCAACGGGGACTCTCAGGCGTAAAAAAGAGCAGGATGAGAAAGAGCAAAGCAATGGGTATTTCAGTGCCCAGCATACCCCTCCACAACTCCTCCACAAACAGCCAATTCCAAAAACCGGAAGCACCACTGGTAATCACCCCTGCCGCATCACCGGCCTGACTAAGCACTACCCAATCTACCAGGAATGCCAACAAAATGCCCAATGTGATGGAGAGCTGATAGACAGAGACAATTTTTCCCCTTTTTTCAGGCGGGGTCAATTCGGAGATGTAAACCGGCGCCACCACCGAAGTGATGCCCACCCCGATGCCGCCAATCATACGAGCCACGATGAGAAAGTTAAAAGAAAGGTCGGCACCTGAAAAAATCCATACTGCCTGGTCGGGATCACCCAGAAACTGGGGGGTTAACATTGAACCTATGGCGGAGAGCGTCAAACTAGCTGCCGCCACGATCAATGCTGTTTTTCGCCCATAACGATCGGTAATGGTGCCTGAAATCACACAGCCCAGGATGGTACCCAGCAAAGCCGAAGAAACCACCCAGCCCAGCATGGCAGGCGTGAGCTGAAAATGGGTTTGAAGAAATGAATTACAACCCGAGATGATGGCGGTATCGTATCCAAATAGGAAACCACCAATGGTTGACACAAAGCTGATGGCGATCAGATAAAGAGAGGATTTATTTTGCATAACTATTTGTAATCTCTGGCGGTTTTAATGAACATTTCAATGTTTTCGGAAGGCGTACTGGATGGCAGTGCGCAGCCTGAATTTAACACAAAGCGGTTTGTTTGGCTGAAAATATCCAGCAGCTCAATGGTCTTTTTCCGCACCATCTCTGGGGTACCTAAAGCCAAAACCCCCGACGGATCCACATTTCCAAAGAAAACAGCTTTATCATGCATGTGCTCAAATGCCTTTAGAACATCGGTCTTGTAATCCAGTTCCAGCCCATCGGCTCCTGTTTCCAACATTTGATCGATGATGATGTCGGTATTGCCACAAATGTGCAAAACATAAGGGACTCCGGCCTTGTGGGCCACCTCTACTACCTTTTTGGTATAGGGCCGGGCAAATTTTTCATACAAATCGGCCGGTATCATATCGGGTCCGGCGGGACTGTCACCATTGGAGACCATGTGGGCCCCCGTTTGTGCCATCAATAAAATAAACTGTGATGTGGCTTCGGTACAGTAATCCAACAGCTCAAACAAGAGCCTTTCTTCGGTCATGTAAAAGTCCATCATCCAGTTTTCGGTACCCCTTATCATACTTGCCAGCGAAAAGGGCGCCTGGTCGCAGTTGCCACGCACAAATATTTCATCCTTAAAGTAATCCTTTAACAAGCGTACGGCTTCGCACCAAATTTGAACGTACTTATAACTCCCCACATCCACGGGCTTCAGCTTCTTCAAATCGTCGTATGAATCTAAAATGCCTTTATGAGAACGTGCCGGTTCGTTCACCGGGAAATCGACCTTCACCCCGCAAGCCCCGGCAAGGGTGACGGTATCAATATCCACCAAAATGCCATCGTAACGGTACTTTTCAACCGAGCGGATAAATGCATCGGCTATGGCTTTGGGATCATTTCGGTATTGCTCCATGGTGAGGCCGGCCTCTTTGGCCACCATCATAAAATTGTGCAGCATCACCGGGATTTTATCGGTAGGTTCACCGGCCAGGGCTGCTTTTATTCTTTCGTATCCATTCATTGTTTTTGGTTTTTGTAGAGACGCATGGCAGTGCGTCTTTGGGGGTTTATTTGTGAGACGCACGGCAGTGCGTCTTTACGAGTGAGGCGCGCCGGCCTTTCTCAGAGACGCACGGCAGTGCGTCTTTACGAAAAGCGCCTACAGGAGGTCGTCCAGCCGCTGTACCATCTCCATCATGGCCCGGCCGTTGTGGTAAGGGCATTTCCAGGGGTCTATCTTCCAATCGTTGCGGTAGAAGGGCGAAGGATCATCTGCCGGCTCGGTCAGATAAGGCTTGCCCAGCCGGTTCACCTTGGTAAACCACTCTCCACCTTTGTGGTCGATTACATATCGATCGATGAAGTCCCAGGTCAGTTTTACAATGTCCCAGTAACGGATATCACCCGTTAGCTGATACATGTTCATGAAACCCACCAGGTTTTCGGCCTGCAACCACCAATGCTTGTTGGTGCGCAGATGACTACCAAAACGCGTGGATTCAAGGAACAGGCCGCCGTCCTTGTCCACCCCAACCCGCAGAACGGCATCGGCCATCTTTTTAATAAGGGGTTTCATTCTCTCTTCAATCGACTTATCTCCCAATATTTCGGCGGCTTCCCAGAGTAACCATGAGGCTTCAATGTCGTGACCAAAGGAACAGATGCCTTTTGAATCGTTTGTTTCTTCAAATTCGGCCGTAAAGAAAACCCCGAGATGACCATCGTCGCGGATGATGTAACGGATAAAAATCTCCAGAAGTTCGGTCAGGCGTTGTTTGATCAAATCGCCCTTCCACACTTTATACACCGTGGCAAATGCCTCAAGCAGGTGCAGATGTGTGTTCATCGATTTGGGCTCGTTGTTATCGGCCATTCGGTTCTCCTCATAAAGCCTCCAGTCGCGGGTGAATGCCTCCAGGTAACCAGGGTTATCGGGGTCTTTGGTTTTTTCATCCAGGAGGAAAAAGAAATCCTGAATCACCTTCATCACTTCTTCGGTTGGATGAAACTCATAATATTTGCACAGGGAATAAATCACAAAACCCTGTGCGTAAGTATGTTTAATGTCGTTCACCACCTTATTGTCGGAGGAGAGCTCCATAAAGAAACCTCCATGTGCCTCATCGGCAAAATCACGGGTGATTACCCGGTAGGCTTTGTGCGCCACTTCTTCGTAGCCTCTTCCGGGATACATCTTAGCCGCCGCGGCAAAGGTCCACAAGATGCGTGCATTCAGCACACAACTTTTGTTGGCCGAAAGAACGGGCTCATTGCTTAAATCGACGGCCCCGTAAAATCCATTTCCATTCTTTTCAATGCCATATTTTATCCAGTATTCAAGAATATTGAAAAGCTCTTTTTCAAATACTCCACAATATTTTTTACGTTCTTCTTGATTCATTCTATTGATTTTATCTTAATTTGTTAAAAGTTTATTTTGTAAGTTTCAACAGCATTTTTACCAAGCTGTAATTGAAGAACTTTTCCTTTCAGATGAAGTTTTTCTGGATTCTCTTCAATCATGTCGGTTTTTGATATACTTTCAAATTCCCCGTTAACTCTAATCTCTACATTCTTATCACTTCCTTCAGCCTCCAACAAACGGATAACCACATCGCTATCGTCTTCTGCTTTTTTCATTGTAGTAACTATCGCGAATGGATTTGAAATGCTTACAAAACTTTTTTCGGCAGGTAATTCGCCCTTTTGTTTGTTTGGTCTGATAAGCGAATGCAATGGATGATTGCCTTCCACACCAAAATGGAATCCGTTTTTCCAACCTTCGCTGTGCGATGTGATTGAAAATTTGAAACTGTGACTGCCTTTTTGGTGGTACCAGTTGCCTTCGCCATGACAGCTTTTATGGGTAGAAAGTAAAACCGAATTGATTACCGTATAATCGGCAGAGTTCATGCTCGGATCGATATAATCGGCAGTAACCACGTTGGTTGACATGGTAAATCCGAACCCACTATCATTAGCGGTCATGAAATTCTGTATTTCACGCGGATGAATTTCTTCCGGCTTTTGCAAATAGGTGCCTCCCCAGGCCGAACCGCCCGGACGCATTGTCAACTCATCTTTGCCAACATGAACCATTCCCATTGGGACATCATAGGAAACCCGAGCGCTTTTAGCCATGTTCAAAGGGAACATCACGCGCAACTGTCGGTTGTGTTCTCCCGACCAGTCAGGGATATGGTATGCTAAATCAATTTGCTTCTTCTGGTGATATACTGTGATAATTTGCTCTACCGAAAAACCTTTCATTTTATACTCCGACTTGAATTTGGAATAAACCGCACCTGATTCGACCAAACTCCAGCTGCTTTGCTTTTCGTGGGCGCGTTCCATGCCTCCGTAGTTTGGCGATGTAATGGTCACAAATTCACCGGCGCCATTCCCATTATATCCCATATGAAATAAATCGCCGGCTACCATGGCTGTGGTATTAAAAACATCTTTCCCGAACTCTTTATCGAACAACCTCGTAATACCACCCTGCCCTAACTGAATGTTGTAAAATTCATTGACGCAGTAATTCGCACCAACGGAAATTTCAGGATTCTCTCTTTTCCCTTTTTTAATGGTAAAAGTTTTATAACCAATCGATGGCATATCTTTCAGACTAAAAATCAGTTCCTTTTTATTTTCTGAATTAATAAGTTGGGTTGGAACGTTTTCGCCCTTAGAAGATTCAACAAGCCAATCACTTCCTTTTAAATGCGAGATATCTACTATAGCAAATCCGTCTCTGCTCCACGACAAGTCGTTGAACACAACAATATTTTGTGATTTTTTTAGCTCAATTTTATCGGCAATGCTGCCTAACGATTTGTTTAACAATTTCTGACCAATCTCATTTCCGGTTTCAAGTGCCACGCGGAAAAGGCTATCCGTAATGTGCCCGTTTTTACCTCCCCAGCCATGGTCGGGATAAATGGCGTTGAACCAGGCTTTGTCGAACTCTTTTTGTGGATAAGCAGAAAAATCGTTTTTCAATTGACAATCAATTGTATTGAATATTTCTGCGGCAGGAATGCTGACTGCCGCCTCTTTTTTAGCTTTAATTGCCTGATAATGCGCGGCTCCGTGAATATATAGCCAAAGGTTTGGACGCTCGCCATAAATCGAATCTATCTTTGCTTCAGGAACATCGACTTCACGAAAGAAATCCATGGCGGTTGAATGCTGAATTTCCGGCATTTTAATTCCTGATTCTCTTGCAATCTTATTCCATCCTTCAATAACTTCTTTGTAATATTTTGGCCCGCCGGCATCGGCGCTGAGCACCAATCCGTAATGAGGCGGTATATTTCGTTCGCGGTAGTACTGATTCCAGTTTTTCAATATTTTATGCAGCTCGTGTATCGCAGTAATTGCATCTTCATCCATAATTTTGTGATGGTAGTGATACCAACCGTAGTTACCCGGGCTGTAGGTGAAAATGCCCGTTCCATCAGGACTATACCAGTTATAGAAACCTTCTTTCATTCTTGAAACAAATAAGTAGTCGATTCCTGATTTTTTAAATAACTGTGGCACTTGCAATGAACGCCCTGGAACATCGATGTTATAGGCAACATGTGCATCCATTCCGGGCAAGGTGTGTTTTATCCAACGTCGGCCAAGATACGATTGGCGCACCAACTGCTCTCCCGACTCCAGACCTTCGTACGGCTGATTGAAAGTAGCCCCCCACTCAAAATTTCCTGATTTATAGGCATCTATCACACGTTGCTTGTTTTCAGGTGAATCCTCCAGCATTTCCATCAGGTTAAGCGATTGTTCCATCTCGAATTTAAAAGCGGGCTCTTTTTCAATTAAATCAAGAGCCGGCAAAACAATGTCGAACACGCGTTCGTGGCGGCAACTGTCCGGGGTATTCATCCAGGCAATATCCTGATGAGAAGAAACAATGACGTGAACTTTTCCTTCGCCAAAATAATCCCAGTCGGCAGGAATCAGTGGTTCAAAATGTTGTTTCTGAACCAATTCATTTTTGTTTTTCTTATGAGTGATCTCTAAAAAGCCGGGGTTGCCTATTAATGGCAGGGCAATCTGGATATCTCCATTGTCAATTTGTTTAAATGAGAGTACCTCCTTGTTAAATCTAACCACGCTCCCTTCCACCCAGTCATTTGCTTTTATTATTGCACTTACCTTATACTGCCCATTAACCATCTGGTATTCAAATGGCCTCTTATACGAAAAGGCAATCATCTTTTCAGGTAAACGACCATATAATGTTCCCAGAAAGGAAATTATAACTATTATCAATAAGGTCAATTTTCTCATGTTGAATATTTTAAAAGTTATATAATTTTCTCATTTTTACTAATTGCAAGACTCATGAATATGTAAAACATTAATCGTAAGTGTCTATTTCCTTTTT
>JACDJC010001059.1_pt1 | contig 26684 bp, 19 predicted proteins | sample 7454191 | NCBI WGS metagenome assembly JACDJC01 (sample SAMN14253291, study PRJNA609438) | sludge metagenome | isolation source: sludge after 25d culture with pyrite and EDTA | collected 2018-12-20 | reverse complement strand
TGTGGAATTAAAAATGGTGTGGGCTGGTAACTTTAATGATCCCACCAAAGCCCGTCAGGTAGCCGATGCCTTAATCGCCGAGGGTTGTGATGTATTAATGGGTTCCTTAAACCTGGGTATGTTTGGTGTCTTTGAAGCGGTCAAATCCAATCCTGAAAAAATATTGGTAACCGCCAAATACACAGACAAAGCCTCGTATGCACCCGAAAATTACCTAACCTCCCTGCTGTATGATTTTGCCGGCCCGTTAAAAGACATCTACGCCAAGATTCAGGCTGGTGAAACCGGCGGTTATTATCCGTTAGGTTTTGATACCGGTGTCGCCATTCAAACCCCATTAACCAACACCACGGAAGCCGTCCAAACCGAAATGCAACCGATTATTCAAGATTTGGTCGATGGAAAGATCACGGTTGTCAAAGATTCTTCTGAAATTCAATAAACCCATGTGATCACAAGCGAGGCGCATTTACGACTTTATTAACAAGAATTTCCGGGGGACTCGGGTCAAAGAGCCCCCGGAAATCTTTTCTTAAACTAAAACAGCAGCCTGGAAACCCATCAGGCAACCATTACGAAATATTATTGGTACCAGGCTTTAAAGGTGATTCGGAACTATGGAAAAAACAAACCTACTCGAACTTAAAGATGTTCGTAAAGTCTTCGGACAAACCATAGCCTTAGATAGTGTCTCATTTACACTCTATCCTGGCGAAATCCATGGTTTACTCGGAGGCAACGGCGCTGGGAAAACCACGTTGATGAACGTTTTATTTGGCCTTTACCGTAAAGATGACGGGGAAATTATCTTAAAGGGTCAGAAGGTAAATGTTCAAGGGCCGCGCGATGCCATTAAATTGGGCATCGGCATGGTTCACCAGCATTTTTTGCAAATTGGAAATTTTACGGTGTTAGAGAATATCGTCTTAGGCACCGATGTTAATCATCGTTACACGATGAAATTAGAAGAAGAAGCCCAGAAGATCGAAGAACTCTGTCAACGATTTGGGTTGAAGGTAGACCTGCACGCCCCGATGGATACCTTGCCGGTCGGCACACGCCAAAAGGTAGAGATTTTAAAAGCTCTTTATCGTGGAATCGACATCCTGATTCTGGATGAACCGACCACCAACTTAACCCCACAAGAAGTGGACGATTTGTTTGTTTCCCTGCGCGTAATGGTTGATGAAGGCCTCAGTATCGTTTTCATTACCCACAAATTACGCGAAGTCCTCAGCGTTTGCGACCGTATTACCGTTTTGCGCGAGGGACGCAACATCACCTCTCTGGAACGGGCGAATGCCTCGGAAGAAATTTTTGTGCGAGCAATGGTGGGGGAAAGTATGGATATTACCAACAGCATCTACTTCTCCCAGGGCGAGCGCGATCTCGTGCAACGCAGTGAAACAGATCGCCCCATTCTTGAAATGCAAGCCGTAAATCTAATCAACCCAGACCTGGTTTGTTTATTAAAAGATGTTTCCTTAACCGTGCATCCCGGTGAGATTTTAGGCATTGCCGGCGTAGCGGGCAACGGCCAGCGCGAATTGGCAGAAACGGCAATTGGGTTAATCCAGCCCACCCAAGGTAATATTTTCTTAAAAGGCGAAAACATCACCGAAAAAAGCAACGAAGAACTGTTTAAGATGGGCCTTTCCTACATCCCAGAAGATCGCTTGCATGATGGCTTTTTGCCAAAAGCGAACGTCGCCCAAAACCTGATTCTCGGCTATCACAGAAACGAACCGTATAGTAACGGCACTTTTATCAACTGGAAAACGGTATTTGCAGAAACGCGCATGCAAATCAAAGAATATAATATTAAAACCAGCGGGCCGGATGACCTGGGCGGCAATCTATCCGGCGGAAATATCCAACGGGTAATGATCGCCCGTGCTTTTTCTATGCCTTCCGACCTGATGGTGGCCCACAACCCTACCCGCGGCCTGGATATTCCCTCGATGGATTTTGTGTATCAAAAGCTGCTTAAACGGCGTGATGATGGAGCGGCCACCCTGCTGATTTCAGAGGACCTGGATGAATTAATCCGTATGGCGGATCGCATTGCTGTGGTTTATCGTGGGGAAATTTTGGGTGTCCTTGATCGAGACCAGTTCGATAAATACGCGATTGGCCGATTGATGAGCGGCATCAAAGATTCATAAATCCTTAAAAGAAAGAACTGCGAAATGACAATTGTAAAAAAAATAATCCCCTATCTGGTCGCTGTACTCGCTTCTTTTGTGGCAGCAGGGATCTTTATTGCTTTGATGGGTTTTGATGTCTTCCAGGCGTATGAGACCATTCTCTTCACCTCATTCCGCACGCCGAATGGATTCATCCAAACCCTGTTAAAATTCGTACCCCTGGTCTTACAAGCCCTGGCCTTCACCATTCCTTTAACCGCTGGCAAGTTCAACATCGGTGGTGAGGGGCAAATGATCGTCGGTGCGATTGGGGCAACCGCGGCAGGCATCCTGTTTGCCAACCTGCCCCCGCTTGTGTTGATTCCGGTCGTCATTGTGGCTGGTGTGTTGAGTGGCGCCATCTGGGGCTTTATCCCGGCGTACCTGTTGTATAAATTCAAGATCAACGAAATTTTAACCACGGTTTTACTCAACTTTGTTTCTTTTGCCTTAATTGACTATGTAGCCACCGGCCCCTGGCGTGACCCAACGGCCGGGCATCCTACCACCATCACGATTGGCTCCAACGGCTTTTTGCCGCTGCTGGTGAATAACCCGCCGCTGCACACCGGCTTATTGTTAGCCATCGCCGTTGCGGCCGGCATTTACGTCTACACCTCCCGCACCACCGGTGGATACGAGCTGATCGCCACCGGCGCAAACCCGCGCGCGGCTGGCGTATATGGTATCAAAGTGCGTCGCATGTTCGTTTTCTCCCTGGTGTTAGCGGGTGCTGTGGCTGGTCTCTCCGGCGCATTGGAAGTGGCTGGGGTGCAGCATCGTTTGATTGAGGGCATGCAATCGAACTTCCTGGTGTTAGGTCTGATCATTGGTCTGATTTCCAAAGGGAATAACCTGGCCGTGCCGTTTGTGGCTTTTTTCATTGCCGTCCTGGAAGTGGGTGCCAGCGCCATGCAGCGCACGCTCATGATTCCAGTGCAAATGGTCTTCATCGTTGAAGCCCTGATCTTACTCTTCGTCCTCTTATCGGACGTTGTCGCCAACAGGAGGAAATCCTAATGGATATTCTGGTAAATTTCTTAAGACTCGTTCTGCTTTCCATGGTACCGTTTGTGCTGGCTGGGCAGGGCACGATGCTTGGCGGCCGTACCGGGGTTTTTAATGTCGCTCAAGAAGGCATCATGCTGGTGGGGGCCTCGTTAGGTTTCCTGATCAGTTACATGACCGGCAGCATCTTTTTTGGTATGTTGGCCGCCATGGGCTCAGGTGCCCTATTCGGTCTGGCATTGGCTTATTTCACCACCAATTTAAAAATGGATCAATTTGTGATCGGCCTGGCCTTGTTCTTCATCGGCATTGGGCTATCTACCTTGCTGCCCAAGCTCGTGATCGGCATTACCCTGTCACCACCCCTCATTCCGACCCTACAGGATATTTCCATCCCTCTGCTGAGTCAGATTCCGTTCATTGGGCCGATTTTCTTCCAACAAAACATCCTGGTGTACGTTTCTGTGCTGGTTTCGGTTGGCTTGTGGTACTTCTTGTTCCGCACCCAAAAAGGCCTGGAGATCCGTGCGGTTGGCGAACATCCTATGACCGCGGACAGCCTGGGGATTAACACTACCCGCAGCCGTTACTGGACGACCATTGTGGGCGGTTCACTGATCGGTTTGGCTGGGGCCTATTTGCCGATGGTGTATACCGGCACTTTCACCGAGTTAATGGTGATGGGGCGCGGCTGGCTGGCAATTGCGCTAACCTTCTTCGGCGGTTGGAGTCCCCTGCCGATCTTGTTTGGTTCCCTGTTCTTCTCCGGTGTCGAGGTTTTGGCGTTCCGCGTGCAGGTAATTGGTTCGATCATTCCATATCAGTTCCTGCTGATGCTGCCCTACATTGCCACCATCCTGGTTATGATCTTCACCTTTGGCCGTTCACGGGTGCCATCTTTCCTGGGTAAAAACTACGACCGAGAAAAACGCTCCGTCTGACAAAAAAAGTGTTTTTTACACCATTCCAACGCGCGGGCGAAATTTCGCCCGCGCGTTTTTTATAAAGAAACGATCCCGATAATACCCTCTCTTTGGGCCTGAATTTTCCCTGTCCAACTTACTATAGATCGAAATTGTTGGGTTGTTTGCGGATCCTATGACAGCGAACCCGAAGTAGAAGCGGGTTCCTTCCGTAAAAACTTCAGCAGCAAATTTACCCCAGCCACCGCGATAATGAACCCGGCGAAAGACACCACCCCCACCCGCTGTCCGGCAAATAGCCACGCTTCCGCAAAAAAGCTGATAAACAATAACAACGCATACGAATATAGCCGCTGAAACCCGAATGCATAAGCCAGGTACAAACAAATCGATCCACTGACCATCGCAGCGATCACCAAATCATTCTCTACCAAGAACGTTTCCCATCCCTTCAAACCGGGTTCCTCTTTCATCACAAAGAAAATGACCCCATTCGCAATCAACAAAACGGCCGCAATCAACCAGGTACCAATCCGCTTCTGAGACGTTAATTTTAATTTGGAAAGTCGCGGCAAAGTAAGCTTATTCTTTAACCACAGCGGCAGCATAACGAAAGGGATCATCAAAAAAACGAACCAGAACGGCCAAGCAAACCGCACGATCAACCCCATCCAAAGGGCTACCAAACCAACATACAATTCCCAAATCCCATCTTCAAAAAAATACCAGATGGCTTGTTTTCGTTTTTGTTCCAATCTGTGCTGCCGTTTTGACATCATTCACTCCGCGTAAATCGATTTTGTGTCCTCATTGTAAATCAAATCACACCAATTGGCGTTGCATCGCCAGTGTGACCGCAGCCACACGGTTGTCTACCCCTAGTTTGGCGTAAATATTACCAATATGATATTTTACCGTCGACAGGCTGATGATCAATTGTTGGGCAATATCTGCGTTTTGTAAGCCATCGACCATCAACTTCAACACATCCCGTTCGCGCTCGGTTAGATCATGGCCGGGAGTGACCGGCTGGCTAACCGATTGCATCAAGACTTGCGTGGCTTCGGGGGAAAGGGTTAACCGTCCGGTCGCCGCCGAACGGATCGCATTCGCAAGTTCATAAGACTGCACATTTTTCATTAAATATCCGGTTGCCCCGGCTTGCAGTGCGCCCTGCACCAAGCCTTCATCCGCATAACTGGTCAGCGCGATCATTTTGATGTCTGGGTATTTTTGATGCAGGGCACGAATGGCGGCCACCCCGCCCATGCCCGGCATTTTTAAATCCATTAAAATCACGTCGGGCTTAATCAAGCTGACCCGCGCCAGGGCATCTTCCCCACTGTCCGCCTCTCCCACCAGGTTCATATCTTGATTGACCAGCAAAAAAGCAGCCAGGCCGCTGCGCACGATAGCATGATCATCCACCAACATGACTCGAATCGTCTCACTCATCGTCTTCGTCCTCCAAACACTGCGGGTTATCACACCAGGTCACGGTCACATGCGTACCGCCACCAGGGGTAGAAACGATCAATAACGCTGCGCCAATGGCCTCAGCCCGTTCTTGCATAATCTTCAATCCAAAATGATTGGCAGCAACCGTTTCGCGATCAAAACCAATGCCATTATCACGGATGGCAATCTCCACAAAGCTATCGGTTTGCAGCAATTCTAACCGCACTTCTTCAGCATGTGCATACTTGATGACATTATTCAACGCTTCTTGGGTAATGCGATACAAAGCCACCTGCACATCGGGCGGATAGCTGCGCTCTCCCTCAATACTTAATTGAATTGGGAGCTGTATACGCCCCACCGCAGCCTCACACAATTGCCGCAGCAATTCCGCCAAACTGACCTGGGTTAGGGCGGCCGGGCGCAGCTCCATTAATAGGGTGCGCATTTCTGCCAGGGCACCGCGCGCCAATCGTCGTAACTCTTGAATGCGCCTCCGGCCCTCCGTGGGGTCTAGCTCATATAACTGCGGCAGCACCTCAGCGATCAGGCTGGCCGAGAATAAGGTTTGAGAAACGGCATCATGCAGCTCGCGTGCCAATCGGTGACGCTCGGCTGTGGCCGCTGTTTCTTCTGCCTGCTCATACAATATCGAATTCTCAATGGCAACACCGATCTGACGGCCAATCGTCGTAAAAATGTTAATTTCATTTTCGGTTAACAATTCCGGTGTGCGTTTTGCCAGCCCAATAAAGCCGACCGGACGCCCTTTAAACCATAGCAGCAGGCGCACAATCACATGGACGCCTTCCTTTTTTAAGGATTCACGAATAGCGGGAATGGGATGTTCCTCCACATAATCCACAAATATTTCCGGCATTTTTCCTGCGGATTGGTAATTGGTCAGATCGAGGGGCAAGTAACGATGGCCCTGGACGTATTCTTCAGAAAATCCGGTATGGGCCAGTAAAACCATCATCGAGGAATCTGGGTCAAGGCGATAGGCATTACCCGCATCCATGTTGGTGATCTCCACGGTTTTTTCCAACGCACACTGCAATACTTCTTCAATATTCAAGGTGCGGCTGACCACTGTCGTGATTTCATGGATGATCGCTAATTCACGGGTTCTGTCCTTCACGCGCTGTTCGAGGGTAGCGTAAGAGTGTGCCAGTTCAACGGACATTTTGTTAAATTGATCCGCCAGCTCTTCCAGTTCATCCCCACTCTTCACGTCGATTTGCTGGCCGAATTGTCCATCGGCAATCTTGCGGGTGGCGTTAATCATCTGGTCAATCGGCTGGGTGAGATGGCGCACACCATACGTCACCACGCCAATTGGCACCAACACCCCTGCCGCCAGTAAGATGATCAATAATCGGCGATAGGCCAAACTGGGGGCCATCAGGTCTTTCCAGGCCTGTTCTTTAACCACAATCCAATAATTATTCAATAACAAGGGTTCTACTGAGGTGCTGATGACGGTACGACCATCCGCAGAACGATAACTGGCCGGATGGTTTTCTTTATTGGCATCCGGTTCAAAAGCGAGTACCGGAGAAAGATATTCCTGATCACTGAGATCTCGTCCCACATACTGGCGGTCATAATGATATAAGGCGCGATGATCTGCGTCCAAGATAAGTACGCTTTCCTCGGCAAATTTGGCTTTCATCGCCAAATAAAAAGGGGTATCGGCATCTGATTTAAGGCTCACAAAAAAAACAGCCGCCCCAGCAAACTGATTATTTTCATCCATCAGCCCAATTGCAACCGGCAGTACCACCGGATATACGGGACCATCATCCCGAATCCTACCCATAGCGGATAAGGATCCTTTCCCCAATTTGGAACCCACAAAAAAATCCCGCTCGGACCAATCCTGGCCGAGCAGATCAGGCAGCTCAGGGGCAGTATAAACCACCCTTCCTGATGCATCCAAAAACACAATGCCGCCATCAAAAGTATACGCCAAACGGGGATTTAAATGAACGTGTTCTGCACGCGCTAAGAGCGGCAGCGATTTATCCGCATCAAGATTGAACACAAAATCTAACAGCAAGGGATTAAATACCTCTGCAAAGACCTGGCGCGTTTTATCCGCCATAAAGTTGGCAACCTCATTGCTCTGGCTAAACACCAAATTTTCCGTAACTTTTTGGTAAGAATAAAAAGTAACCAGCGCGACAGAGATTAAAATAATCAGGGTCGGCACAAACGACCAGCTGATAATTTTCGTTTTGATACTACGCCGGGCTTTATGATTATTCTCACTCATATCGAAAATCCCTACTGTTGTAATGAACTTCCCTTAATTATGGCGAAACGCTCAAAAAACACAAGGATTTAAAGGCAGCCTTCTTTATATCGATTGTTTCATGGACATGGTTTGGGAGATTGGTTTCTTTTCGTTTTGGGTGATGGGCTGCGGTTGCACAAATAAAAAGGTCAACCAGACCCCAAACACAAAGGTTTCTCCAAACACCTCCGCCAGGTGTGCGATTTGCAACCCCACCGAAAAACTACCTGTTGCCAACAGATTACTGCCCATCCAGCTGCCCATCACCAGGCCGATCATCCATACCAATTCTTTTTTAGACCCTGAAAGCTGCGCCAATAAAGGCAAACATAAAAATAGCCATATCATCGCGCGGAACCCCTGGAAGGGCAATACCCAAGCCGGCATATTCAAGTTCGTGTAATTGCTTAACCCGACCGGATCGAGCAGCGTGGCGAGGTTTAAGAACACCAACGCACCGAACAAAGCAAACAAAAACATCCAAAAAAAGCTGGTCAGCGGCAATTTCCACAGCCAATGGTACCATTCCATACCGATCCGGCTAGGGAGATTACTGGATTGAGGCTCTGCGTCAAACAAACCCAAAATAATGACGGCTGCCGCGACAAAAATAAAAGAGGAAACCAGGCCGTTCACCAGCAGGGTTGCACTCAACGGCACTAAAATGGGGAGATAGACGGCTTCGATCACTGTTAAAAAGGTTTTCAACCCAAACAACGCGGCAAAGACCACCCCTATCAACTGCCATCCCCGCAAACGACAGCGCGATAACAACAGCACCAGGGCGGCCACGTCGACAAAAACCATCAAAATCCGGCCCCATAACTCGCGCTGGCTGGTAAACACCAACTGTAGGTGATAAAAATCAATCAAATTTAAAGACAACCAGATAAAAACCAATAAAAGATAGCGGAGAAACCGCCGTTCACGATCGATCATCCTAACCTCCCGGATACCCAAAGCATAACTTCCGGACAGAAATAATTCAAAATCCGGAAGCCATGCTGATTAACGAACCTGTTCTGCCTGCCGGGAGCGCAGTGCCCGGAACGGGGCAATCACCCAGGGCAAATCACCCAGAATTTTTACGACATATACCTGCGCCTCAATAAAGCGGATTCCCAAAGCGCGGGCTGCGGAAACACGGTGATGTCCATCCTTCACAAAATAGCGGTTGCCCACCTGAAACACCTCAATCGCCGGAACCGATTCATTGATTAAAAATTGTTCTGCCACCCCGACCCAGCGTTTTTCTACTCCCTTATCATGCAGTGGGAAAAATTTTGCATCAAAATCCTCGACACACCCAACCGAACCCATAATCTGATTCACAGGAATAGCTTGAATACCCAACGCATACGGGTTATCCAATTGACACTTCTTCTGAAAGGTAGAAAAATCCATCAATGCACAGGATTTACGGGTCAGGCGGCACCACAGTCGCCATATCCCTCCGCGAAACCGCATATTTCGATAAGCGCGACGGGCTCGTTTCCACACAATCACCTGCCACTGCTTGGGATCAATATGATTCACTGAGCGGTGATTGTCCATAGAGTGATATTTAAAATCCATCATCACGGTATACTCCTTACAAACGGGTTGAATGCCGCCCATCTGCAAGGATAAGAATACCCAATCCCGAGCGAAATGACATCCTTTCTCAAGCCAGGATTGGCATATCCAGGTGGATTAAATTTTCACTGGTCAAAGGGATAGGAATAAGAAATAATTATAGATTAAAGCGGATATTCAACACATCGCCATCTTTGACAATGTATTCTTTACCTTCCAGCCGCAACTTTCCTTTTGCTTTGAGTTCGTTCAGGCTGCCAAATTCGATCAGGTCATCATAAGTACATACTTCAGCGCGGATGAACCCTTTTTGCAAATCAGAGTGGATCACGCCGGCCGCCTCTGGGGCCGTCGCGCCAATCGCTACCGTCCAGGCGCGGCATTCGTCCGGCCCGACTGTAAAGAAGGATTGTAACCCCAATAGCTGGTAGGACAGGCGGATCATGCGGTTCAAGCTGGGTTCGGTGATGTTGTATTCCGCCATAAAGAGCGCGGTATCTTCCGCTTCCAGTTGGGCAATATCCATTTCCAACTTTCCCTGCAAAGAAACGACCATGCTGTTTTGATGAGGGTAATCCAGGCTGGGTGCTGATTGGCCTTCTGCCAGGTTAAAAACCACCAATACGGGCTTTAGGGTCAGGAAACCAAAGCCGGACAAACTGCGTTCATCTTCTGGGCTGAGTTCCATATCTCGCAACGGGATCTCTTCACTCAGGGCTGCGTGCAGGCGTTCAAACAAGGCAATTTCACGCTCCACCGTCAAGCGGTCACGCCCACCGCCTTTGCGGCGTTCATCCGCCAGACGTTCCAATTTGCGCTCCACAAATACGAGATCGTTCAACAAAAATTCACCGTCCATGATCGAAAGATCACGCACGGCATCTACACTGCCCTGATGGTGGGGCACATTTTCATCGGTGAAACTGCGCACGACGTGGATGAACCCATCCATTTGGGTGAGTTGGTTTAAGAGGGTACCCGAAATGCCGCTTTTGCCAGAACTGCCATCCAGGCCGGCTATATCGGCGTAGGTGACTTTGGCGTAAATTGTCTTTTTGGGATTGAAGAGGTGAGCCAGATTTTCCACCCGTTCATCAGGCACATCAACCACAGCCGTGTTGACTTGGATCTTTCCTGCTGACATTCCGGTGGGCATATTGCCTCTGGTTAATGCATTAAACAGGGTTGTCTTTCCGCTCTGTGGCAAACCAATAATTCCTAAACGCATAATTTTATCAATACCTTGACCCTTCCGAGATTTTTAGATATACTCACATTTGCACTCAAGCCGGAGTGGCGGAACTGGCAGACGCGCACGACTCAAAATCGTGTACCTTCGGGTATGTGGGTTCGATTCCCACCTTCGGCACAAACAGGATTATACCACCAGCAAGACACCCCCATCCCGGCAATTTTCAGGAAAGTTGATCGAACTCGCATCAGCTTTTTTTGATTCCACCCGCACCAGGCCGCTACCCCATACCGCCTACCTCCCCTTCCCCAGCAGCAGATTTTTCACTTCCCACCCAACATCGTGCGCTGGGAAGGCTTATTTCTTTTGCTGAATCAAAAGCTGAACGGCCTGATGCGGCGAATAAACGCGCTGCAACATCTGGGTGATGACCTCCTGCACCAAAGCGGGGTCCGTCTCACGCTGCCAGTCTTCCAAAAAGCTCTGAATCAATAAATCGTTTAATTCTTCTTGCAGGCGCAGCGCTTCCCGTTTTTGCCATTCGCCACGTTGCTGGAGAAAATGCCCATGTTCGAGAATCGCTTGGGCCACTGCTTGAATGCCAACGCCTTGGGTAGAAATGGTGGTTAACACCGGCACCTGCCATTGCTCATCACCTGGCGACGATTTAACCGCTGCCGGCTCATCGGCCAAATCAAAGGCCAGTGCGCGGTGATGCAGCTGCTCCACTGCCGAGGGAATGCCGGGTTGTCCCAGGGATAACATGGCTTTTAAGGTACGCACTGCATTTTCAGCCAGCGGCTGATCGGCCTTATTAACGACCAAAATATCAGCGATTTCCAAAATACCGGCTTTGCTGGCTTGAATATCATCACCCATGCCGGGGGCTTCGACGACGATGGTGGTATGTGCCAGGCGGGCAATATCCACTTCCGATTGCCCAGCACCGACCGTTTCAACAAAGATGATCGCAAACCCAGCCGCATCGAAGGCCTGCCCCATTGCTGAGGTCGTCCGTGCCAAACCACCCAGCGTACCGCGCGTGGCCATCGACCGAATAAAAATTCCCTCATCACCCGTCAAGTCCCGCATGCGCACCCGATCCCCCAGGACAGCACCCCCTGTGAACGGGCTGGAGGGATCGACAGCAATAATGGCGATTTTTCGGTCGCGATCGACCTGCCGGAAATATTTGACGAGCTGATTGACCAGGGAAGATTTTCCAGCACCGGGGGAGCCGGTCACACCGATGATATGCGCCTGGCCGGTTAATGGAAAAACAGCATCCAACGCTTGTTTTGCGGATGCTGTTTCGTTTTCTATGGCTGTTAATAACTTAGCTAACGCGTATCGATTCCCCGCCAGTACTGCCTTTACATCAATTTGTTTTTTCAAGGGATTACGCCTCTTATGACGATTTCAATCGCGTGACCCGTCTGAACCCCTCCCAACCCCATCCATGATTCGCATCGTACTTGTCTGTTGTTGGGAAATTTCTTTGACCTGGGCTAGGTTAGGCCGCTTCCGATTCCAAGACGATTCTACGAATTTCTTGTGAAATAAATTGGGTGGCCGTGCCCGGGCCATACACGGCGGTGACGCCCATTTCCAGTAAGCTGGGCACATCTTCTTCTGGGATGATGCCGCCCACAAATACCAAGATGTCCTGCAGCTGATGCTTGTGCAGTTCATCCATAATGCGCGGCACCAGCCCTAAATGGGCCCCCGAAAGAATCGACAGCCCGATCACATCGACATCCTCCTGCAAAGCGGCTTCGGCCACCATGGCCGGGGTCTGGCGCAAGCCGGTATAGATGACTTCCATGCCAGCATCCCTTAAGGCGCGTGCAATTAACTTAGCACCACGATCGTGCCCATCCAGGCCGGGCTTGGCAATTAAGACTCGAATTTTTCGTTCCATGCAGATTATTCTCCTGCTGTTTTGACGGGATCAACAATAGTTCTATTATACCGTGAAGAAATGCCGCTTTCATTGGTCATTATTCCATGATTTATCAGGCATTTGGTACTAATGTAATTGTTAAGGTTGCGGCGAATCTCCATCCGCATGCAGTCCGCCCTTCCAAAGGTTGGTCGTAAATTCAAACGGCTTCCTCGTGGGCTTTTTCGTTTTTGAGGACTTGTTTTCTGCCAGCGGATTATGTATAATTGATAATCATGGGCATCATCCGTCGTGTTTTCTTTACATTGCTTACTTTCATGCTCTTAGCAGGCGCAACCAGCCGGGGACTTGCACAAACAACAACCGAGTGGCTCTCTGATGAGACTGGTTTTGTGGTGCGGGGGGCATTTTTAGACTATTACCAAAGCACAGAGCATGCCCTGGCATTATTTGGTTATCCCATCACCGCGGAAATCAGCGACAATATGGGGCATCGCTTCCAATACTTCCAAAAAGCCCGTTTTGATCTGGATGAATCAACCGGCGTCGTTAGCTCCGGCACATTGGGTTCTTATCTGTACAACGCCGGCGAATATGAAACCGCCAATATCACCATGGATAACAGCCTTTGCCGCGTTTTTCCAAACGGCTATACGGTCTGCTATGGCTTCTTGCAATTTTATAACGCCAAAAACGGCGCAAAATATCTGGGCCTGCCCATTTCCGATACGGAAATTAATGGCAGCGGCTATCTGACGCAATACTTTGAAAATGGAATCCTGGAATGGAACCCCGATTTAGGAACCGGGCGGCGCGTACAGGTGGTCGATATAGGACGCATTTATTACGAACGAACTATCGGTTTTTTGCCCACCCCCCAACTTGGTAGCTCGATTGGACCGGCGGTTCCCTTAATCCCCCAGGTCAATGTGTTTACCTCGCGGGCAATTGTATCGGCCAACAGCGTCGAGGAAATCTTCGTGATCGTAAAAGATCAGTTTCAACGGCCATTACCCAATGCCCGGGTTTCGATAAAAATCACCCTGCCGGATGGCATGGACAGCGAATTTCCCGCCACGTTTACCAACAGCGATGGCATTTCCAAATTGGATATCCTGATTGGAGATTTTCAACCACAGGATGTGATCCACATCACCGCGACGGTCGTCGTCGCTGAAGAAACCGACCTGGCAAAAACCTGGCTTCGCGTGTGGTGGTAAGTTAAGCCCTCACTGCTTATGTACGTTCAAACCCGATCTCGCGGGCACTGCCATCGTCTGTGATCGTTTTTTGTTGCAGCTGGCGGCCATCATGGAAGATAATCTTTAAACCGCGCTGTGGAATGGCGTAATTGCCCTCACGTTCCTGAATGGTAAGGGTAGCGGTCTGCGCTGTAGTAGATAAGTTCATTTGCGTCAGGCTGTATGCACCGGCTTCATATCCAAAGCTGAGGCCGTCATCTTCATATAAAGTGAAGAAGCCTTCCCCCGGAAAGATATGAATGCTTAAAGGCTGGTCCGGTTTTTGGTGGGCTGTGGTTTGCAACCGGGGACCCATCGGGAGAATGGCTCCGCCGCGCACAAATAGCGGCAATTTATCGAGGGGTGCCGCGGCTAGAATATATTGCTCTCCGGCATAGCGTGTGCCCTCCCACCAATCAAACCATTCCCCTGCTGGTAAATAAACCTGCCTGGCACGCTGCCCCGGGGAGAGAATCGGGGCCGCCATAAGATAGCGTCCAATCAGGACTTGATCATCAATATGATAGGTTTGCAGATCGTCAGGATGGTGTAAGAACAATGCCCGCCATATTGGATATCCGCGCTGCGCCGCCCGCCAAAACACGGAATAGAGATAGGGCAACAATTGATAGCGCAGGTTTATGGCATCCCGGCAAATCGATTCCACTTCTTCCCCAAACACCCAGGGTTCGTGTGGTAGGGTGCCCGTGCTAGAGTGCCCGCGGCTGAAGGGGTACAACGCACCAATCTGCATCCAGCGTGCGAACAATTCCGGGGTAGCGTTGCCGAAAAATCCACCAATATCACCCCCCACAAAAGGCACCCCAGAAAGCCCCATATTGATCAATTGTCCCATCGACATCCGTAAATGCTGCCAACAAGAGGCATTATCCCCCATCCAGGAAGCGGTCCAACGCTGAATACCCGCAAAACCTGAGCGACATAAATGAAAGCTGCGCTGCTCTGGACGGTCCTTGCGCATACCCTCATAAGAAGCTTGTGCCATGCCGGAACCATACAAATTATGCAATTCAGCGTGGGTACTGCGTTCATCCGCTAGGCCTTGGTAGGCATCGCAGGGCAGCGTGCCGACCTGGCCGCCGCCTTCGCTGAAGGGTTTTTCAAAAACTGCCGGTTCATTCATATCGTTCCAGAACCCACTGATGCCATCAGCGATCAGTTTTTTCTGCCAGCTGCCCCACCATTTGCTCACATCCGGCCGGCTAAAATCGGGAAAAACGGATTCATCCGGCCAAACATAGCCTGTAGCTAATTCACCTTCCGCCGTGCGGATAAAGACATCCTTGGTACAGCCATCCTGATAAACCGCATAATCCGGGTCGACCTTGACCCCAGGATCAAGAATTGTTACCAGGCGGAATCCGGCTTCTTTTAAGTCGTCGGCCATCTTTTTGGGTTGGGGAAAACGATCCGCATGCCAGGTGAAAACGCGATAACCGCGCATATAATCAATATCGAGGTGAATGACATCGCAGGGGATTTCCTTTTTGCGAAAGGTATCGGCTAAGGCCCGCACATCGTTTTCGCTGCCATAACTCCAGCGGCATTGATGGTATCCCAAAGCCCAGATCGGCGGCAGCGGCATTTTCCCCAGCAGGTCAGATAGGGTTTCCATCACCTGCAAGGGCTGGGGCCCATAGATCACATACACATCCAATTCCTCCCCTTGCGATTCAAAGCGCAGTTCCCCTGGGGTGGTCAGGTCAAATGTGCTATGGCAGGTGCTGTTCACAAAGACCCCGTAACTCAATTGTGGACGCAGCGACAGATAGACTGGCACGGCCATATACATCGGGTCAACCCTTGCGCCGTGCGGCTGGGCGGGATCGGTTGTCCAGTTTTCCATCGCCTGGCCGGTTTTTTCCATTTGCCCGCCGCGCTCCCCAAAACCGTAAAAGTGTTCCTGTTGCTCTACCCGTTTGGTGAACCAGAAGCGATCCTCTTCCCACACCGGAGAGATCAAATCCGCAAAAAATGGTTTGCCCTCTGGGGTTAACATTTCTACCTGGGCCGTATCTTTATCCACGCGCACGGTGAAAGCCGGACTATGCAAAAATAAGGCATGCTGGGTTTGCTGTAATTCCACGCTGACCGGCTTAAAGCTTTCATCGGGCGCGGTCACATCCCAGGAATGACGCGGCTGAAATTCCCCGCCGGGCACAATGCGTACCCGCACCAAATTTGGCTCCAGGAACGTGATGCGCATGTGCGGATCACCACAGTCTACCCACAATTCACTCCCCTGAAAGCGGTATTCTCGTACTGCGCCTAAGATCGCCCTGGCTTTGATCATTGAATGCTCCTGTCGATAGAGGAACGCGCCCTCATCGGTATGGTTGGATTGGCATGGATTGTTTCTATCAATATTTTAACATAGCCTCGGGGAAAAACAGAGGGTTTCACCCTAACAAAGCGGATACCCAAAAAAAACCACCTCGATTAAAATTATTCTGCCCGTTTTGATTGGGCTAAGGCTTGTTTTTCGCGGGTGGATAAAAAGGCACTCTCCAGCGCATTTAGCTGCAACTGGCGGATTTGTTTTGGCGAGCAGCCAGCCTGCGGCGCGGCCACATTATACTCATGCAACAGATCAATTCCGCTGATGGCTGGGTCATCACTGTGGATGCTGACCAGTAATCCTTCCTCTAAAAATCGCGTGACCGGGTGACTGGCATAATCCTTCGCCGAACTGGTCTGCACATTGCTGGTTAAATTAGCTTCAATCCCGATCTGATGGCGGAACAACAGATCCATCAGGCTGGGGTCGTTGACGGCCGCCAGTCCATGCCCAATCCGGCTGGCACCCAAGACCTGCACCGCCTGGCGAATGCTCTCCGCGCCAGCCGATTCCCCGGCATGCACCGTGATCTTCAAGCCCTTGTCGCGGGCTTGGTCAAATAAACCCTCAAACAAAGCCGCCGGGAAATTGGCTTCATCCCCGGCCAAATCCAGCCCGGTGATTTGATCGGTGTATGCCAGAATTGCGTCCAGCTCTTTCGCAGCGGTTTCCAGGCCATACGTGCGGCTGAGGATGCCCAACAGCTTGACCGGCATCCCGCTTTCCTGACTGGCGGCCTGGCTGCCATCGATGACCGCCTCGACCACCGCCTGGGGAGCCAGGTGATGCGCTTCGGCCATAAACCAGGGGCTAAAGCGTAATTCGAGGTAGTCAATCCCTTCTTGGCGGGCATCCCGCACGGCTTCGTAAGCCACACGGCGGCAGGCATGCGCATCGGCTAAGACCTGCATCGGAATGGTAAACTTTTCGATAAAAGCCATTACCCCGGGCTGTTGCTGGGTAATCTGCACAAACGGGCGCAGTCCCTCTACCGAATCAGCCGGCAGGGGGAGATTGTGCTGATGGGCTAGATCCAAAATCGTTTCCAAGCGGATGCAGCCCTCCAGGTGGCGGTGAAGATCAATCAGGGGTAAGTCTTGTGCGATCATGGTTTATCCTTTGTATTTTAGTATGCTATTCAAAATTTTAACATGAATATGGAAAGGTCGGGGAATTCGGCAAACCTCGGGCTACCCTCTCCGGGCACACCTATATCCTCCCCGAGGACATCCCTGTTGTTGGGGCAGCCACAAGGGACTGCCCCAACAACTCTCATTATTTTTTAACCTTTACCCCCCATTTATTCATCTTTTCTTAATCTTTTACCCGTATAGTTAAGTCATTCAAGTCTGTTTTACAAATTGGGTGAAAAACAGGCACATTGATTCAGATTTCTATTTTAGAACTCTCCTCTCTCTGACATCTGCGAAGGATCCGGCAAAATCCTTCGCAGATTTCTATTTAACCATCCCGCTGCAAAAACTTTATGCAAATCTTCTCTTTAAACCCCTTTCCGATTTTCTTCACGGTATAATGGGCTGTATGGAATTTAAACACCGTACGCAATTTGACGAGTCACTGAAATCTGACTGGAATCGTTTATTAAACAAAAGTACGCTTAACCTGCCCTTTTTGCGGTTTGAATATTTACAAAACTGGTGGGAAACGCGCGGCGGTGGGGAATGGCCTGCGGACAGCCAATTGGTTATCATCAGCGCTCACCGGGACGATAACTTGGTCGGCATAGCCCCCTTATTTTTAGCACAGCACGAAGGCCATGCCTGTCTGTTAAACCTGGGTGCGATTGAAATTTCCGATTTCTTAAACGTCCTGGTACAGCCGGAAGATGTGGGCGAGTTTGCCAGCGGGTTGTTGGATTTTCTGGTTCTGAATCCCGATCTGCCGGCCTGGGAGAAGCTCGATCTATATAATATCCTGGAAACCTCCCCGATCATCGATGCCTTAAAAAAAGAAGCGACTGCCCGCCAATGGGGATTCCATGCCGAACGTTTACAACCCGCTCCGTTTGTCAGCCTACCCGGAGATTGGGAAACCTACCTGGCGAATATCGACAAAAAGCAGCGTCACGAAATTCGCCGCAAAATGCGTCGCCTGGAAAAAGCCGATGTGGAATCACGCTGGTACATCGTGAAAGATGCTGCCACCTTGGATGAAGAAATCCAAAGCTTTTTCGATCTGATGGCTCAAGACCCCCAAAAAGCGGCCTTTCTGACAGAGGCCATGCAAACCTATATGCGCAACCTGGTTCACACCACCTGTGAGGAAGGCTATTTACAACTGGCTTTTTTGGAAATTGATGGTCACAAAGCGGCTGCCTACCTGAGTTTTGACTATAACAACCGCATCTGGGTGTATAACTCCGGCTTCGACGATCAATTTTTGTCCTGGTCTCCTGGCTGGGTCTTATTATCCTATCTCTTACAATGGGCCAACCAAAATCAGCGCCAAGCATTTGATTTTTTGCGCGGTGATGAAAAATACAAATATCGCTTTGGCGCGGTTGATCGTTTTATCCGGCGCATAACGCTGACGCGATCCTAGGTAGCCCTGCCTTTACCCTTTTACGCACGGGAGGCCCTCATGCTCACCCAAGAAACTGTACTGGAGATCTTATCCCACGTCATTGACCCTGAATTAGGGCGCGATCTGGTCAGCTTAGGGATGATCCGGGAAGTCGTCATCGCGGGTGATGTGGTTCGATTTAAGCTGGTATTAACCATCGCCACCTGCCCGATGCGTCATCTGATGGCCGAAGATGCCCGTCAGCAGCTCCTCAGCCACCCAGAGATCGAGCAGGTGGAGATTGAATTTGGGGTGATGACCCCCGAAGAACGTCAGGCGGTATTAGCATCCAGCAAACCGCAACTGCCCAAACTAAACAATATGAACCGCATTGGGCAGGTGCTATCCGTGATGAGCGGCAAAGGCGGGGTGGGCAAGTCGTCCGTGACAGCCATGTTAGCGGTGGAATTAGCCCGCCAGGGTCAAAAAGTGGGCATTCTGGATGCGGATATTACCGGCCCCAGCATTCCCAAACTATTCGGCCTGCCCCCAGGCGGCTTACGCGGCGGCCCGCAAGGCCTGTTACCCGCTGTCACCCCGTTGGGCATCCGCATTGTCTCCAGCAACCTGATGTTAAAAGAAGAAGACACCGCCATTGCCTGGCGCGGTCCGATGGTGGCGGGTTTAATTAAGAAGTTCTGGGATGATGTCTTATGGGGCAAACTGGATACCCTGTTGGTCGATCTGCCACCCGGCACGACCGATGCCACCCTGACCGTAATGAACACCCTGCCGATCAAGGGGGTGATGCTGGTCAGCACACCGCAGCAGCTATCCAGCCTGGTCGTGCGCAAAGCCGCCAATCTGTTGATGCGCCTCGATATTCCCATTCTAGGTGTGATTGAGAATATGAGCTTTTTCCGCTGCCCGGACTGCGGCGGGGAACACAACCTGTTTGGCCCCAGCCATGCGGCCGAGATTGCCGAACATAGTCAGGTCGAACTTTGCGCCCGCCTGCCGGTCGATCCCGGCATTGCCGAATACTGCGATGCCGGGCGGGTAGAGGATACCCACCTGGAAGCTATCGAAAAACTTGCCCAACAGTTAATTGCAGAAAGCTAAGTTAACGCGGCCACCATCACCATGGCCAGCGTCACCCCGCCAAACATAAAGCCCGCCAAGAGGGAAAGCTGGTGGTTTAAGGCTATGTATAAAATAAAGGGGAAAATGAGCGCGAATCCAAAAGCAATTACTTGAACGCCAATTTTGTATTTCTTTTTCCAAGCTGAAAACTTTTCACGCTGCATGCCCAGATTATAAATCCTGATAGATCTTCCGTAAAGGAAGAACAATACGAAAGGTAATTCCGGCTTCATTTTGACATTTTTTACGGCAAACCACCCCCCCTTCCCAAGTTCATTCACCGAATTTACGGGGCACTCAGGGCGAGGCAACCGGCTGTCTTTTTAAGGATATTAACCGACTCTGCCCCGCCCCTATAACCGTTTATTTTATTAGGCTTCAACAGCCTTTCGTTTTCGTTTGATCAACTTCACACCGTCAATCACCAATAGAACGAGAAGACTCGCGCCGATGGTGATCAGTAATTCCAATCCGGTTAAGGATACGGTTTTAAATATGTTTTGCATAAAGCCCAAATAGACGACACCCATTTGCAGCGCAAAGGTAAACGCAACCGCCGCTAACAGGGTTTTATTGGTGAAGATCCCCGCTTCCCACAGGGTCTGACTTTCCGAGCGGCTGGCCAGCGCATTCCCCATCTGCGCGAGGGTTAAGGTCGTAAATACCATCGTCTGCCAGGCCTCGCTATGTGTGGAAGTATAAGCCCACCAACCAACCGCCAAAGAGATCGCGCCCATCAAAAACCCGATCCACAAGATGTCAACCCCCATGCCCCGACCAAAAATCTTTTCCTTCGGATCACGCGGCGGCCGGTTCATGGTGTTGGGTTCAGCGGGTTCCTGGGTCAGAGCCAGGCCAGGCAACCCATCGGTCACTAAGTTGACCCACAAAATTTGCAGGGGTAAGAGCGGCAACCCCAGGCCAACAAACGGGCCGGCCAGCATCACCAAAACTTCGCCCGCATTCGAAGTCATCGTATATTTAATAAATTTACGGATATTTTCATAAATACGGCGGCCTTCGCGCACCGCGGAAACAATGGTTGCAAAATTATCATCCACCAGCACCATATCGGCTGCTTCCTTAGATACATCCGTGCCGGTGATGCCCATTGCCACCCCAATATCGGCTTTTTTCAGCGCCGGGGCATCATTGACCCCATCGCCGGTCATGGCAACGATTTCACCCTGTTCTTGTAATGCGCCTACAATGCGTAATTTATGCTCTGGTGAAACACGCGCAAACACAGAAACATCTTTCACCTTTTCTTTCAGCTCGGCATCCTCCATTTTCGCCAATTGGACCCCGGTAATGGTCTGGTCGTTCTCGGTGATACCCAATTCCTGGGCGATGTGCAGGGCGGTTAAGGGGTGATCCCCGGTGATCATTATCGGGCGCACACCGGCTTGGCGGGCTGTCCTAACGGCCTCTCTCACTTCCGGGCGGGCCGGGTCGATCATGGCGAACATGCCGACAAACACCAAATCCTTCTCAAGCTCTTCTGTAACGTTCCCATTATTGCAGTGCGTACAGGGACGAAAAGCTACCCCTAAAATGCGCATGCCCTTTAACGCCAGGTCATTATTCGCGTCCAAAATGCGCTGTTTCCATTCGGAATCGAGCGTCAGCACCTCACCATCTCGCCACACGCGGTCGGAAATATCCAGCAGCCCATCCACCGCGCCTTTGGTAATGGCGATATAGTCTTCACCCGTATCAAATTGCGGAGAATCAAACAGGTTCTTTAAGGTAGACGGCAATTTTTCAGGTTGTACCGAATGATGAACGGTCGTCATCCGTTTCCGCTCCGAATCAAAGGGCAGCTCTGCAACACGCGGCAAGGCCTTTTCTAATTTATCTTTCCATAAACCAGCCCGCACGGCAGCCACCACCAGCGCCCCTTCGGTGGGGTCGCCCACCGAGGAAAAGCCGCCTTCGGTTTCTTCCAAAACGGCATCATTACACAAAGCACCCCCCGCCAGCATGATCGCCACCGCGCTGTTTTGATCAATGATGGCAGCCGTCGCTTCAGATTCACTGATAGTGGGACTAAAATCTGACAAATTCTCCTGCAAATCGACCCGATTTCCGGCCACATCTAAGAGCGTAACCGTCATCCGGTTTTCGGTTAAGGTGCCGGTCTTATCGGAGCAAATAATGGTTACCGAGCCGAGGGTTTCCACAGCCGGCAGTTTTCGGATAAGGGCGTTCCGTTTTAACATGCGCTGGGCACCCAAGGCCAGGGCAATCGTCACCACAGCCGGCAGACCCTCCGGCACGGCAGCGACGGCCATGCTGATGCCGGTCAGGAACATGGTGCGTATCGGTTCCCCCCGTACAATGCCTAATCCAAATACGACTGCTACAATAATGATGGCGACAACGGCCAGCGTCTTCCCCAACTGGTCTAATCGCCGCTGGAGCGGGGTTTGATCCTGGCCCACCGATTGGATCATCTCGGCAATTTTGCCCAGTTCGGTCTGCATACCCGTTTCGGTGATGATGGCAGTGCCGCGCCCATAAGTAACTACCGTTCCCATAAAGATACGGTTATGCTGATCGCCCAGGGCGGGATGTTCTTTATGAATGGCTTCCAATGACTTTTCCACGGGCTCCGATTCCCCGGTCAGGATCGATTCCTGTACACGCAAATTGGCACTTTCCACCAAACTGCCATCGGCTGGAATGGAATTGCCCGCTTCCAGGAAAATAATATCCCCAGGCACCAATTCTTGGGCGGAAACTTCGGTGATTTTTCCGTCGCGCCGCACGCGCACCTTCGGCACCGACATTTTCTTTAAGGCGGCCATAGCTTGTTCGGCGCGATATTCCTGCGTGAACCCAAGAATCGCATTTAACACCACAATGACAAAGATCGCAATAGCATCTTTGTATTCACCCAAAAATATGGTGATGACCGCGGAAATAACCAAAATGACGACCATAGTTTCGGTCATCTGTTCCCATAGAATCTTCCACGGGCTTTTGGTACCACGATCCTCTAATTCATTTTTGCCGTACTGCTCCCGGCGGCTGCCGACTTCAGCTGACGAAAGGCCATTCTCTAGGTCACTTTCCAGCTCCTGCACCACCTGGGGTGCTTCTTTTGCAAACCAATTGCTCATGTTAACCTTCCGTTCATTGTCACTATTTCTCTTGGTTAGTGGGTAAGGTCTTCCTTGTGCTTCATTAAAAAAAGACCTGCACACCTGAGTGTGTTGGTCTCGCAAACGCAACAATGCGCATGAACTGCCGGGAGGTTCACTCCGTGATGTCGACAGGCCATTCCCAGGTGGGAAAGCTACTCCCCAAATCTATTTTCGAGTATAGAGGAGGAATTAATCCCTGTCAAGATCTTGTGTATATTACTGAAACCGGAAACAAGGAAGCCCTCTCATGCACGTTTACCGGCGGGCTTGGGACTATACGGCGGATTCGCTTAGCAAAGCGGCGCGTTCGCTCAGGCTTAATTCCTCAGTTTGTTTTTTGAAATTTTGCAGGTTGATGCGGCCTAATAAGATCAACGAAATAACCAGCATCACAGTTTCAAGGGCAAACACAAGCACATACCCATATACTGCGTTTTGAAACAGCTCGGTTGCCAGGTCACGCACGACACCCCCCATCAAGGTTCCCAAAAAACGTGATAAGGCATTGGCTACCCCCCAGGCACCGATGAATAACCCCACCCGTTCGGTGGTCATATCCAGCATCAGGGATAAATTCGAGGTGGTGCTGGCACCCGTACCAAATCCGAGCAATAAAACCCCGCCATAAAATAGAGAGCTGTTGGACAACAAACCGCTGATCGAGATGGCGATAAACCCGCCCATCGCAATCCAGGCCGAGAAACGAGCAACCGTTTTTTTAGCCACCCAGCGCTCCAAAAAGCTGGCAATTACCAGGGCGATTAAGACACACACCCCCCAGATCGAGGTGATGCGGGTCGTGGCCTGCACGGATAAGCCAAACGCTTCCGCGCCAAACGGTTCCAATAACACATCCTGCCCTAGAATAGCGGCTAATAACACCGTCAGGTAGACAAAAAAGGCCTTGGCCTGTGAGCTTTCAAATACCCCGCGCATTAAGACCAGCCAGGGCGTGCGTTCTTCTTTGCTCAGTGCGCTGGCTGGGGTTTTCTCACGAGGTTCCAACTTGAACAAGCCTATCAAACCCAATACCAGTGCCACCAGGGCTACATACCGAAAGGCCTGCTGTAAAATTTGTGGCGAATACGTTTCCAATAAGCTGCTTAATCCGGCTGCTGTCAGGATGATACCGACGATCATAAAAACCCACATGACGGCAATCGTGCGAGAACGCCCTTTTTCGCCGGATAACTCGGAGGCCAACGACAGGTAGGACACGCTGGCAAAATTGTAACCCATTCCCCAAGCTCCAAACACCAAGGCACTCAGCAAAAGGCCCAGCCAAAAATTGTCGGGCATCACAAACACAGCCATCGGCGCAATAGCCACCCCCGCCACCGTTAATAACAACCCAAATAAAATATAGGGCGTCCGCCGCCAGCCAAAAATGGGGTGGCGGTCGGCATACGAGCCAATCGCGACCTGAATCGGTGAGAACAAATATGGCAAAACGGCTAAGATGGAAACCAGGGTCGCCGAAAGGGCTAATTCTTTAATCATCACTCGGTTTAAGGTGCTGTTGATGGGCACCATGGTCATCGCGACCGCCACATGGATCAATGCTAACTGGATTCGTTTTCTTAACATACGCCTTCCTGGTTTGTATGAAAGTACATAGTAAATTTACCCCAAAATATTAAATTTAAAATTAAATTGTAGCGGTTTTTACAAAAGGGTATCCCTTTTTTTGTATCGTACCCACACGGGAGAAGGATGGTTGGCACCGTTACCCTGAATGACATGCACTTCATCCGAAATTAGCTACAGTTCAAACTGCTGGAATAACAAACTAGTAATGACGGTCATCTCGTTTTTAGCAAAATTCATACCGGTGCATTTGTGCATCCCGCCGCCAAAACCCACAATCGCGAACGGATTTTTGCCTTCTTTTCGCTGCGGTGAAAAACGATGCGGATCGTATTGCTGCGGGTTGGTGAATACGTCTTGCAGGGCATGGGAATTGGCTGCATTAGCGATGAGCTGCCAGCCTACCGGTATTTCGTAGTCACCTAAGGTGATTGGTTCTTCCACTGTGCGCAGCTGAACATCCGCAGAAGGGCGCAAACGGGTGGTCTCATCAATTGCCCAGGCAATATGGTCAAGCTCAGCGATTTGTTTCCCATCCACTTCAGTACCCGCGGATAATTTATCTTCAATTTCTTGCTGAACCAATTTTAAATATTCGGGATGCTGTAATAAAAGGGTGATTGTCCAAGCCGCCTGACCCGCGGTGGTTTCGTGGCCAGCAAATAACAAGCCCATAAACATATTCATAATCATTTCATCGGTCAAGAATTCACCATCTTTCATGGGATAGTTCAGCAAAATCGTGATCAAATCTTCATATTCGGAGGGATTTTCGCGTCGTTTTTGAATGAGTTGGTTAAATACGGTACGAATCTTAAGCCGTGCCTGATCACGACGGCGAAATTTCGGCAGGGGTAAATTGGGCGGTAAAACCGGATCGAGGGCATTACTGATGGCATCATATTGCTGCCAGAATACCTCACCTAATTCTTGTTGAAAGTCCGGACCGATGAAGGCACGCCCGGCAACAAATTGTGTCAACCTTAACATGGCAGCGGTCACATCCATTTCACCGGATTCGCCAAGCGATTCCAACCAATGCTGAACTTCAAAATTCATTGCTTGAATATAGCCTACCATCCGTTCCCGCCGGAATATTTCTTGGAGTAAGGGTCGCTGGTTCGTATAAAGCTGCTTGCTAGCGGTAAATAAAACCTCGCCAAAGGAGGCTTTTAAAAATTGATACCCGTCCTGCATATTCAGAGCTTTATCGGTTTGCATATAAAACTGCTTGTTATAGTCTGCACCGGTGAGTACCACCGCATTACGCGGACCAAGTTTAATCGTAAAAAGATCGCCGTGTTCCTGGTATCCACGTTTGAATAATGATTCACGATCTTTCATCATCTCTAAAGCATGGCCGACGAGGGGAAAACCCCCAGAAACAAGCGGAGGCGTTTTGGTTGTCATAGCTCCTTCTTTCTATATTCAGGCATTTACATCTATTATAAAGGAATTGATACCGCTTGGCCTTATGTTTTTCCGCTATTTCTAAAGTACAGTATTCCAGCCTGACACTTCCTGCCCTGGTATTGTGGTCTGCTAGAAGAAATACCCTCGCAGGAATTAGACTCTTTTCCTGAACTCGCATACAAGTTAGAATATCCCTTATAATTTATGCTTTAAAGCAATGAACACCAGGGTGAGGGGGGCACCCAGATGTTCAATAGAATAATTATAGCGGAGAAACATTAGAAGTAAATTAAAAAAACGTGGGAAAATGCGGGGTTTTATGGGGCTTTATGGCGTTAGAAAACCACCGCTCTTTTTCTGCTCGTGCTATAATCACGCCGGTACAAGACGACATGCTTGCACAAGGATATTTTTGTGGTGAAATTAACTTTTCTTAACTGGTTTTTAGCATTCCTGCCCGTATTAACAGTCTTACTATTAATGTTAGGGTTCAAGTGGGGCGGCTCCAAAGCTGGGGCGTTCAGTTGGTTTGTGACCATCCTGACCGCGATTGTTTTCTTTGGGGCCGGGGCGCGGCTGATTGCCTATTCCCAGGTGAAAGCGACCATCCTCAGCATCGATGTCATTTTGGTGATCTGGATGGCCTTGTTATTATTCCATGTCTCCAATCAAGCCGGTGCCATTCAAATGATCGGTGACGCCCTGACCAGCCTGACCCCCGACCG
>JACDJC010001058.1_pt1 | contig 26689 bp, 27 predicted proteins | sample 7454191 | NCBI WGS metagenome assembly JACDJC01 (sample SAMN14253291, study PRJNA609438) | sludge metagenome | isolation source: sludge after 25d culture with pyrite and EDTA | collected 2018-12-20 | reverse complement strand
GCCACGCTGTTCGGCGCCGTGCGGCAGTGAGGTGGAGTTTCATCCGTCGGCCCGGGCGGGCGGCGGTCTCTTGCACGGGAGTTCATATGTCGTTCCGTCGAATCGTTTCCGTGGTGCTGCTGGCGGCATACCTGCCGGCGTGCACGAGTTTCCATGCCACCACCCAGCCGCTGGCGGAAGTCACGGCCGCCCCCTCGGCCCCGGCGCACATCCGCGTCACGACCACCACCGGCGCGCACATCGAGGTCGATTCTCCGCGGGTGGCCAACGACACCCTGTACGGATCCACCTGGGTCACCGGGCCCGGTGGCCAGCAGCGGGCAGGGATCATGACCATCCCCGTCTCCGACATCCGGACCGTGGAAGTGAAGAAGGGTGACGGGATGAAGACCCTCCTGCTCGTCGGTGGCATCGTGGGGGGATTGCTCATCCTGAGCGCGGCAGGCTGCAGCGAGACGGACTACGGCTGCTGACGGCCCGGCTCAGGCTGGGGCCGAGAAGCGGCATCACTTGTGATTCCGGAGGATCTCGTGCAATTCCGTCGAATCGTGTCCCTGCTTCTCCTGGCCGCGTACCTGCCGGCCTGCACCGCGTACCAGGCCACCCAGCAGCCGCTGTCGGAGTTGACCGCGCCGCCCAAGCCCGTGGGCCTGGTGCTGGTGAAGACCGCGAACGGCGATGCGATCGAGGTGCGTGATCCCCGCGTCGCCGGTGATACCCTGGTCGGCCACGGCACCTCGACCGTGACGAAACTCCCGGTCGAGAAGGTCCCGATGGACCAGGTTCGCGGCGTGGAGGTGAAGCGGTTCAGCGCAGGCAAGACAATCGCGCTCGTCGTGATGACGGCCGGTGTCGCGGCCCTTGTGGGCGTGATGTCCGTGAACTCGAGCCTTGGCGACGGGTCGTACTTCTCCTACTGAGCGGCTTGGCCGACCGCCTGCGGTTACATTTCCGCCTCCGACCCCGTACCGGAGGCACGATGGAGTCCCGCCGAGTCGAAGCCCTTGCCGATGGCGTCTTCGCGATCGCGATGACGCTGCTGGTGCTCGAGGTGCGCGTGCCCGAACTGCCGGAGCCGATCACTGGCACCGGGATGCTCGACGCCCTGGGCGGCCTCCTCCCGAGCGTCGCCGGCTACGTGGTGAGCTTCGTCATCCTCGGCATGATCTGGATCGGCCACCACAACCAGTTCCGCTTCATCCGCCGGGTGGACCGCGCCCTCCTCTGGCTCAACATCTTCTACCTGCTCTGCGTCGCCTTCGTCCCGTTCGCGACCGCCTTCCTGACCCGCTACCCCCTCCAGCCCGCGTCCCTGCTGATCTATGGCGGCACGCTCCTCCTCGGCGGGCTGATGCACCTGCTCCACTGGAACCACGCCGTGGGACACGGGCTCGTCACCGAGGAGGTGACGCCGGAGGTCGACGAGCTGTTCCGCGAGCGGATTTCGATGGGGATCGCGGTCTACCTGGCCGCCACGCTGGCGGGGGCGTTCTTCCCCAAGGTCGGGCTGGTCCTCTTCGCCTGCATGCCGATCCTCTACATGCTCCCCGGCCGGATCGATCCCCGCCTGGTCGAGGAAGCCGCCGCGGAGGAGTAGCGTATCCCCTCCGGTGTCAGTTTGACCGAGCTGCCACGCCCCGCTTGTCACCGTGACAGGCGGGGCGTCTCTCGTCTGTCAGGATGACAACGTGGCACTGGCACGCCGGCTGCATTTCCCCCTGGCCGACGGGCCGCCGAGCATAGCCCGAGACCAGAACCCATTTTCAAATCCTGGAGGAGTGCACCATGTTGACGCTGACCCGCCGCCCGACCCGCATGCTGGACGACGTCTTCTACGGCTGGCCGTTCGGGCAGGAGCCGGACGGCACGCTGACGGCGAGCTGGACCCCCGCCGTGGACGTCTTCGAGGACAAGGATCATGTCCGGATCACTGTCGAGGTGCCTGGCGTGAACCCCGACGACATCAAGATCTCGCTGGAGCAGAACACGCTGACCATCAGCGGGGAGAAGAAGCAGGTGAGCGAGGAGAAGACCGAGCGGGTGCACCGCTATGAGCGGACCTACGGCAGCTTCACCCGGCGCTTCACCCTGCCGTCCACGGTGGACGCCGACAAGATCGAGGCCAAGGCCGAGTACGGGGTGCTGTCGCTGACCATCCCGAAGGCGGAAAAGGCCAAGCCACGGTCGATCGCCATCAACGTCGGCTGACCGCCGGACCACTCTGGCAGGACGCGCCCCTCCCCGGACAGACCGGGGAGGGGCGCGGTGTTTCGGGCCCACTTGATGCTCGCTTGACCCGCCTGCGCCATCCTCATCTCAGCTCTGCCGAGGATGGCTCCCGTGAATGCTCCGAAGCTCTGCACCCGATGGATCGCGACCGCCCTGCTTGCAGCGTACCTCCCTGGCTGCGTGACTTACAACCTCATGCCCGATCCGGCCTCGACGCTGAAAGCTCCACAGGCCGAGTTCAAGCAGGTGCAAGTCACGCTCAGGACCGGAGCGCAGTTCACCCTGCGGTCCCCGCGGGTCGAGGGCGACTCGTTGCGGGGAACCTGGCCGAACTCTCTCGTGCAGAGTGTCGCTTTGAGCGATGTAGCCGCAGTACAGGTGAAGCGGACCAGCGTCGAACGGACGGTTGGGCTGGCGGTGCTCATGGTCGCAGCGGCCCTTGGGGTGGCCTTGACCGTGGCGATAGTTCCCCTCGATTGACCCCCGGGCTGCCTCCCGTCTCAGGAGGGTGCCCCGGTCTCGAACCGCCAGGTGCTCAGGACGCGCCCACGTCCAGCCCCGCTTCCAGCGCGAACCGCGTCAGCCCCGCCACCGTGCGGATCCGGAGTTTCCGCATCAGGCTCTCGCGGTGCGTCTCCACCGTGCGGTGGCTGATCCCGAACCGCGCCGCGATCTCCTTGTTCGTCTCCCCCTTCACGATTCCGAGCAGCACGTCCCGCTCACGCCCGGTCAGGGCGTCGAGCGCCTGGCCGCGCTGCGACTCCTCCAGTTCGCCGCGCACCGCGGTGGTGAGCATCGCCGCGATCTGCCGGCTGTAGTACGACTCTCCCGCGTGCACCGCGGCCACGGCATCGCGGAGCTCCGTGGCGGCCAGGTCCTTGAGCAGGTAGGCGTGGGCCCCGGCGCGCACCGCCTCGAGCACGTATTCCGGGTTGTCGTGCATGCTGAGGATGACGACCCGCACCCCGGGCAGCTCCTCGTGCAGCGCGGCCGCCACCTGCAATCCGGTCATGCCGGGCATCGTGATGTCGAGCACCGCCACGTCGGGCACATGTTCCTTCGCCATCGCCAGCGCCTGGTCCCCGCTGGCCGCTTCGGCCACCACCTCGAAGCCGGGCGCCTGCCGGAACACGTGGCGGATACCCTCGCGCACGATGGCGTGGTCGTCCGCGATCAGGATGCGGATGGGAGTGCGGTCGTCCGTCATGGCGTCATTCCTCGGTTGTTGAACCTGCTCCGGCCAGCGGCACGGTCACGCGAATCCGCACGCCGTCGCCCGCGGGGGCCTCCACCGTCACCGTGCCGCCGAGCGCGCCGATCCGCTCCCGCATGCCGGTGATGCCCATGTGACCCGGGCGCTCGATCGTGGCGGGCGTGATGCCGTCGGGGAGCCCGCGGCCGTCGTCCTGCACCGTCAGCGCCAGCGTGCCGCGATCCTGCCGGATCGAGACGGCGATCGACTTCGCCTCCGCGTGGCGAGCCACGTTGGACAGCGCCTCCTGCAGCGCCCGGAAGAGCGCCAGCTCCGCGTCCTTCGACAGCGCGCCGACGGTGCCGGGGGCCTCGAGCGTCACGGCGAGCCCGCTCCGCTCGGTGAACTCCGTGATGAGCGAGCGGAGCGCCGGCAGGAGGCCGAGGTCGTCGAGCAGGGAGGGGCGGAGGGAGTGCACCACGCTCCGGATCCCGCGGATGCCGGTGTCCACCAGCGAGAGCGCGTGGTCGATGCGGCCGGCGGCCTCGGGCGGCACGCCGTCGCGCAGCACGCCCAGCTCCATCTTCACCGCGGAAAAGACCTGCGCCGTCTCGTCGTGCAGCTCCCGGCTCAGCCGGCGCCGCTCCTCCTCGTGCTGCTCCACCATCCGGGCCGACAGCCGCGCCAGTTCGACGGTGCGGGCGTGCAGCCGGCGCGTCAGGTCGGCGTTCGCGAGACCGGCCCCCACCTGCTGCCCGAGGGTCACGAGGAAGCCCTCGTCGAGCGCCGCGAAGGGATCGCGGGCCGTTCCCGTCAGCACGAGCGCGCCCGACGCCTCGGTGCCGCGGAAGACCGGCAACACCGCCTCGTAGAGGTGATCGCGTCCCCGGCGCGCGGGGGAGGGCCCGAGCTGCGGCCGGCCGGAGTCCATCGCCTGCGCGAGCCGGGCCGCCAGTTCCGGCGGTGGCGTCGGCGGCCAGTGGGCGCAGGCCCCGGCGCCCCGGACGCACCGCACCCCCTCCTCCGTCCGCGCGTAGAGCGCAGTCCCGCTTACGGCCGGGAGTGCGAGCGGCCGCTCGAGCAGCGCCGCGATGACGTCCTGGTCCTCCCGTCCCGCGCGCTGCAGGTCGCCCGACAGTGCGCCGAGGGCGCCGAGGCCGCGCCGCAGGTCGTCGAGCACCAGGAGGAGGATCCCAGTGCCCACCGCGAGCTCGAAGAAGATGTCGAGGTAGTAGCCCCAGGGATTCCACGCTCCCTGCGCCCGGAGGATCAGGTAGTCGAGGTGGTGGATGCCCCAGAGCAGGAAGGAGCCGGCCAGGAGCCCGGCGCCGGTGCCGCCGACCCGGTCGAAGTGCCGGAAGAACACCCAGCCGGTGGCCAGCGTCGCGAACGAGAGGAAGAGGACCGCCGGCAACGCCGCCCAGACGAAATGATCCAGTCGGTAAATGGCGATATAGGACCAGACCGGCGGGAAGAGCGCGACCAGGAAATAGACGTGCCGCCAGCGCGGCTGGCGCACGAACACCAGCGCCGCCCAGAGCAGGGCGAGCGCCGTCCACCCGGTGAAGACCTGGTGCCAGTACAGCCACCCCGGGCGCGCGGTGGTGAGGAAACTGAGGATGGCCCACATGCGGAGGACGTACATCCCCCACGCGGCGGCGAACCAGGCGAAGTAGGGCTTCCGGTACCGCCGGTACAGGTGCAGGCAGAGCGCCGCCAGCGCCGCGAGGATGACCGCCTCGAGGATGGCGGCCGCGCGTTCCAGCCCGACGACCGGCAGGGGAAGTTGCATGTCGAAAAGATAGCGGCGCACCCCGCCTCCCTGCCGACCCGGCCCCCGGCGCGGTATCTTCGCCTTTTCCCCCTCATCCGGACGACCACGCGTGACCGAGACGCCGCCCATTGTCGAGTTCCGCCGCGTCAGCAAGTCGTTCGGCGACACCCGCGCCGTGGACCGGGTCTCCTTCTCCATCCGGCGCGGCGAGTTCTTCTCCCTCCTCGGCCCCAGCGGCTGCGGCAAGACCACCACCCTCCGCCTGCTGGCCGGCTTCGAGACCCCGGACCCCGACGGCGGCGAGGTGCGCATCGACGGCGAGGTGGTCAACCTCCGCCGCCCCTACGAGCGCCGCATCGGGATGGTCTTCCAGAGCTACGCCCTCTTCCCCCACCTCTCGGTCGAGCGGAACATCGCGTTCGGGCTCGAGGAGCACCGGGTGCCACGCACCGAAATCCCGGGTCGGGTGGAACGGGCCCTCGGGCTCGTCCGGCTGGCGCCGGCCACCTTCGCCCGCCGCCGGCCGCACCAGCTCTCCGGCGGCCAGCGGCAGCGGGTGGCGCTGGCCCGCGCGCTGGTGCTCGATCCCGCGATCCTCCTCCTCGACGAGCCGCTCGGCGCCCTCGATCTGCAACTCCGCAAGGAGATGCAGCTGGAGCTCAAGACGCTCAATCGCGAGCTCGGAATGACCTTCGTGTACGTCACCCACGACCAGGAGGAGGCGCTTGCCATGTCGGACCGGATCGCCGTGATGAGCGACGCGCGCGTGGCGCAGCTCGGCACGCCGGCCGACATCTACGAGAACCCACGGACGGAGTTCGTGGCGGGGTTCATCGGGGAGGCGAATCTCTTCGAAGGACAGGCGGGGAAGCGGGGAAGCGGGGACGTCACCACATGGACGGTGACTGCGGCCGATGGTGCCCGGTTCAGGGTGCCGGACCACCCCGGCATCGCGGAGGGCGCCGCGGTGCGGATCGCCGTGCGGCCCGAGTGGCTCGACCTCTTCGAGCCGGGCTCAGTCCCCGCCGGGGAGAACGCCTTTCCCGGCACCGTGCGGGACATCGTCTATCTCGGGGAGACGATGCACGTCGTGGTGACGCTCTCCGACGGCCGGGTGGTGCGCGTGGCGCTGCGGAACGAGGGGCAGCTGCTCAACCCCCTCCGCTGGCGCCGCGGCGACGCCGTCCAGGTGGCCTGGCGTCCGGAGGACTGCCAGGTGCTGGAGTCGGAGTGACTTCCTCGCCGCGCCGCCGGCTCCTCGCCTGGTTCGCCCGCCGACCCGCGGCGGGCTCGTGGGCGCTGCTGACGCCAGGCCTCCTCTGGCTGGCGGCCTTCTTCGCCGTGCCGCTCGTCGTGCTGCTGGGGTACAGCGTGATGCACCGCGGCACCTACTGGGGCGTCGCGCCCGGCTTCACGCTGGAGCACTACCGGCGCTTTCTCGATCCCCTGTACGTGGCCATCGCCTGGCGCACGCTCTGGATTGCGCTCGCCACCACCGGCCTCTGTCTCGTCCTCAGCTATCCCGTCGCCTACGTGATCGCGCGCGCCGGCCGCTGGCGGAACATCCTGCTCTTCCTGGTCATCCTTCCGTTCTGGACCAGCTTCCTGATCCGCACCTATGCGATCATCGTGCTGCTGCGGGGAGGAGGCGTCGTCAACTCGACGCTGATGATGCTCGGGGTGACCACCGCCCCCCTCGAACTCCTCTACACCCCGGGAGCGGTGCTGGCCGGCCTGGTGTACGGCTACCTGCCGTTCATGGTGCTGCCGATCTACGCCACGCTGGAGCGGCTGGACCTCGACCTCGTCGATGCGGCCGAGGTGCTCGGAGCGCGGGCGTTCTCCCGGTTCCGACGCGTGATCCTGCCGCTCTCACTCCCCGGCGTGGCGGCGGGGTCGCTGCTGGTGTTCATCCCCTCGCTCGGCGCCTTCCTGACGCCCGACCTTCTCGGGGGCGCCAAGACGATGATGCTGGGCAACCTGGTGCAGAACCAGTTCGGCTCCGCGCGCAATTGGCCATTTGGCGCGGCCGTGTCCTTCGCGCTGATGGGCGTCGTGTTCGTGGGGCTCCTCGCCTGGCTCCGGGTGCGCGACGCGGAGGCCGCTGCGTGACCCGCCGCCTCTCGCCGCTCCTGGTCGTGCTGGTGGGGGGGATCTTCCTGCTCCTGCACCTCCCTGTGCTGGTGCTGGTGCTCTACTCCTTCAACAGTTCGCGCTTCGCGGCGTCCTGGAGCGGATTTACCCTCCACTGGTACGCCCGCCTCCTCGAACGGCCCGACATCCTGCGCGCCCTCCGCCTGAGCCTGACCGTGGCGTCGCTCAGCACCGTGGCGGCGACGGTCCTGGGCACCCTCATCGCCCTGGGCCTCTCCCGGCGCCCCTTCCGGGGCCGGCGCCTGGTCGAGGGGGGGCTCTACCTGCCGATCGTCACCCCGGAGATCGTGGCGGGCATCTCGCTGCTCATCCTCTTCGTGGCGCTTCGCGTGCCGCTGGGAGTGGGCACCGTCGTCGTGGCGCACATCGCGTTCACGACGCCCTTCGTCGCCGTGGTGGTCCTGGCCAGGCTGCGCGGGATGGATCGCTCGCTGGAAGAGGCGGCCCTCGTGCTCGGGGCGGACGAGGCCACCGCCTTCCGGCGCGTCACCCTCCCGCTCCTGGCGCCGGGGATCCTCGCGGGGGCGCTCCTCGCCTTCACCCTCTCACTCGACGACTTCGTCATCACCTTCTTCGTGGCCGGCCCCGGATCCACCACCCTCCCCGTGCTGGTCTACTCCATGGTGCGGCGTGGGGTCGAGCCCACCATCAACGCCGTGAGCGCCATCCTCGTGGTGCTCACCACCTGCACCATCGCGCTGGCCTCGCGGCTGGGCGGAACGCGCGGCGGCTGAGGTTCGCGGACCCGGCGTGCGGCGTGTAGCTTAGGGCGGTCCCCCACTTTCCCACGGCCCCTGCGATGATGCCGCCAGCTCCCTCCGACAGTGCGCCTTCCGCCGCCGCCGCGACTGCCCCGTCCCGCCGGGACTTCGTGCGCGCGACCGCGGCGGCGGGGGCGGCGGTCGGTCTGCTCCCCTGGCTGGCGGCCTGCGACCGGCGCCCCCGTCTCAACGTCTACATGTGGTCCGACTACATGGCGCCCGAGACCGTCCCCGATTTCGAGCGGGAGACCGGGATCCGCGTCACGGTGGACACCTACGAGAGCAACGCGGAGATGCTCGCCAGGCTGTTCGCCGGCGCGCAGGGGTACGACCTCATCCTTCCCACCAGCTACCTCATTCCCTCCCTGGTGGAGGCGGGGCTGCTCCTGCAGATCCCGGACGGGGCGCTGGCCAACCTCGGCAACATCGCGCCGATGTTCCAGGCCCCGTCGGCCAATCCGCACCCCGACTTTGCCGTGCCCTACGAGTGGGGGACCTCGGGCATCGCGTGGCGGCGTGACAAGGTCGCCACCCCGCCCGATTCCTGGGGGGTGTTCTTCGACCCGGCCTACGCCGGGTCGATGACGATGATGGACGACGCCCGGGAGGTGCTCGGCGCGATGCTCCGCTATCGTGGCCGCTCCGTCAACTCGACCGACCCGGGAGAACTGGCGCAGGCGAAGGCCGACGCGCTGGCCGCCCGTGCCAACCTGCTGGCGTACATCTCCGCCCCGGTGCGGGGCCAGATCGTGGCCGGAGATGTCTGGATCGCCCAGATGTGGAACGGGGACGCCGCCCAGGCGGCGGCGGAGTCGCCCGAGATCGTCTATGCCGTCCCCCGGGAGGGGAGCTCGATCTGGATGGACACCATGGCCATCCCCTCCAACGCGCCGAACGTGGTCGAGGCGCTCCGGTTCCTGGACTACATGCTCCGGCCGGAGGTCGCCGCCCGCAACGCAGCCGCCACCGGCTACGGCACCGCGAACGCACCCGGAACCGCCCTCTTGAGCGATCCCGTACCCTACCCCACCGCCGAGGAACTCACCCGCCTGGAGTTCTACCGCGACCTCGGCGAGGAGACGCAACGGTACTACCAGATCTGGACCGAGGTGAAGGCCGGATGACGCCGCCCACGGCCTTCGTCACGGCGTACGGCCGACTGATCGCGGCGTACCGCGCGGACGCGGCGGAGGCCGGCTCGTTGCTCGCGGAGGTGGCGCGTCTCGTGGCGTCGGCGCCGGTCTCCGTGGAGGCGGGGCTCTTTCGCTCCGGCGAGTACGACATCGCCAACCTCCGCTCGCACCTCCTCCGACGGCAGGTCGAGGTGCTCACCATCGCGGCGGGCGCCCCGGCCGAGGCGCTGGAGGCACTGGCCCGTGCGCTCGGTGGCGACGGTCCGCTGCCGGAGCACCCGGCGCTCAGCTACGAGATGGTGGCCCAGCTCATCCCGAACGCCTGGAAGCCGCCGGCACCGGCCGGCGTCCCGGCGGAGCCCCCGCCGCTGGTCCTGATGGGAAGCCATCATTTCCCCGAGGAAGACGACAGGGCGCACTCGGCGTTCGGCGCGGAGGTGGGCGCGCTCACGGCGGCGCTGGGCACGGCGCGGGAACGGGGGGCGTGGACCGAGGCGCTCCACGCCGCGCAGGCGCTGGTGCGGCTGGCGGGCCGGGTGCCCGAGGTGGACCGCCGCACCGTGGCGATCACCGCGCGCCGCGCGCTCTCGAAGCCGCTGCTGGTCGGCATCATCGACCATGCGGTGCGGACGCCGGAGGAACAGGCGCGGGCCGCGGAAGTGCTCCAGTGGCGCGGCGTGGAGGCGGCGGAGCTGATGATCGACGCGCTTCGGAAGACGGAATCGCCCGTGCCGCTCCGCTTCCTGCTCGACGCGCTCGGCCGGATGCCCGAGGCCGTCCCGGTGCTCGTCCCGCTCCTCCGGAGCCCGGTCTGGCACGAGGCGCGGCACGCCGCCGAGGCGCTCGGCCGCCAGATGGCGCCGGAGGCGCTGCCCGGGCTCCGCGTCCTGCTCGGGCACCCGGAACCGCGCCTCCGCGGCGCCGCGCTCGAGGCGCTGTCCCGGTACCCGGCGCAGTTCGGGTCGGAGGCGCTTCGCCAGGGGCTGGCGCATCCGAGTCCCGAGACACGCCAGGACGCCGCCGCCGCCATCGGCCGGCGCGGCAGCGGTGCGCTGGCGATGCCGCTCCTGGCCGCGCTGGAGGCCGAGCGGGACACCGCCACCTGGCGCGTGATGCTCAAGGCGCTGGCCCGGATCGAGGCCCCGGAGGCCGCCGCGGCGATGGCGACGCTCGCGCTCCGGAAGCGCGGCTTCCTGTCGCGCGGCGGGCTGTCGCTGTCCGAGCGGCTCGAGGTCGTGGCGGCACTGGCGGCCTCGCCGACGCGCGCGGCGCGGCAGGCGCTGACCAGGCTGGTGCGGGAGGGGGAGGGGGAGGTGGGTGCGGCGGCCCGCGGAGAGCTGGACCGCCGCGCCTGACGGACCCTACAGCCGGTGGACTTGCAGCTTTTCGAGGTGGATGCTGAGGTTGTGGTTGATCCGCACGCCGACCACGCCCTTGGTGTCCACGTCGGCCGCGTTCGCGGAATGCACTTCCTTGCCGTTCGCCATGAACGACACCTTGCCGTCCTTGACCAGGATGCTCAGCTCGTTCGAGGAGTGACCGGTCGAGTCGGCCGCCTTGATGGCGCTGTTCGCGGTCCAGGCCACCACGTTCGTGGTGACGTCGCCCTTCCGCCGCTTGATGAGGAACTTGCCGTCGCCACGGATCAGGAAGTACGTGTAGGACTGGTTCGCCCCCTGGAGGTCCTGCCCGCCGAGGAACATGCCGAACGACTCGGGATGGGTGGCGCCGGGGAAGAGGTGAAAGGTGCCCACCAGGTGGGCGTTGCCGCTGAAGGTGTCGGCGGGCTGGTAGAAGATCGCGGCCGGTCCGAGTGTGATATGGTAACCTGGCGGCATCGTCTCGAACTTGACCTTGGTCAGCGCGGCGCCGCCGTCCACGCGGGCCATCCAGCCTGCGGGAAGGGTGCCGCTGCCCTGGACGGCCTTGTCGGGGTCGGGCTGTTGGGCCGCGGCGGGCGCGGCGAGCATCAGGGCGAAAGCCGTGCTGGCGAGCAGTCGTCGCATGGGGACCTCGTGTGCCTGGGGTGCATGGAGGCGGGCCCTGTTGCTCGTGGCCCGGGACGGGTATAAGCTACTCCTGTTCCTGCCGGACGATACCCCCAAGGAGTGCGTCATGTTCAGCTTCGTCGAAATGGTGCTGGCCGGCGTCGGTGCGGGCCTGATCCTGGCGGCCCTGACGTTCGTGACCCTGCTCATCGGCGTCCTGGTCAATGCCATGGTGGCACTCTTTGCCGGTCCGGTCATCGACAAGGCCCTCGCAAGGAAGTCTGCCGCCTGACACGCGGCGGCCTCTCCGGCCTCGCCCCGCCCCGAATCCTTTCCTTCCCGTGTTCGTACGTGTATCCTAATCCCCGCCGACTTGGCGGGAACTTTTTGTAACTCCAAGCCGTATAAGCATATTCGCCATTTGGCAGGGGTCCGGAGTAGTCCGGAGTCCCTCTGCCACCGGCCCGTTCAGGAATCCGGCCCATGTTTCTTTCCGATACTTCCGTCAAGCGCCCCGTTCTCGCCACGATGTTGAGCCTCTCGATCGTGCTCTTCGGCGCGATCGGGTACACCAAGCTCAGCGTCCGCGAGTACCCGGACATCGACCCCCCGATCATCTCGGTGTCGGTCTTCCTCCCTGGCGCGAATCCGCGGGTCATGGAGTCGGCGGTCACGGACATCCTCGAGGAGGAACTGAGCACGGTGGAAGGGCTCCGGACGCTGACCAGCACCAGCGCGGAGCAGTCCACCAGCATCACCCTCGAGTTCAACCTCGGCCGGAGCGTCGAGAGCGCCGCGCAGGACGTCCGGGACAAGGTGAGCCGCGTGCGGGGTCGCCTGCCGCGCGAGGTGCTCGAGCCGGTCATCGCCAAGCAGGACGCCGACGCCCAGCCCTTCTACTGGCTGGCGCTGTCCGGCGAGAACTACAGCCTCCTCGACCTCTCCGACATCGGCGATCGGGTGGTCAAGCAGCGGCTCCAGACCATCCCGGGCGTCGGCAACTCGTTCATCGCGGGCGAGCGCCGCTACTCGATGCGGATCTGGCTCTCGGCCAAGGAGCTGGCCGCGCGCGACCTGACGGTGCAGAACGTCGAGGCCGCCATCCGGAGCCGGAACGTCGAGATCCCGGCCGGCCGGATCGAGTCCGAGAACCGGGAGTTCACCGTCCGGTCGCTGGGCGAGCTCAAGACCCCGCAGGAATTCGGCGACCTCGTCGTGGCCAACCAGGGCGGCCAGCTGGTCCGGCTCAAGGACCTGGCCCGCGTCGAGCTCGGCCCCCGCGACGAGCGGAGCATGCTCCGCTTCAACGGCACTTCGGCGGTGGCGGTCGGCATCGTGCGCCAGTCGAAGGCCAACATGGTGGACGTCGCGGACTCCATCCGCGCGGCACTGCCCCGGATCGACGAGGCGCTGCCGCCGGGCGTCACGCTGCGCACCGCCTTCGACCAGTCCGTCTACGTGAAGCGCTCGATCAGCGAAACGATCGACACCCTCTTCCTGGCCTTCGTGCTGGTCGTGGTCGTCATCTTCCTGTTCCTCCGGAACCTCCGCGCCACGATCATCCCCGGCCTGGCCATTCCGGTCTCCATCGTCGGCGCCTTCGGCGCGATGTACGTCCTCGGCTACTCGGTCAACACCTTCACGCTGCTGGCGCTCATCCTGGCCATCGGGCTCGTGGTGGACGACGCCATCATCGTGCTCGAGAACGCCTACCGCCACCAGGAGGAGCTCGGGGAGGACCCGACCAGCGCCGCCATGAAGGGCACGAGCGAAATCGGCTTCGCGGTCATCGCGACCACAATCTCGCTGGTGGCGGTCTTCGCGCCGCTCGCCTTCCTCACGGGGACGACGGGCCGGCTCTTCAACGAGTTCGGCGTGGCGCTGGCCGGGTCGGTCGTCATTTCCGGCTTCGTGGCGCTGACGCTCACGCCCATGCTCTGCGCCCGGATCCTGCGGGTCCCGAAGAGCCACGGCCGCGTGTACAAGGCGCTGGAGGCGGGGCTCGACTGGATGGCCACCACCTACGCCGCCACCCTCGGCTGGGCGGTGCATCGGCGCTGGGTCATCATCGGCGGCGCGTTCGGGTCGCTGGTGCTGGCGGCCGTCACCTTCAAGGCGCTCAAGAGCGAGTTCATCCCGGCGGAGGACCGCGGCTTCTTCATGGCGGCCACCACCGGCCCGCAGGGCGCCACGGTGCAGTACACCGACACCTACCAGAAGCAGGTGGAACAGGTCCTGGCCGGCGTGCCGGAGATCAACAGCTACTTCAGCGTCGTGGGCATGGGGGGCGACGTGAGCGGCGGGTTCGTCTTCGTCAACATGAAGGACTGGCGCGATCGCGCACGGAGCACGCAGCAGGTGATCGGCGGCGTGATGCCCGGCCTCTTCAGCATCCCCGGCGTCATGGCGTTCGCGTTCGCCCCCTCGCCCATCGGCGGCTTCGGGAGCCCGGTGCAGTTCGTGGTCCAGCACCCTGACTTCGACTCGCTCACCGCGGTGATGCCGGCGTTCCTCGGACGGGCCATGCAGATCCCCGGGCTGGTGAACGTCCAGTCGAATCTCAAGGTCAACAAGCCCGAGCTCACGGTGCGCTACGATCGCGACCGCGCGGAGGACCTCGGCGTGTCGGTGTCGGACGTCGGCTCCACCCTGGAGACGATGCTCGGCGGCCGGCGGGTCAGCACCTTTACCCGCGACAACAAGCTCTACGATGTGATGGTGCAGATGGACCCCGCCGACCGGGCCACCCCGTCCGACATGAGCTCGCTCTACGTGCGGGGTCGCGGGGGCGAGCTTGTCAACCTGGCGGCGGTCACCACGGTGGACGAGGGGGTCGGCCCACAGCGGCTCTTCCACTTCAACCGCGTGCCGTCCTTCACCATCACGGCCAACCTGATGCCGGGCTTCACGCTGGGCGAGGCGCTCGACAGCCTGAACGCCGCGGCGGCGACGATCCTGCCGCGCGGGAGCTCGACCGCGCTGAGTGGCGAGTCGCGTGAGTTCGCCGAGAGCGGCACCGCGCTCTACCTGGCGTTCGGGCTGGCGCTGCTGGTGGTGTACATGGTGCTCGCCGCCCAGTTCGAGTCCCTGATCCACCCCTTCACCGTCCTGCTGGCCGTGCCGCTGGCCGTCACCGGCGCGCTGGTGACCCTGTTCCTCACCGGCTCGACGCTCAACCTCTACAGCCAGATCGGGATGATCCTGCTCATCGGACTGGCGTCGAAGAACTCGATCCTGCTGGTGGAGTACGCCAACCAGCTGCGCGAGCGGGGCCTCGGGCTCCTCGAGGCCACGCTGGAGGCCGGCCGCGTGCGGCTCCGGCCCATCCTGATGACGGCCTTCGCCACGATCTTCGGCGCGCTGCCGATCGCGCTCGGGCTCTCGGCCGGCTCCGAGAGCCGCCAGCCGCTCGGCTACGTCATCGTCGGCGGCATGTTCGTGTCCACCTTCCTGACCCTGTACCTCGTTCCGGTGGTGTACGTGCTCTTCGAAACGCTGCGCGAGAAGATGGGGGCCCGGCGCGTCGCGTCCGAGCCGGCCTCCGCGGGGATCGCATGATCCTCTCACTGCTCCTGGCGCTGCAGGTCGCACAGGCCGACACGCTGCCGCAGGTCACCCTGGCCGAGGCGCTGACCGAGGCCACCCGATTCGACCCCAACTACGTCCAGGCCGCCGGCTTCGTGGCGGAGGCCACCTGGGTGCGGCGCGCGGCCATGCTGGTGTTCGTGCTGCCGTCGATCACCGCCTCGGCCGACTTCACCGGCTCGAGCACGCCGTCGTTCAACTTCGGCACCAACAGCCTGTCCAACACCATCGTGACGGCGCGCCTCGACGCGCGGTACGAGCTCTTCACCGGCGGCTGGAAGATCTCCGACTACCAGCGCGCCACGGCGGAGCTCCAGGGGGCGGTGGCCAACGAGGTCGGCGCCGGCTTCCTCGCGGCGGCCCAGACCGAAGCCACGTTCTACGACGTCCTGGCACGCAAGGGGCTCGTCGCGGTGGCGCGGCGGCGGCTGGAGCGGGCCGAGTCCCAGCTCCAGACCTCGCGCGCGCGGGTCCTGTCCGGAGCGGCCGTGCAGACCGACTCGCTCCAGGTGCTCCTCGAGCTGACCCGTGCCAAGGTCGACCTGCTCCGCGAGGAGGCGGGGCTCGACGTGGCGCGCGCCGAGCTGGGCCGCCGGGTCGGCCGCTCGGTCGCGGTGGACGCGGCCGGCGCGGATACTACGCTGGCGCCGGCGCTCCCGGTCACGCTGGAACAGGCCGTCCAGATCGCGCTCGCGCAAGGCCCGGAAATCCGCGTGGCGGAGGCGCAGGCGCGCTCGACCGCGGCGACGGTGCGCGCACGCAAGGCGTTCTACCTGCCCTGGGTCACGCTCTCAGGGACCGTGGCGGCGTACGACGACAAGTTCTGGCCGACCGCCGCCGACCGGACGTCCGGCTCGCTCACGGTCACGCTGCCGATCTGGAACAACGGCGTGCGGGAGATTGCGCTCGCCCGCGCCAAGGCGGCCAACGAGGTGGCCGTCGCGGTCCGCGACGACCTGCAGCGCGGCGCCCTGGCCGACGTGACCCGCAGCTACAGCGCCTACGAGACCGCCGCGGCGGCGGCCGTCCTGGCGGCGGAGGCCGTGATCGTGGCGCGGGAGAACTACCGCGTGCAGGACACCCGGTACCGCGCCGGCGCCGTCGACATCATCGAATTCCTCAACGGCCAGGTGGACCTGGCCGACGCCGAAGCCGGGCTCGTCCAGGCCCGCTACGCCACCAAGCTCGCGCTGGCCGGGCTCGAAGTGATTCTCGGCCGCCGCCTCTTCTCCAGTGAGAGCCCCCAGTGACCCGACACTCGATCCTCCTCCTGCTCGCGTTCGCCGCCACCGCCTGCTCCAAGGGCGACTCTCCTGCCGGCGGTGGAGGCGGCCCCGGTGGTGGCGGCCCGCCGCCGGGCGCGCTCGTCGAGGTCGCCGTGGCCCAGACCGACACCGTGGTGGACGCCATCGCGGCCACCGGCGAGATCGAGGCGGTCCAGTCGATCCGGCTCCGCCCCGAGGTGGACGGCCGCATCACCGGCATCCTCTTCCGCGAGGGCGATGAGGTGGCGCAGGGCACCGCCCTGTTCAAGGTCGATGATGCGGAGCTGAAGGCGCAGGTGGCGCGCGCCGAGGCCGACCGCGACCTCGCGGCGCAGGCGCTGGTGCGTACCCGGCAGCTCATCGCCGACAAGGCCTCGTCGCAGGCCGACCTCGAGCGCGCCGAGGCGACGGCCCGCAGCACCCAGGCGCAGCTCGACCTGCTCGAGCTGCGACTGGCCCGCACCACCGTGCGCGCTCCCTTCGGCGGCGTCACAGGCCAGCGCATGGTCAGCCTCGGCGACTACGTGACCTCCTCGACCGAGCTGGTCAGCCTGCAGACCGTCAACCCGACCCGCGCCGCCTTCCAGGTGCCGGAGCGCTACGCCGAGCGGCTTCGCCGCGGCCAGCGCGTCGCGTTCCGCGTCGCCGCCCTCCCGGGACAGGAATTCCTCGGCGTGGTGGATTTCGTGGACCCGGTCGTCCAGCTGCCAGGGCGCACGATCACGGTCAAGGCGCTCGTGCCGAACCCGAAGCGGACCCTGCAGGCGGGGATGTACGTGGACCTGCGCCTCGCGGCGGAGGTGCGACCCAACGCGGTCGTGGTGCCGGAAGAGGCCATCGTCCCGATCCAGGGCGCGAACTTCGTGTTCGTGGTGCGGGAGGGCAAGGCGTCGAAGCGCCAGGTCGGGCTTGGCATTCGCACCCCCGGCACGACGGAGATTCGCAGCGGGCTCGACGCCGGTGACACCGTCGTCGTCGGCGGACAGGAGCGGCTGCAGGACGGCATGCCGGTCATGGTCAAGCCGACCGAACAGCCCGCCGCGCCGGCTCCCGGAGAGGGTTCCTGAACCAGGCCCCGGGGAGGGTCCGCCGGGCCATCGCGGCGCTCGTCATCCTGCTCGGCTTCGCGGCCGGGACCCTCGCCGCCCAGGCGTCGGTCGCCGGCCGCTGGCACGTGCGGCTCACGAGCGGCGCCACCATGCAGCGCGGCGACCTGCGCCTCGAGCTGCGCGGCGGCGTGCTGACCGGGACGCTGGCGCTGGCATCAAGCGACGGTCCGCCGGCGCCCATCCGCGCGGGCCGCGCCGGCTCGGGCGGCGCGGTGGAATTCGCCGTGGACTCCCCCGAGCCGATGAGCTTCACGGGGCGGCTCGTCGGCGCCACCCTTTCCGGGCAGGCGACCAGCGGCCATGGGCGCGGTTGGCAGTGGAACGCCGAGCGACTGCCGGACGACGCGGAGTTCTACGCTGCGCTGCCCCGGTTCCGGGCCGTGCAGCTGATGCTGGGCCGCGACACGACCGACCTCCGCCTCCCCGGCGCCTGGATGGAGGCCGCCGGTCGCGAGCCCGGCCCCGCCGGGCGCGCGGACGCGCTGGCGCTCGCCGCCGGCCTCGCCCCGATTCCCGCCGATTCCGTGCGCGACTACGGCTTCCTTCCTTCGCTCGGGCTGGCGCGCCGCGACGAGATGGTCGCGGCCATGGTGCGCACGTTGACCGCCATCCGCGCCGACCTGCCGGGCGCGGACCAGCGGCGGTTCGACGCCCTCTTCCGCCCTCGCGGCGAATGGCTGGTGGATCTGCACGCGGCCGCCCTCGACGGAGCGCGCCGCCGCTTCCGGACGCTCACGTGGGAAGACGCGCGCCCCCCGCTGGCGGCGGCCGGGCTGCTTCCCGCGTCGGTCCCTCCCTCGGCGTCCGTCGTGCCCATGGCCCTCTACCAGCTGGCGGTCCTGCGCGCGCGCGACAGCGCCGCGTACCAGGCCGCGCGTGAACGGCTCTTCCGGGGTGGCCAGCCCTCGGCGCAGATGGCCGAGGCGGTGGTGGACAGCTATCGCGAGGCCGCCTCGTGGCAGGGGCAGGCGGTCTCGTTCCTCCTTTCGGCGAGCTGGGTGCGGGTGGATGGACGGCTCGACTCGCCGGCCGGGCTGATGCGCGCCGCCTGGGGACGCCCCGACCTGCCGGTGCCCGCGATTCGTCCGCGCTACTTCGGCATCCCCGAGGCGGTGCCGCGGGTTGGGGTCCCCGGGGAGGCGGTCGGCCGCATCGTGGCCGCCGAGAACTGGGCGGCGGAGGAGTGGGTGCGGCGCCGCGGCACGGGCGCGCTGCTCGACGTCCTCCGCCGCCTGAAACTCGACCTGGGGCCCAATGCGACGCTGGAGGACCACGGCCCGTGGATCCTGGCGAGCGTCGCCGGCGAGGCGGCCGGCAGCCCCGCGGGGTTTCTCGAGTCGAAGGACGAGATCATCGAGGATCCCGGCACCCCGCCGCTCTTCGCCGTCGCGACCGCGCTGCACGAGTGGCAACACCTGGTGATGGAGCGGCACCGGTTGGCGCTGCCGGCCGGCGGCACGCTGCGGGACGTGGGGACGGGATTGCAGGTCGTGAGGTCGGATCTCTTCCTGGCCGAGGGACTTGCCGAGTGGATGACGGAACGGTTGCTGCTGCCGATACTGGATCGTGCGCCGATCGTGGGGTTCGGCGACGCGCAGAAGCTGACGGTGCTCGCGGCTGACAATGCCTCCGACCCGCACGCGCTCGGCCTCAGGATGCTGCGCGCGCTCGCCGAGGCGACGGGCTCAGCCGACGCCGCCCGGTCCCTGGTCCTCGCCCACGCCGCCTCGCCGGCGGAGGTGGCGGACGCCGTTTCCGCGTGGCGCGGCGCCGCCGTTCCGGCGCTGGTGATTCCGGTGCGCGGCCAGCGGCGGCTGGTCCCCGAGACTATTTTTACCGTCGAAGACGGGGTCGGCGACGTCACCGGCGTGCGCATCCGCGTACCGGCCGATCCCCCGGACGACAGGTAGCCTTCGATCATGACCGACGCACCGCATTCGCTCGTCCCGCGCGCTCCGGCGCTCAAGTCGCCCGAATTCGGCCTGGCCCTGGGCCTGGTCCTCGGCCGGTTCGCGCTCGGGATGCGCGACCTGCACTACGGCTACTGGACCGATGACCTGCCGCTCATCCCCGCCAACCTCCCGCTGGCCCAGGCCCGCTACACCGACGAGCTGATGAACGACATCCCCGCGGGGGTGAAGTCCATCCTCGACGTCGGCTGCGGCGCGGGCAACACCGCGCGCAAGCTGCTCGACCGCGGCTACGACGTTGTGTGCCTGTCGCCCAACGCCTGGCTCAACGACGAGGCGCAGGCCGCCGTGGGGAACCGCGCCAGGGTGTACCTGTCGAAGTTCGAGGAGTTTGAGCTGGACCGGAAGTTCGACCTGATCCTCTTCAGCGAGAGCTTCCTCTTCATGAAGGCCGAGGTCGCGCTGGCCAAGGCCGAAGCGATGCTCAACCCCGGCGGGTACATCCTCATCTCGGACATCTTCAAGGTCCCCTCGGACACCAAGAGCCCGATCGGCGGTGGCCAGGACATCCGGCGCTACCAGGCGATGATGGCGGCCTCGCGGTTCACGATGCTGAAGGACACCGACATGACGGCGCAGATCGCGCCGACCTTCGACCTGCTCAACCTGGCCTACCAGCAGGCCATCATGCCGGCGTACGCCCTCCTCCGCGCCAAGTTCGAGGCCTCGAACCCGACGCTGATGAAATTCGTGCAGTGGAAGTGGCGGAAGAAGATCGCCAAGCTCGAGGAGAAGCACTTCACCGGCAAGCGCACCGGCGAGCACTTCCGCCGGCACAAGAGCTATCGGCGCACGCTGTACCGGCTCGCGGCCTGATGGCGCCGGCGCCAGCGGTCCTCGCGCCCGGCGCGAAGGCGCCCGCCTTCCGGCTGCCGTCCGACGCGGGCCCGCCCGTAGCGCTGAAGGACTTCGCGGGCCGTCCCGTGGTGCTGTACTTCTACCCGAAGGACGACACCAGCGGCTGCACGACCGAGGCCTGCGAGTTTCGCGACAGCTGGCGCGCGGTCCAGGCGGCCGGCGCGGTGGTGCTCGGCGTGTCGCCCGACGGCGTCGCAAGTCACCAGAAATTCAAAAAGAAGTATGAGCTTCCGTTCACGCTGCTGGCCGACGAGGACCACGCGGTGGCCGAGGCGTACGGCGCCTGGGGCGAGAAAAGCATGTACGGGCGGAAGTACTTCGGGGTGCTCCGCAAGACGTATATCATAGACGCGCGCGGCAAGATCGCGCGGGTGTTCGAGAAGGTGAAGCCGCGCGGCCACGCCGCCGAAGTGCTGGCGGCCCTTTCCGGCTGACGCTGCGAGTCCGTAATCCTACGGATTGCCGTTGCCCCTGCGGCGTCCGTACTCTGGTGGGCCCAAGAACCCGGAGATTCCCATTCGTACCGCATCGCTGGCGCTCGTCATCGCCGCCGCCCCGCTCCTGGCCTGCCGCAGCACCGTCGCGGTCGTGGCCACCCCCGCCATGCCCGTCGCCGCCCTTCCCGGGGAGACGCATCTCCGGAACGTCCAGCAGCTCACGCACGGCGGCAACAACGCGGAGGCGTATTTCTCGCGCTCCGGCCGGCAGCTGATCTTCCAGCGCCAGGAAGACCTGACCGCCGGGTGCGACCAGGAATACGTGATGAACATCGACGGGTCGGGAGTCCACCGCGTGTCGAACGGGCTGGGCCGCACCACCTGCGGGTATTTCTACGACAACGACAAGCGCATCCTCTACAGCAGCACCTTCGAGCACGACGCCGCCTGCCCGGTGCGCCCCGACATGTCGAAGGGCTACGTGTGGCCGCTCGGGCACTTCGAGATCTACGCCGCCCGCAGCGACGGCACCGAGCTGACCAAGCTGACCGACGACAAGGCCTACAACGCCGAGGCCACGGTGTCGCCCGACGGCAAGCGGATCATCTTCACCAGCACGCGCGACGGCGACATCGACCTGTACAGCATGAACATCGACGGCTCCGACGTCCGGCGGATCACCTCGCGGGTCGGGTACGACGGCGGCGCCTTCTACTCTCCCAACGGCAAGCAGATCGTGTGGCGCGCGTCGTATCCCGCCACCGCGGCGGACACTGCGGACTATCGCGGGTTGCTCGCGCAGCGCCTCGTGCGGCCGGCGGCCCTGGAGATCTGGGTGGCCAACGCCGACGGCAGCGAGCCGCGCCAGGTGACGAAGCTCGGCGGCGCCAACTTCGCCCCCTTCTTCACGCACGACGGGAAGCGGATCATCTTCACCTCGAACCACCTCGACCCGAAGGGGCGGAATTTCGACCTCTTCCTGGTCAACGTGGACGGCACGGGCCTCGAGCAGGTCACCTTCGACCCGGATTTCGACGGGTTCCCGATGTTCAGCCCCGACGGCAAGAAGCTGGTGTGGGCCTCGAACCGGAACGCCAAGACGCGCGGGGAGACGAACCTCTTCATCGCCGACTGGGCCAAGTAGCCCGGCCGGCCTGGGGAAACTACGGGGCACCGGCGCGCGTAGGTGGCGTCGGTGCCCCGCGGTGCGTGGGACTTCACCGGGTCCGGCCCGTGGGGTTAGCTTACCGTCCCCTCACTTTCACGTGGATGTGACGCCGCTCATGGCCCAGCCGAAGTCCCCCCCCGCCCACCACTCGTTCGTGCTCTGGCTGTGGGACTGGATCAAGTCCATCACCGTGGCGCTGCTGGTGTGGCTGGTGCTCCGGACCTTCCTCGTGCAGGCCTTCCGCATCCCGTCCGGGAGCATGGAAAATACGCTGCTCGTCGGCGACTTCCTCTTCGTCAACAAGGCCCTCTACGGCGCCGAGATTCCGCTGGTGCACAAGCGGCTCCCCGCCTTCCGCGAGCCGCAGCGCAACGACATCCTGGTCTTCGACTCCGTCGAGGAGCCGATCGACGTCGTCAAGCGGATGGTGGGGATGCCGGGTGACACGCTGGCGATGGAGGGGGGGCAGCTGATCCGCAACGGCGAGCGGCTCGACGAGCCGTACGTCGTGCACGCCTCCCCGCTGCCCCTGGCGGGACCGGAGCAGCGGTTCCAGATGCGGCAGTGGCAGGTCAAGTACCTCGTCGGCCGCGACACCGCCACCTACAATCCCGACCTGCAGGACTGGGGGCCGATCGTCGTGCCCGCCGATTCGTACTTCATGATGGGCGACAGCCGGGACAACTCCCATGACAGCCGGATGTGGGGATTCCTGCCGCGGAAGAACGTGCGGGGCCGCCCGATGTTCATCTACTACAGCTACGACGCGAACAGCTGGAAACCGATCCCCTTCCTGACGGCCATCCGATGGGGACGGACCTTCAGCCGCCCGAAGTAGCCGCGCGCGCGCCGGCCGGAGGGCTCCGGCGGTGGCTGCGCTTCCCGAGGAGCTGGGCGGAAGTCCGCCGCCTCGGCTGGCGGGCCGTGGCGGCGTTCGTGCTGTTCTACCTGGTCCGGGATCTCATCCTCTACGTCCTGCTCCCCTACGTGATCTACCGCGGGGTGGTCGCTCCCTAGGGCGCACCCGGAGGATGGTACGGGGACTCCGGCGAGCGGGAGGGATCGGGGGCGCGCGGCAGGTAGGCGGCGCTGCGGCCGCACTTGGAGCAGAGCAACGCAATCCGCCCGAGCTCGAGTGGCGCGTCCGGCGGTGGGCGTTTGGGGGTCCGGCTGATGGTGGCGGTGCCGCACGATGGGCACACCAACGGCTTCCGGTCACGGTCGGCAGCGACCAGTGCGAGCGCCTCGGGCGCCCGGAACTCCTTGATGCCCCGACGTCCCATGGGCGGTCCTTCCAGGGGCGATCCGGCACCCCTTCCCACCAATGTATGGGCCGAATGTGGGACGCGCAAAGCGCCGGCAGCCTCGTGCGGACCCGTCCCCCGGCAAATCCGCTCCACTGGCATTATGATGCCGCGATACTGGTTTATTACTGTCTCTTCTCGAGCACGAAGTGACCCTGGTTGGCCACCGCCACCAGCCGCGGCTTGACGGGGCCGTCCCGGTGTGGTACGTTGGCGCCTGCAAGGCTTAACGCGACATAGCGTTACGCCGCGCCAGCACGCCGGCTGTCCCGGTCTGAAGGAGTTCCCGTGGTTTCTGAACTTGGCGGCGCCCAGATTTCGACCCTGCTCGAGAGCCTCCCGGGTATCGCAACCGTGCTCCGGAGTCCCGTCGCGGACGCGCTGGTCAACGTCATCCGCGCGGCGGCGCGGCTCTCGGAGTTCGACATCGCCGATGCCGACGAGCTCGTCCGGTACGCCACGCGCCGCGGGCTCCTGGCCGAGGACGAAGGCGACCGGCTCATGACCGACCTGAAGGCGGCCCACCAGAAGAAGCTCGACCGGATCGCCGCCCGCCCCAAGCCCGGCAAGGGGAAGGCGCCGGCCAAGGCCAAGCCGAAGGCGAAGGCCAAGGCAGCCAAGTCGAAGTCGCACCCCAGGAAGCCGGCCGCGAAGAAGGCCAAGAAGAAGCGCTAGGCGGTCGCCTGGAATCGAAAGCGCCCCCCGGCCAAGGCCGGGGGGCGCTTTGCGTCCGGGCTGATGCCGCCGTGTCAGGTCCGGAAGGCGCTCATGGCGTCGGTGAGCCGGGTGGCGCCTTGCAGCAGGTCGCCGGCGGCGGCGGCCATCTCCTCCGTGGACGCGCTCTGTTCTTCCGCGGCCGCCGTCACCTCCTGGCTCGCCGACGCATGCTCGGTGGCCGAGGCGGCCACTTCTGCCGTCTTGCCGCCGAGCTGGTCCACGATGGTGCGGTTGAGCGCCGCCTGCGCCGAGACGACCGCGGCCGCCGTCCGGACCTCCTGCACCGCGGCGCCGATGTCGTCGAGCGCGCGGGCGGCGGCGTTCGCCACCCCTTCGATCCCGCGCACCTTCGTCGTCCCCACCTGCATGGTGCCGGACACCTCGCGCACCTGGTTCCGGATGAACTGCACCGTCTTGGTCACGTCCTCCGCGGCGCGCGCGCTGGAGTCCGCCAGGTGCCGCACCTCCTCGGCCACCACGGCGAAGCCTCGTCCGTGCTCGCCGGCGCGCGCCGCCTCGATGGCGGCGTTCAGCGCGAGCAGGTTGGTCTGCGACGAGATCTGCTTGATGAGGTCGATGAACTCGGTGATCGACTCCGACTTGCGGGCGAGCTCCTGCACCTGCTGCGCCGAGGTCTGCACCACTTCCCGCACGTCGAGCAGCGTCTGCCCCGCGGCGGCCACGTCGGTACGGTGCCGGATGGCCAGGTCCCGGATGGTGTCGCCCAGCGCCACGACGCGGGTCGACGCCTCGTCGGCCTCGGCGGCGGTGGCCCGGAGCCGGCCGAGGAGCCCGTCGGCGTCCCGCATCCCGTGCACCTGCGACTCGGCGCTGTGGGACATCTTGACCATGGCCGTGGAGATCTCGCCGCTGCTGGCCGCCAGCTCCTCGCTCATGGCGGAGAAGTCGCTGGCGCTGCCGCTGATCTGGTTCGACTCCTTCACGACGATCCCGACGACCTCGCGGAGCCGCGCCGCCATCTCGTCCATGGCCGCGGCGAGCCGGCCGAGTTCGGTGGGCATCTCGCCGAGCGTGACCGGGCGGAGGTCGCCGGCGCCGAAGCGCTCCGCGGCACCGACCAGCCGCCGGAGCGGGCGGTCCACGGTGCGCACGGTGTAGATCGTGGTCGCGACGCCGAGGATGAGCGCCAGGCCGAAGAGCGCCCAGACGTTCCGCTCCCGCCGGCCGGCCTCCTCGCGCAGGGACTGGATCCGGATCAGGGCCCGCGTGCTCTGCGAGCGGGACAGGGCCCGCACGTCGGCCACCAGCGTGTCGGCGGGCTGGCGGGCCGCGTTCGCGAAGCGGCGCGCCTCGGCGTCCCGGCCGAGGTCGGCCAGCGCGTGGGCCATCGCGTAGGCCACCTCGATGGCGGCCTGCTCCTCGGCGATCTTGTTCGTGATGTACCGGTCTTGCGTCGAGAGGCCGCTGAGCTGCCGGAACGTCTGCTGGTAGGCGTAGGCGGAATCGCCGCTGGCGATGAACTCCTGCTGCAGGGCGGCGGACGGGTCGAGCAGGTACTGCTCGGCGCTCCGGATCTCGTTGAGGATGGCGCCGACCAGGCCGCTGCCCGCCTCGGTGCCGGACAGGAGCGCGGTGGTCTCGGTCTCGACCGCCTGGCTGATCGAGCGGACCGCCCGCGTGGCGCTGACGGCGATGAGCAGCACGAGCGTGACCAGGACCGTCATGCCGAGGCTGACCCGGCTGCGCAGGCTCTTGAGCGGGTTCATTGCCCCTCCGCCGGCCGCATGACGCCGTCGCGCACCTGGCCGACGTAGATCTTCAGGCTCGGCACGTCGCCGTTCTCGTCGAAGGCGATCGTGCCCATGGCCCCCTCGAACGCCGGCGTGGCGGTCCCGATGCCGGCGAAGGCGTCGCGCACCGCCCGCCGGTTGGTGCCGACCCGCTGCATCGTCTCCCGGAGCATGTACACGGCGTCGTACGCGGCCGCGCCGGAGCCGTTGGGCTCGCCGGCGGTGGGGAATCGCGCCTTGTACGCGCTCACGAAGCGCTGGTTGGCGGGCGTGCTGGTCTGGCTGAAGTACGAGGAGGTGACGTAGGTGCCCTCGGCCACCGGCCCGCTGAGCGCGATCTGCTCGAGTCCGTCGCCGCCCATGGCGGGGATGGCAAGGTTCTTCTTCCGCGCCTCGGTCAGGATGGTCCGCGCGTCGGGGTCGTACCCCGCGATCAGCATGAACTGCGCCCGCTTGTCCCGCGACAGGAGGTCCACGTAGGGGCCGACCTCGGGCGTGTCGCCGAGATACGGGTAGGAGCCCACCACGGCGCCGTCCAGCGAGGCGAACTCCGCCTCGAACGCGGTGCGGATGCCGCGTCCGTACTCGCTGTTCGTGTAGAACACCGCGCCCCGGGTCAGCCCCAGCCGCTCGCGCGCCCAGCGCGCCAGCGCCGAGCCGTGCGCGAGGTCGCTGGGGCAGAGCCGGAAGGTGTAGGGGCCGGCGTCGGTCACCGCGGGGGCGGAGGCGGCCGGGGCGATCTCGAGGAGGGGGTTGCTGCCGCCGTTGTAGACCGGGGCGGCGGCGAGGGTGGGTCCGGAAAAACCGTGGCCGATGACCGCGACCACGGGGGAGTTGTAGAAATCGGTGGCGACGACGACCGCGGAATCGGCGTCGGCGTAGTCTTCGCGCTCCACCAGCTCGATGGGCCGGCCGTTGATGCCGCCCGCCGCGTTGATCTCCTCCGCCGCCAGCTGGGCGCCGTAGCGGATCGGGAGGCTGAGCGGGTCGGTGAAGTTGGCGGCCACGCCGATCTGGACGGGACCGCTGCCCCTTCCGCAGGCGCCAAGGAAGACCAGGCCCAGCAGGACGGCGCAAGCGCGCGTCCGACCCGGCCGAGGAACATGCAGAACCACGTCAGACTCCGGGCGTGATGCTGTGGAAATCCGCGCGTGCGGACGAGTGCTCAGGGGAGATGCCGTAGATTAGCCGGGTGGACGGGGCTTGGCAATCCGCGCGGGCGCGTGGTCGCCGAGGTTCCACCCGTCGAGGACCGGGCCGTCGACGATGCTCACCGAGGTCTCGACGCGGCCCG
>JACDJC010001057.1_pt1 | contig 26705 bp, 21 predicted proteins | sample 7454191 | NCBI WGS metagenome assembly JACDJC01 (sample SAMN14253291, study PRJNA609438) | sludge metagenome | isolation source: sludge after 25d culture with pyrite and EDTA | collected 2018-12-20 | reverse complement strand
GGTTCCGACCCGACCAGGCGTTGTTCTTCGACGACTCGACGGCCAACGTGGCCGGCGCTCGCGCCGCGGGCTGGACCGCCGAGGTGTTCACGACGCCCGAGTCGGCTCGGGGCGCACTCGTCGCCCGGGGCCTCCTCCAGGGGCCGTAGCCTGCCCCCACGATGACCGACTCACCCACCGACCGCAGCGCGCTGATCCCGAGCGCAGACCAGCCGCTGCCGACCGGGGCGGACAAGACCCGATCGGTCCAGGCGCTGTTCGACACGATCGCTCCCCGCTATGACCTGGTGAACAGGGTGATGACCTTCCGGATGGACGTCGGCTGGCGTCGACGGGCGCTCGACCGCCTCGGACTGCCACGGGGGTCGCGCGTCGTGGACCTCGCGAGCGGCACCGGCGACCTCGCTGTGGAGCTCGGTCGACGTGGACTCGTCCCGGTCGGAGCCGACCTGAGCTTCGGAATGCTCGCCGCCGCTCCGATCGCCTTCGACCGCGTCCAGGCCGACGGGGTCGCCCTGCCGTTCGCCGACGCGTCGATCGACGGCACGACCTGCGGGTTCGCCCTGCGGAACTTCACCGACCTGGAGGCGACCATCGCCGAGCTCGCGCGAGTGCTGCGCCCCGGAGGACGAATGGCGCTGCTCGAGGTCGCGGAACCACCGAATCCGCTCATGCGCTGGGGGCACGGCATCTACTTCGGCAAGGTCGTCCCGGTCATCGGCGGGTTGTTCTCCGACCGTCGGGCCTATGCGTACCTCCCCCGATCGGTCGCCTACCTCCCCGACCCGCGCGAGCTGCTCGACGTGGTCGAGCGCTGCGGTTTCCACGACATCGAGCGCACGCTGCTCTCCGGTGGCATCGCCCAGCTGATCACCGCCACCCGGACCAGCGGGTGAGGCGGACGGGCGGGTGAGCGTGTGACGCCCAACGATCTGGTGGCGCGCACCGAGCCGGGCGAGCCCGTCGACGAGCTGCCGCCGCCCGGACTCGACGCGGTCGCCTTCTCCTCGCAGCGGCGCGGACTGTGGGGATCGGGCGAAGCGCTGCGGATCGAGCTCCCCGCGCCGTGGCCCGACCACGTCGACCGCGTCGCCGAGGCGCTCGCGTCGATCCCGCACGACGGTCCCGCCGGTCCGGGACGAGGACCGATCGCGTTCGGCGCGCTCCCCTACGAGCGCGAGGCGCCGGCCACGCTCGTGGTGCCCGCCCACCTCCACGGCCGCACCTCCGACGGCGACCGCTGGACCACCCGGATCTCCGGCGACGACGTCCCGACGATCGAACGGACGGCGCACGACGTCGCCCCTCGAGACCACCCCGCCACGGTGGTGCTGGACGGGGGCGACGTCGAGGGCTGGGTGGGTGCGGTCGCTCAGGCCGTGGGGCGGATCCGCAGCGGAGAGCTGACCAAGGTGGTCCTGGCACGCCAGATCACCGTGACGGCGAGCGCCGGGTTCGATGCTCCCACGCTGCTGCGCCGGCTCCGCCAGGCGTCGCCGACGTCGTTCGCGTACTCGGTCGACGGCTTCGTCGGAGCGACGCCCGAGCTGCTGGTGTCGCGCATCGGCGACGTGGTCCGGGCGCAACCGATGGCCGGGACGCTGCCGCGCAGCGGCGACCCCGACGCGGATGCTCGACGGGCAGGCGAGCTGCTCGGGTCTGCCAAGAACCGCGCCGAGCACCAGATCACGATCGACGTGGTCCACGACACGCTGCTGCCGTGGTGCTCCTACCTCGACGCGGAGCCCGAGCCGTCGGTCGTACCGGCCGGTCCGGTGCAGCACCTGGCCACCCTCGTCGAGGGCCGCCTGTCGCAGCCCGAGCCGTCGGCGCTGGATCTCGTCGCCGCGCTGCACCCCACGCCCGCGGTGGGTGGGTGGCCGCGGGACGCCGCGCTGGCGCTCCAGGCCGAGCTCGAAGGCGTCGACCGCGACCGCTACGCGGGGCCCGTCGGATGGGTCGACGCGGCCGGCAACGGCGTGTTCGGCGTCGGCATCCGCGGCGCCCAGCTCGACGGGACGGTCGCCCGGGTCTTCGCCGGTGTCGGCGTGGTCGCGGGGTCCGACCCGGTTGCGGAGCTCGAGGAGACGAAGGCCAAGGCCCAGGCGGTGCTGTCCGCGCTCACCCGCGTCTGAGCGGGGTCACGGGGTCAGGGGTTCGCGGTGCCGGCGGGTTCGACGGTCTCGCCCGCCCACACCTCACGGAGGCGGTCGAGCACGGTCGTCACGTCGGCGAATCCCGCGAAGTGGCCTTCGCCCGGACGGACGCGCAGCTCGCCGCGGGGCAGCCGCGACGCCTGGTGGTGTCCGTGGCTCGGGGGGACGATCGTGTCGCTGAGGCCCTGCCAGACGACCACGGGCGAGATCACATCGCTCAGCTCGAAGCCCCAATGGCGGCTGAACAGCGCCATGTCGTGGGCCGCCGACCTCAGCTCGTGGGCGCCGAGCAGGTCCTGGAGGAACATCGCCCGGAAGTGCGGATCACGGAACACCGGTCGGTCGGCGAAGCCCAGGACCGTGCCGTAGGCGTTGAAGACCGGGTCCGCGAACGGCGCCACCGCGTCCATCACGAACGCGAACGCGGAGCCGACCGGCGACCGGATGAGCTCGAAGGCAGGAGCGACGAAGCGAAGCGCACGCGTGTAGGACCACACGGCGTCGGGCCCCCTGGTCGGCCCGAGGCCACCGAGCAGCGTGGCGACGACGACCCGGTCCGGCATGTGCTGGGCGACCGCCAGCGTGTAGGGGCCACCGCCCGACAGGCCGACCACGGCGAAGCGGTCCAGACCGAGGTCGTCGACGAGCACCTCGACGTCAGGAGCGAAGTCGGCGATGCGGTGGTAGCGGTGGTCGGTCGACACGCCGGTGCCCGGGCGCTCGACGGCGACGACCCGGAAGCCGCGCTGCAGCGCGACCTCGTGGATGCTCGGCGGCACCTGCATCCGTGCGCCAGGCGTGCCGTGGAACCAGAGGACCGCATCGCCGTCGGGATGGCCGAACTCGGCCCAGCCCAGCACGCGGTCCTCCGCGACCTCGCTCTGACCCAGGCGGCGGGGCACCGGGGCACCCTCGCGACGGATCGCCTCGACGATCTCCACGATCGGCGGTCCGTCGAACTCGACCGGCTCGTCACCCGACGGACCGGCCCCCGACATCCCTTCCGCGCTCATCACCCTCCGACGTTACCGCGTCGTTCTGCACTTCCACCGGCTCGCAGCCCAACGCGGCGCGCACCGCAGCGCGGACGACGGCCTGCAGCCGCCGGTGCTCGGCGACGTTCTGGGCACGGTCGGTGGGCACGACGACCACCCTCGTGCCACCCCGGAGCGCGGCGCCGCTGAGCGCGGCCTGCAGCCCGGCCCGCGTGGACACCCGCTCCGCCGGCACGCCGAACGCCCCCGCCACCGCCACCACGTCGGTGCCGTGCGGAGTGCCGAAGAGCTGCTCGAAGCGCTCGGGGGCCAGCACGTCGGCCTGCGGCAGGAAGCTGAAGATGCCACCACCGTCGTTGTCGATGACCACGATCGTCAGGTTCACCCCCCGGGAGCGGAGCCCGATCAGCGCGTTGCTGTCGTGGAGGAACGCGACGTCACCGATGAGGAGCACCGTCGGGGTCCATGTGAGGGCGACACCGACCGCCGTCGACGTCACCCCGTCGATGCCGTTGGCGCCGCGGTTGGACACCACCGTGACATCGGCGCGCGCCGGGGCGAAGCACTCGAGGTCCCGCACCGGCATGGACGACGACACCACCAGCACGCCGCCCTCCGGCACAGCGGCCAGCGCCTCCAGCGCCGCCGCCGGCTCCCCGACCACGCCCCCTGCTCCGAGGTGCTCGTCGATCGCGGACCGAGCTGCAGCCTCGGCGGCGCGCCACGCGTCGGTCCACTCCGCAGGAGCCGGCGACGCCGGGCCGACGGTGAGCTGCCGGCACACCTCGATCGGATCCGCGGGCAGCGACCGCGTCAGCACCCGCGCCGGATCGGGCACCAGTCCGAAGCGGTCGACGCCGACCTGCACCGCGCCGGAACGACACAACCACTCGTCGAGCACCCGAGACGCGTGCAGGCCGCCGAGGCGGAGCACGAACTCGGGTCGCAACGAGTCGGCGACGTCGGGATCGCGCAGGATCTGGTCGGCGGCGGTGACGAGCGTGGCGTGCGCGAGACGACACCCCGACGGAGCGTCGGCCAGCACCGGCCAGCCGAGCCGCTCCGCCAGCGCGTGCACCGCGGCGGCCTCCTCGGCGTGGAGCGCCGCACGGGCTCCGGCCACCACCACGCCGCGTCGGCCCGAGATCGCCGGAACCAAGGAACCGAGGTCCTCGTCGAGCACGCCCCATCGGGCGCCGGACGGCGTCGGCGCCAACGGCTCGTGCCGCGGCGGCAGGTCGCCGACGGTGCCCAGCAGGGGCTCACGGAACGCCAGGTCGAGGTGCACCGGACCGGGCTTGGTGCCCGACGTACGGGTCCACGCGTCCCGTGCCAGGTCTCGCCACCACGGCGCACCGTCGGCCGCCGGCGGTCCCGGCTCGCAGTACCAGCGCACCGCCGTCCCGTACAGGTTGCGCTGGTCGATCGTCTGCGGGGCGCCGACACCGTGGAGCTCCGGCGGTCGATCGGCGGTGATCACGACCATCGGGACAGCGGACTGGTGCGCCTCGACCACCGCTGGATGGAAGTTCGCGGCCGCGGTGCCGCTGGTGCACAACAGCACTACGGGAGCTCCGGTGCCGATGCCCAGGCCGAGCGCGGTGAACGCGGCGGAGCGCTCGTCGAGCACGACGTGCACGCGGAGCTCGGGTCGGTCCGCGAGCGCCACCGCGAGCGGCGTCGAGCGCGACCCGGGTGACACGACGGCATCGGTGAGCCCGAGTCGGAGCCACTCGTCGACGAGCGTCGCCGCGTAGGTCGCTGCGACGTCGCCGTCGTGGCCTGCCGGGCTCGGTTCCAGCGGGCTCGGTTGCGGTGGGGAGACTCGTTCGGACATGTGGTGGTGGCGCGCCGGACCGGCGGCGGCCGCTCAGCCTACGGTGAGCAGCGTGGTCGTCCCGAACGGAACGGAACGCTCGTCGGTGGTCATGCTCCACGGGTTCACCCAGACCGGCCGCTGCCTGGGCCCGCTGGCCGACGCGCTCGAGGAGTCCCACACCGTGCTACGACCCGACCTGCCCGGACACGGCGGCGCAGCGGCCCTCGCGGAGCTCGACCTCTGGGCGACCGCCGAGCACCTCTCCCGGGCGATCGGACCCACCCTCGAGCAGCCATCGGTGTGGTTCGGCTACTCGATGGGCGGGCGCGTGGCGCTGCACGTCGCCCTCGCGCACCCAGAGCTGGTGGCCGGCCTGGTGCTGGTCGGTGCCACCGCCGGCATCGACGACGACGTCGAACGAGCCGAGCGGCTCGCCGCCGACATCGAGCTGGCGGACCACATCGAGGCGGTCGGCGTGCAGCGCTTCCTCGACGAGTGGCTGGCGCTGCCCCTCTTCGCAGGGATGGCACCCTGGGCGCGCTTCGAGGACGAGCGGGCGACCAACACCGCGACCGGGCTCGCCGGGTCGCTGCGCCACGCGGGGACCGGCTCGATGGATCCGCTGTGGGACCGCCTCAGTCGGATCGCGGTGCCCGTGCTGTGCCTCGCGGGCGACCACGACACGAAGTTCACCGCCATCGCCGAGCGTCTGGCCGCCGCACTTCCCGACGCCACGGTCGCGACGATCGACGACGCCGGGCACGCCGCCCACCTCTGTCGGCCGGACGCCGTGGCCGATCTGACGGTGCCGTTCTGCGATCGCCTGGTCCCGGCCCGAGCAGCTCGTCGCAACGAGGTGCCCTCGGCGCGGTGGTACGAGCGCCCCTGAACCGCTGGGGTCAACCGCCCACGATGAAGCCGACGGCGACGAGCACGCCGTAGGCCAACTGGACCTTGCCCGTGTCGCCGAGCACGGCGATCAGCTGCGGTCCTCGGGCGCCGCTCAGCACCGCCACCACCGGTCGGCGAGCGAGGATCAGGCCCACGAAGGCGAGCGCGGCGACCGGCCGCTCCCCCACGCCGGCCATGATCGGCAGCAGCACGAACGGCACGACCACCAGCACGACGTAGAGGCCACGGGTGTTCCGGTCGCCCAGGCGGACCGCCAGGGTGCGCTTGTGCACCGCGGTGTCGCCGGGGATGTCGCGGAGGTTGTTGACCACCAGCAGCGCTGTCGCCAGGCACCCCATCGCCACACCGGCGACCACGGGGAGCCACGTGATCGTGAGCGTCTGCACGTAGTACGAGCCCACCGTGGCGACGAGCCCGAAGAACACGAACACGTTCACCTCGCCGAACCCCGCGTAGCCGTACGGCCGGGACCCGCCGGTGTAGAACCAGCCGGCGGCGATCGCCGCGACGCCCACGAACACCAGCTTCCAGTCGACGAAGAGCACCAGCGGCAGCCCACACAGGGCGGTGAGCCCGAAGGCCACCAGCATCGCCCGCTTGACCTCGCCGGGCGTGGCCAGCCCGTTGCCGACCAGACGGGGCGGGCCGACGCGGACTCCCGGGTCGTCGGTGCCCCGCTTGCCGTCGCTGTAGTCGTTCGCGTAGTTGGTCGCGACCTGGACGAACACCGCGACGCCGAGCGCGCACAGCATCACCCACCAGCGCAGCGCGTCGCGGGGGGCAGAGGCCGTGCCGACCAGGACCGGAGCGATCGCGGCGGGCAGCGTGCGAGGCCGGGCGCCCAGGATCCACCTGCGCCAATCGGTCGGCAGCGGCGAAGGGGCCGGGACGGGGCCCGGGTCGGCGTCGGTGGGTCCGGACATCGAGCGGCGATGCTACGGCGCGGCGGCGCCGCGGCCCGGATCGCCCGCGTCGTCGTCGGGCCAGGGATCGTCGTCACGCCATGGGGAGTCGTCGAGCAGGAGGTGGCGGGCCTCCGGGTGCGCCTTGACCATGTCGAGCACCGCGTCGGCGTCGTCGCCGGCGAATCGCGTCGCCGCACCGATGCGCAGCCGACGGCGGTGCGAGCGGATCCGGACGTCGATCACCACGATCGGACCGCGCCGGGTCACGATCAGGGACTCCACGCGATCCCAGTCCACGGCGAAGGCGGTGACGAGGTTCCGGCAGCGCAAGTCGCCCGGTGCCAGCTCGGCGCGCTGCCCGAGCGCCCGCCAGCCGAGCCAGCACCCGAGGCCGACGGTGAGGACCGCGAGCAGCCACGGCGACACCGGATCGTCGGGCGTGGCGGCCAGACCGTCCCGTGCGGCCCGTGCAGCGACGAGGGCGACAGCGACGACCGGCGCCAACACGGCGAGCACCCGTGCCGGGGCGCCGGGACCCAGCCGGATCATCGGTCCCCCGCCACGCGCCGAGGAGGGTGGACCACGGTGGGAGCGGGGACGATCCGGTGCGTCATCGAGGAGCGACGCTACCGTTCGACCGCGTGAGCGGATCACCCCCGGGCAGTCGGAGCGACGCCTCGTTCCCCGAGTGGGTGTGGGCTTCGGGAGAGGAGAGCTCCGACCCGTTGGTGCGCCACGTCGACAGCGACGGCGTGACGATCCTGACACGAGTCGACGAGCTCGGCGGCTGCGGCCACCTGGACCGGATGGAAGGCGACTGCGCGGATGTCGCCGCCGCCGGTGCCGGCGTCCTTCGCTACGGCATGCCGTGGCAGCGCACCGAGGTGGAACCCGGGGTCTACGACTGGACGCTCTGGGATCGGGCGCTGGCCGCGGCCGGCGCCGCGGGACTGGAGGTCGTCGTCGACCTGTGCCACTTCGGACTGCCGGACCACCTGTGCGGACCGGGGTCCGAGGGTGGCGGCTTCAGCGATCCGGTGTGGGTGGACGCGTTCCTCTCCTATGTCGAGGCCTTCCTCGCCCGCTACCCGGGTCCCCGATGGTTCACCCCGGTCAACGAGCCGATCACGACCGCGTTCTGCTCGGCGCTGTGGGGGGCGTGGAACGACGGCCTGAGCTCGATCGAGGACTACGGCCGGACGCTGGTGCTCTGCGAGTTGGCCGATGCGACGGCCGCAGCGATGATCCGGGCGGATCGTCCCGCCGCCTTCCCCTGCGCCGAGGCGCTGCAGGTGCCCGCTCTAGTGCATCCGAGCCGGGCCGAGGAGGCCGAGACGCTGCTCTCGCAGTGGTTCGCCGCCCTCGACCTGCGTACCGGCCACCCGCTCGACGCGTCCGCCGAGACGCTGCTCGCAGGGGTCCCCGACGAGTGGCTGGACCGGCTCGAGGAGGTGGCGGATCCGACCGGGGTGATCATCGGTCACGACATCTACCCCGTGTCGGTCCAGCAGTTCGCGGCGCTCGACCAACCCGCCTCCGAGCTGTCGATCGACGACCGAGTCGCCGCGTGGGAGTCGTTCGCCCGTCGCTGCGCGGACCGCTACGGCCTGCCGATCTGGGTGGCGGAGACGTCGAACCTGAGCCTGGAGCCCGACGAGGGCCCGGCCTGGCTCGACGCGCTCGCCGCGGCGTGCGCACGACTGCGGGCCGGCGGTGTCGACGTCCGGGGGATCTGCTGGTACAGCCGGGGCGACCAGCTCGACTGGGACGCGGCGCTCGTGCCGCCGGCGGGCGAGGTCACGCGGGTGGGCCTCTACGACATGCAACGACGGCCGCGTCCCTCCTTCGACGCGTTCCGACGGCTGGCCGCGCTCGGCGCTCCCGGTTCCGATGCCTGAGCTCGTCGCGCTGGACATCGCCGGCGGGCCTGCGTTCCTCGACGCGCTGCAGCGCGTCTGGGACCGCGGTGACGCCGTGCTCCCGCTCGACCCCAACGCCGCGCCGGTGCAGCGCGACATGGTGATCGCCTCCATGGCTCCCGGTTCCGTGATCGACGCCGACGGCGAGCGGCACCGCGTGCCCGGCGGCCGGTCCGTCGAAGCGGGCGACGCGGTCGTCATCGCCACGTCAGGCACCACGGGGACGCCGAAGGGTGCGGTGCACACCCACGAGGGTCTGGCGGCCGCGGCCCGGATCACCGCGGCCGGTGCCGATGCCGGCGGCGTCGGTGGTGGTGGCGGCGGCGACCGGTCCGGCAGCGACGTCCGATGGCTCGCCTGCCTTCCACTCGCCCACGTCGGCGGGTTCTCGGTGATCACCCGGGCGCTGCTGTCCGGCGCTGGACTGGAGGTGCACGACCGTCCCGACGCCGAGCGGATCGACGACGCTGCTCGACGTGGCGCCACCCACGTGTCGCTGGTGGCGACGCTGCTCGGTCGCATCGACCCGTCGCCGTGGCGGACGATCCTGCTCGGCGGCAGTTCGATACCGCTCGATCGACCGCTGAACGCGATCGCCACCTATGGGATGACGGAGACCTTCGGCGGCGTCGTCTACGACGGCGCACCCTTGGCCGGCGTCGAGGTCCGCGTGGCGGGTCCCGCCGGTGGCGTCGGACCGATCGAGCTGCGTTCACCCACTCTGCTGCGCGCCTACCGCGACGATGTCGTCCCGCTCGACGCGACCGGCTGGTTCCTCACCGGTGACCTGGGTTCGGTCGATCCCACCGGTCGCCTGACCGTGCAGGGCCGTGCCGATGACCTGATCATCAGCGGCGGCACGAACGTGTGGCCGGCACCGGTCGAGGACGTGCTGCGCGGCGACCCGGCCGTGGCCGACGTCGCCGTGTTCGGTCGGGACGACCCCGAGTGGGGTCAACGGGTGGTGGCGATGGTCGTCGCGATGGATCCAGCGGCACCGCCCGCACTCGATTCGCTGCGGGATCGGGTCAAGGAACGCCTCGGTGCCGCGGCTGCACCCAAGGAGATCGTGCTGACCGACGTGCTCCCGAGGACCGCGCTTGGCAAGATCGTGCGCCACCAGCTCGCCGAGGGCGGTGGCGCAGGAAAGGCGGGGCGACGCGATGCCCAGCGATGAACCAGCACAGCCGAGCCGACAGCACGCCACGTCCGCGAGCGGACTGAGCTTCGACCACGTTGCGATCGCCGTGCGACGACCGACCGACCCGTGGCCGGTGTTCGCGGACGTCCTGGGCGGCACCTACCTCGATCGCGGCACCAACCCCGGCTACGGATGGACCCAGCTTCGGTTCGCCAACGGCTTCGTGGTCGAGGGGCTGAACCCCGAGCCCGACGACGATGCCGACTTCCTCACCCGGTTCATCGACCGCCACGGTCCCGGACCGCATCACCTGACGTTCAAGGTGCCCGACCTCGACGTCGCACTCGACGTCGCCAGGGCCGCCGGCTTCGACCCGCAGGGCGAGGACCGCTCCGACCCCGACTGGCACGAGGCGTTCCTGCACCCGGATCAGGCGCACGGGATCGTGATCCAGCTCGCCCAGGTGGGCGATGGTCGCCAACCGCCTCCTCCTCAGCCGGAGGGGTTCCCCGACCTGCAGTTCGACCAGCCGGTGGCGTCGCTCGGGCGGGTGGTGCACGCCGTCGCCGACATCGAGGGGGCGCTCGCGTTGTTCCGCGACGTGCTCGGCGGACGGGTCCTGTCCTCGGGTGCCGCCGTCGACGGCAACCACTGGTTCGAGCTCGGTTGGGACGGTCCGGGACGACTGCGTCTCCTCGAGGGCGCCCACGCCGACATCGCCGAGTGGGTCGGGGACCGTCCCGGTCGGCTCCGGCACCTGTTCTTCAACTTCGACGAGCCGCAGCTCGTGCCGGGTGCCAACGAGGTCGCGGAGAACCGCTGGGTGCTCGACGCGGACGACGTGCTCGGCACCCGACTGGTCATCGCCTCCAACGCCCGCCCCTGACCCGTTCTGTTCGTCCTTTCACAAGGTTTTCCTTGTGAAGGACGAACAGAACGGGGAAGCGGGGGCACCGGGTGGCAGGAATCGTCAGGATGTTGTCCTTGCTGCCACCACCGACGTGGCCGACGATGGGTCCATGGCACCGGCCGCCGACCCGACGTCGATCCCCGATCCCGACGAGCGCCTCGTCGTGCTGGTCGTCGTCGACCGGCTGCACCTGCTCGACCTGGCGGGACCGGTCGAGGTCTTCCGCACCGCCAACCTGCTCGGAGCGACACCTCCCTACCGCAACCTCGTCGTGAGCCCCGACGGTGCCACCGTCCGTTCCGACAGCGCGGTGACCGTGCAGCCCGACGCGTCGGTCGACGAGGTCCTCGACGCAGACGACCGGATCCACACCCTCGTCGTGGTCGGCGGGCTCGGGGTGCGCGACCGCCTGGGCGACGAAGCGCTCCACCACCAGTTGCGCTCGCTCGCCGTCCGATCGCGACGGGTCACCTCGGTGTGCACCGGCGCCCTGTTGCTCGGCGACGCCGGCCTGCTGGCCGAGCGTCGGGCCACCACCCACTGGGCGGCGGTCGACGAGCTGGCTGCGCTCTCCCCGTCCACCACCGTCGAAGAGGATCCGATCTACGTGCGCGACGGCGACGTGTGGACCTCGGCCGGGGTCACCTCGGGGATCGACCTGTCGCTCGCCATGGTCGAGGACGACCACGGCATCGACGTGGCGCACCAGGTCGCGGCGTGGCTGGTCGTGTTCGCCCAGCGACCGGGCGGACAATCCCAGTTCAGCGCCCGGTCGGCGATCCGACCCGCCCGCCGCCGCGAGCTGCGCGACCTCCAGCACTGGATGGCCGAGCACCTGGCTGACGACCTGTCGGTGCCGGCGCTGGCCGAGCGGTCGGCCATGAGCGAGCGCAACTTCGCCCGGGCGTTCCGCGACGAGACCGGAACCACGCCGGCCGCCTACGTGGAGGCGCTCCGCCTCGATGCGGCGCGGCGGCTCCTCGAGACGTCGGACCTCACCGTCTCCGGCGTGGCGGACGCCGTCGGGCTCCAGAGCGCCGAACGGCTCCACCGAGTGGTCCGCCGACGACTCGGCACCACGCCCGACAGGTACCGCCAGCACTTCTCGAGAACCCCTTCCAACCCGGCGACCGGGACCTAGCGGTGCTCGACCACGCACCTCGTCCCGATCCACGCCACCGAATCCGAGGAACCACCCCATGACCACCCAGATCGCCATCGCCCTCTACCCTGACCTCACGCTGCTCGACGCGATCGGCCCGTACCAGGTGCTGACCCTGGTTCCCGACGTCGAGGTCGTCGTGTGCGCGGCAGAGCGAGGCCGGCTGTCCGATGACAACGGCCTGGTCCACATCGATGTCGAGCACACCTTCGACGACGTCCCTTCGCCGGACGTGCTGCTCGTCGGAGGCGGCTTCGGCACGCGGCGCCTCATGCGGCCGGACAGCGAGATCGTGGAGTGGATCCGAACCGCGGACCTCACCACCACCTGGACCACCTCGGTCTGCACCGGGTCGCTGCTGCTCGGTGCGGCCGGTCTGCTCGACGGGCGATCAGCGACCACGCACTGGCACCACTCCCAGCTGCTCGAGGAGCTCGGTGCCACCTACGTCGCGGATCGGGTGGTCACGGACGGGAAGTACACCACCGCGGCCGGCGTGTCGGCCGGCATCGACATGGCGCTGCGGCTCACAGCGACCCTGGCAGGCGACGACGTCGCCCGAGCGGTGCAGCTCGGCATCGAGTACGACCCTCAGCCCCCGTTCGACGCCGGGAGTCCAGCCGCGGCAGGTCCGGAGCTCGTCGAGCTGGTCGGTGCGGTCAGCGATCTCGCCGAGGCCCAGCGCAGCGGCACCTGACCCAGCCGGAAGCTTCAGCGTTCGAGGAGGCTCAAGGTTCGAGGAGGCTCAAGACGGCCTTGTCGCCCGGTGCCTCGGCGCTGAACATCGCAGTGGTGCCGACGATGTGGGCGTCCACACCGGTGCCGTGATCCAGCAGCTCGATGCGCCGACTCAGCCCGAAGTGCTGCACGGTCACGTCGGTCGTGGTCCGATCCAACGTCTTGAGGATGAGCTTCGGCCCGCTCCCCGGCGTCCAGTCGAGCAGGTAGATCCGGCTGTCGGTGACCGCGACCAGCATCCGGACCGCCAGCCCGTCACGCTGCGCGTCCATCGCCTGCACGGCGTTCATCGCCGTCACGTTCTCGATCGCCCCGATGACGCCCCCGACCACCGAGTCGCCGCCGTGAGGCAAGGAGCTCGCTGCGGCGGCTGCCGTCGCCAGCTCGGCGTTCGACGGCAGGGCGTGGCCGAACACCCCGGCGGCAAGGACCGTCTCGGACATGCCGATCCGATCCGATGCCGTGGTGGCGGTGGCGGAGATCACGGCACCGGCGGCTGCGATGAGGTCTGCGGGCTTGTGCATGACCCATCCTGCCCGGACGACGCCGGGATTCCACCTCGAGCCGACGATCAGGCGGAAAGGGCGTCGTAGGTTGCCGGGATGGCCAACCGTCTCGTGGATCAGACCAGTCCGTACCTCCGCCAGCACGCCGAGAACCCCGTCGACTGGTGGCCCTGGGGCGACGAGGCGTTCGAGCTCGCCCGCTCGACCGACCGGCCGATCCTGTTGTCGGTCGGCTACTCGTCGTGTCACTGGTGCCACGTGATGGCCCACGAGAGCTTCGAGGACCCACGGGTCGCCGCCGTGATCAACGAGCGGTTCGTCCCCGTCAAGGTCGACCGGGAGGAGCGTCCCGACGTCGACGCCGTGTACATGGAGGCCACACAGGCCATGACCGGCCACGGCGGCTGGCCGATGACGGTGTTCACGGACCCCGACGGCAGGCCGTTCTTCTGCGGCACCTACTTCCCGCCGCAGCCCCGTCATGGCCAGCCGAGCTTCACGCAGCTCCTCGATGCGGTGCACGAGGCGTGGACGGAGCGCCGCGACGAGCTGCTCGAGCAGGCCGGCCGCCTGACCGAGTCGCTGCACCGCACCGTCGGCGTCGACGCGGCCGATGCCGCGGCGCCCACGGTGGCCGAGCTCGACGAGGCCACGATGGGACTGCTGGCCGCGAACGACCCGGAGTGGGGCGGCTTCGGTCGGGCCCCCAAGTTCCCGCAGTCGATGAGCCTGGACCACCTGCTGCGCCACCACGCCCGCACCGGGTCGGCCACGTCGCTGTCGTGCGTGGTGACCTCGCTCGACGCCATGGCCGCCGGGGGCATCCACGACCACCTCGGCGGAGGCTTCAGCCGCTACTCGGTCGACCGCCACTGGCTGGTGCCCCACTTCGAGAAGATGCTCTACGACAACGCGCTGCTCCTGCGCCTGTACGCCCATGCGTTCCAGGTCACCGGCCTGCAGCGCTTCCTCCAGGTCGCCGAGGGCATCGTCAGCTACGTGGCCCGGGACCTGACCCATGTCGACGGCGGACGCTTCTCCGCCGAGGACGCCGACTCCCTTCCGCCCGATGCCGGCGAAGGTGCCCACGCCGAGGAGGGGGCGTTCTACGTGTGGAAGCCGGACCAGGTGGCGGCGGCGTTGGATGCCGCCGGGCTCGGCGAGCACGTCGACGCGACCTGCGAGTGGTTCGCCATCACGACGGAGGGCAACTTCGACGGCGCGTCGATCCCCAACCGGTCCCACGCCCGAGGGCGCCTCGACCGGCCGCCGGAGATCCAGGCGGCGGCCGAGGCGCTGCTGGCCGACCGCGCCCACCGCCCCCGACCCGGTCTCGACGACAAGGTGCTGACCGAGTGGAACGCTCTCTACGTCGCTGCACTGGCGGACGCCGGCGCCGCAGTCGGGCGGACCGACTGGGTCGACGACGCCGAGCGGACTGCCGAGTTCCTGCTCTCACGTCTTCGACGCCGCGACGGCCGATGGCTGCGTTCCTGGCAGGCCGGCGAGGACGGTTCCGGCGACGGGCTCGGCCGGGCGCAGCACCTGGCCTATGCAGCCGACCACGGCGCGCTGCTCGACGCGTTCCTCAGCCTGCACGAGGCCACCGGCGAGCAGCGCTGGATCCACGAGGCCCGCGCCGTGGCCGAGGACCTCGACCGACTGTTCCTCGACGACAGCGGCACCGTGTTCGCCACGGGCTCTGATGCCGAGGAGCTGCTGGTCCGCCCGCAGGAGAGCATGGACAACGCCACCCCGTCGGGCGCGTCGCTGGCGGCGACCGGCTTCCTGCGCCTGGGTGCGTTGACCGGCGAGGACCGCTGGGCGACCCGCGCAGACGAGGTGATCGGGCGCCTCGGGGCCGTGGTGAGCCGCCACCCGCTCGGGTTCGGGAACCTGCTGTGGGCGATCGAGATGGCGACCTCGGGCGTTGCCGAACTGGTGATCAGCGGCGACCGCCCGGACCTCGTGGCGGTCGCCCAGCGCAGCTTCCGCCCCACGACGGTGCTCACCTGGGGACCGAACGGCACCGGCGGGCTGTGGGAAGGTCGCCACGACGTCGGTGCCGACGGGCGTGCCTACCTCTGCCGGGGCCATGTCTGCGACGCACCCGTCACCGAGCCCGACGCACTCGCCCAGGCGCTCGGGTCGTCGACCTCCCGCAGCTGAGACGCCCCGAACTCGGGGGATGTCGACACCTCACACGTCCGAATCCCCCAAGATCGCGGGTTCAGCCGACGTCGACGCCCGCCTTGTGGTCCGGGGTCTCCAGGTACGGCTCCGGCGTGTGGTTGAGCATCCCCTTGGAGACCCATCCCCGCTTGTCGGCCCAGATGATGAGCGGGGGCAGCACGATCAGCGCCGCGAGCAGGGCGATCGTGATCTTGAGGGCCATGAAGATGCCGAAGTTCCGCAGCAGGGGCAGCGACGAGAACGAGATCACCGCCACGCCGGCGACCGCGGTCATGGCCGACACGATGAACGCCCGCCCGGTGCGGCCGGCCGTCACGTCGATGGCTGCCCGCGGGTCCAGGCCACGGCGCCGCTCCTCGATGTAGCGCAACAGGATCAGCGACGTGAACTCGGTGCAGGTCGCGACCACCAGCGGGCCGCCGATCGCCGTCATGGGGCTGAGCGAGATGCCGAGCGCCCAGATCGCCAGCGTCGCCACGCCCGACGCGACCAACACCGGCACCATCGACAGCAACGACCTGGTGAACGAGCGGAGCCGGATCAGGAGGAACAGGAACACGAGGCCGGCGGCCACCCACGTGAGCTGGGTGAGGTTGGCCTCCAGGTTCTCCAAGAGACCCACACCGACGACGGCCAGGCCCGACGGCGTGAGGTGCGTCTCCGGTGGTGCGACGGCGTTGCTGCGGATGTCGTCGACGACATCCGCGCGCTCCTCGAGCGAGGTCGGCTTCGTCAGGTAGATCAGGTTGAGCGCCTCGCCGTCCGGCGACGCCGTCGAGCTCTGGATCCCCGGCGGGGCGATGTCCCACGCGGCTTGGATCGACTCGCCGGTCGGCGACACGTGTGCTGCTCCGGGAACTTCGGTGAGGTCGGAGATCGTGGTGATGATGCCGGAACCGATGAGCAGCACCCCGGGGTGCTCCGCCAACGTCGACCGCTGGAACTCGTCGAGGTTCGCCACCACCTCATCGGTGTAGAGCGACTGCCCACCTGTGGACTCGACGAAGATCCCGAGCTCCGACGACCCCCCGACCTCGCGCTCGACGATGCGCAGGTCCTTGACGACCTGGGACTGCTGATCGACCCAGTTGATCGGGTCGGTCTCCAACTCGATCGAGTGCTCCACCAAGCTGCCGGCGACGAACACGGCGACCGACACGACGGCCAACGGGATGGCCCAGCTGCCGGGCAGCGAACCCATCTTGACGACCATGCGCCCGAGCCGTCCCTCGCTGAAGTCACGGGCCTTGGTCGGGCTGCGGTACTCACGCATCCCGAGGATCGCCAGCGGGTTGAGGATCGAGCTGATGCAGATGGCGACGATGCCGACGGTGAGCAGCCAGCCGAACGCACGCACCATCGGCACGTGGGAGATCTGCAGTGCGAGGAAGGCGAACACGGCGTCGAAGGTGACGACGAGCAACGCCGGCCCCAGCCCGCGGGCACCCTCCTGGATCGGATGCGGAGAGCGGGCGATGATCACCTCCTCTTCGATCCTGGAGTGCATCTGGATCGCGTAGTCGATGCCGATGCCCAACATCACCGGCAGCCCGGCGATCGTCACGAGCGTCAGCGGGATGCCGAGGTAGCCGGCGAGTCCGAACGCCCACACCACGCCGACGAGCACCACGGCGAGCGGCAGCAACCGCCAGCGCACGCTGAAGAACAGCAGGAGGATCACCATCATCACGACGATCGCGATCGCTCCCAGCGTGAGCATCCCGCCCTTGAGGTAGTCGTTGATGCTCTTGAGCAGGACCGGCGCACCGGTGGTGACCACGCTCGCGTTCGGGAACTCGAGCTTGGACGTGGCCGCCTCCACCGCGTCGGCGGTGGAGCCCTCCTCCTCGATCGACCGGTTCCCCTCGAAGCGGGTGATCATCAGTGCGTGGGTGTCGTCGGGGAAGAACGGCCGCAGCGCCGTGCGCACCTCGCCCTGGTTGTCGTACAGCAGGAACTTGACCCACTCGGGGTTGGACAGGACCTGCTGGTCGGCAGGCACGGCGAGCAGCCGACCCGCCGTCTCTGCCGTGTCGGCCTTGCGGGCCTCGACGCTGGCGGTGTCGCCTTCGGCCTCGGCCACCTCGGTGGCGTGCACCAGCGCCTTGGCGGCGATCGAGTCCAGCGGGGAACCGCCTTCCGGCGCCGAGACCAGGTCGGAGGAGAACTGCAGCGCGGTGACCGGGGAGATGACGCCCTGCACTCCGTCGGTGCCCTCGACCTCCTCGGTGACGGACGCGAACGTGGCGAGCCCCTCCTCGGTGAACAGCTCGTCGACGGTGTGGCCGGGCGCCATCGTGATGACCGACAACATGGCTTCGCCACCGAAGAGGTCCTGGTAGACGACGTTGTCCTTGTAGACCTCGTCGTCCGCGTTGAGGTAGCTGTCCTGACCGGTGGCGAACTCCAGCCGGGTGATCCCGGTCCCGATCAGGACCGTGAACGCCGCCAGCACCGCGGTGACCACGATGGCGTGCTTGCCCAGGTTGACGGCGAGCCAGGACCAGAATCGCTGCATCATCGGAGCGACGCTACCACGGAGCCATCACCACGCAGCGACTCGAACGTGCTCGGTCGGATCCGGCCGACCGGAACGGGCCGAGCGCGACGGGCTCCGCCCTCCGGGTCGAGGCCAACCCACGGCGATCGTGCCGACTCCGCGGCGCTCGTCGGGCACTCCGAGCCCGGCGAGGACCGCCCTCTCGTGGTCGAACAGCCCGAAGAACAGGGCGCCCAGACCTTCGGCCTCTGCGGCCATGAGCATCGCCATCACCGCGGACCCACCGTCGACGAACCAGTACGGCACGTTCCACTCCTCGACGCCCTCGCCGAGCCCGGTGTGGGCCTTGTCGGGCTGCGCGTAGCGCTCGACGTACGCGTCGGGGTCGACGATCACCTCGATGAGCACCGGCGCACGCAGCAACCCGGGCCATGGGAACGCGGCCCGCCGCTCCGGAGGCAGGGTGACGTCCCAGTGCCGGGTCGTGTGCTCCGGACCATCGAGCACGACGAGGTCGAGACCGTGGGTGTTGCCGGCCGACGGGCCGCGGAACGCAGCGGCCAGGACACGGTCCAGCACGTCAGCGGGCACGGGTTCCGGAACGAAGTCCCGGCACATCCGCCGCCGCGCCAGCACCGACGCGAACGTCGGCGCCCCGTCCATCGAACCGGGTGTGCTCACCCGTTGTACTTGAGGAGCTCCTCGGCCATCACCCAGCCGAAGGTGACCAGGCAGTCGCCGCGCTCGGCATCCAGGTCGGCGAACTGGGCGGCGACGTCCGAGTCGGTCTTCTCCGGCTTGAGAGAGACGTGGTCGAGCACCAGCGGGCTGGCGCCGTCGCCGGTGACGGTGAAGATCACGTCGTCGTAGCGCCCGGGCTCGACCCCGAACCGCTTGGCCAGGCGACGACCCCACGCTCGCTCCTCACCCGATGCCGTGTGACCGGGACGGGGGATGACGTCGACGAGGACCTTGAACGCCTCGAAGCCGCCGGGGTCGCACATGCGGGTGCCGACGAGGACGTCCTCGTCGGGGAACGCCATCAGCGCGCGGCGCAGGTTGTCGGCCACGATCGCCTTCAGCACCGAGTCCCGCTTGGAGGAGCGCTTGACCTCCGCCAGACCGAGCAGCACCGCCGGCGTGCCACCGATGCGCTCCAGCGTGGAGAAGGAGAAGCCGCGCAGGAGGTTGCCCTCCCTCACCTGGGTGACCAGCACCCAGTCGGCGACCTGCTTGGACAGGACGCCGATCTCGTGGCTGATGCCGCCCTCGGCGCAGAGGTCGGCCATCTCGGCCAGTTCAGCATCGCTGAGAGCGGTGCAGTCCTTGGTCGTGACGTCGAGCGGCATGCATTCTCTCCCTGAGGTGTCGGCACGCCCCGCGGAGGGGGTCGTGGACCCGGTTCTGGGTACACGATGGGTTGCACTAGTTCAGTCCCTCCCGCACCCGATCGGCAAGTCAGGGGCCGAACGCCGACCTCAGAGGACGACGGCCTCGTGTCCGAGCAGGGCGCGCAGCTCGCCGATGATGCCGCTGCGGGTGTTGACGAGGTGGTCGTCGGACAGGCGGAGCACCTGCTGCTCGCCCAGCAGGATGTGCACCTCTGAGTCGCCGGGGAAGTCGACGATCAGCTCCCGCAGCCGGTCGATCGTGACATCGTCGAGACGGGCCGGCGGCAGGTGGAGGCGCAGCGGTGGGTGCTCGTCGAGCTGGGGCTCGAACAGCTCCAGCTCGCGCGGGATGAACTTGGGCGTGTCGTCGCGCTTGTCGACCCTGCCGGTGCTGAGCACCACGGCGTCCTCGACGAGCAGGTGGCCGATCTGGGCCATCGTCTTCGGGAAGACCATGACCTCGACCGAACCCTGGAGGTCCTCCAGCACGAAGACGGCCATCAGGTCGCCCTTCTTGGTCCACTTGCGCTGCAGGCCGGTGATCACACCACCGATCGTGCGCTGCGTGCCGTCCTCCAGCTCGGACAGGTCCGGGATCGTGCAGTCGATCTTGCGTTCGAGCGCCCGTTCGGCGCCGAGCAGCGGGTGGTCCGACACGTAGAGGCCGAGCATCTCCTTCTCGAACGCCAAGCGCTGCTTCTTGTCGAACTCGACGCCGGGGATCTTCACCTTCTCGTCGAACGCGGGGCCGTCCTCCATCTCCCCGAACAGCGACATGACGCCCATGTCGTGCTCCTTGCGGCGGGCGATCGTGGTGTCGACGATCTGCTCGAACACCGTGAGGAGGCCTTGGCGCTGATGACCCATCGAGTCGAACCCGCCGGCCTTGATCAGCGACTCGATCGTCCGCTTGTTGAGCACCTGGGTGTTGACCCGCTGGCAGAAGTCGTAGAAGTCCTCGAACGGGCCGTTCTCGTCGCGATCGGCGAGGATCAGCTCCACGAGCCCCTCCCCCACGTTCCGCACGGCCGAGAGCCCGAACAGGATCTGGCTGGAGCCGGTGTCGGCCGTCGCGCCGTCGTCGAGGTGCTCCGGCACCACTGGAGCGAAGTCCGACAACGAGCGGTTGACGTCGGGCACCAGCACCTCGATGCCCGTCGCCCGGCACTCCGCCAGGTAGATCGCCGCCTTCTCCAGGCTGCTCTTCACGCTGGTGAGCAGCGCCGAGAGGTACTCCGCCGGGTAGTTCGCCTTGAGATACGCGGTCTGATAGGCGACGAAGCCGTAGCCGTAGGAGTGGCTCTTGTTGAAGGCGTAGTCAGCGAACGGTTCGATGATGTCGAACCACGCCGTACCGAGGTCGGCGCCGTACCCAGTGGCCTCGCAGCCCTCCACGAACTTCGTTCGCTCCTTCGCGATGAGCTCTCTTACTTTCTTCCCCATGGCCTTCCGGAGGTTGTCAGCCTCCGCCAGGGAGTAGCCCGCGAACCTCTGGGCGATCCTCATGATCGCCTCTTGGTAGATGCAGTTGTGGGCGACGATCCCGTTTGCGACGAAGTTGTGGACGTCGTCCACGGTGATGTCGAACACTTGCTGCCGGTCGGCCGGCACGACCGACTCGACCCGGTTCCAGCTGATGCGCCGACGACGATCGACCTCGGGAAGGTCGAGGACGGCGAGGGCGGAGGCGATGGTCTCCACGTGGACCCGAGGATGGCGCTCGGACGCATACGGTGAGAAGTGCCAGCTCGCGATGCCGAGCTCCTGCGAGAGTCGGCGAATCGACGCCGTGGAGGCGTTCCGCACCTCGGACATGACCTCCGCCCGGGGCAAGGTGGTGCCGCGGCTCTGTGCGTCGAAGAGCGCCTCCCGCTTGTGTTCGCACGCGAGATGCGGCGCGATCAGCGCTGCGAAGCGCGGCCCGTCGTACACCGTCACCTGATACGCCGTGCGCGGGACACCTCGACCGGTCGAGTACTCGGCGGAGTACACCGGCGCATCGAACCCGAGGCGCAGGAGGAGCCGTCTGACGTCCTCTGCGAGCCGGGGCGAGACCGTCCGGTAGAACGCCATCCGCTCACCGACGTGACCGTCGCAGTCCCAGAGCGCAGCGACGAACCGGCCGACGGCGTCGTTGCTGGCCTCGAAGACGCACGTCGGCACGAACTTCTCGTGCGACAGGACGCCGCCGGCTTCCGCTCTGATCGGTGCCTTCAGTCCGAGGTCGCGAAGCCACAGGAGCAGCGGTGACGCTCCCCCACCGTTCCCTTTGCCGTTCCCGACGGTGATCCTCGTGACGCCGTTCGAGCCGACGTAGCGAGATGGACGGGTGGTCGGGAACGCCGCAGCGACGACCGCCTCGAACTCGTCGAGCAGTCGCTCGTCCCGATTCACGAACGTGATCGACGAACCCGTGGCGAGCGAACCGTCACCGATCAGGTACCCCAGGAGCCGCAGACGTGCGCTCGACATGGTCACGGGCTCGATCGGCTCGAGCAGCTCCGGTGCCGTTGCGACATGATCGTCCGCTGTCAGCTCCGCCAACCCAATCCAACCCCGCTCCGTGAGCACCGGGTGGTCCGGCGTGCCGGTCAGCGTCATCCCGTTGGCGAGCGTGAGCGTGACCGTGTCACGGACGCCGTTGTCGACCCAGTGCGTGACCTGGCGCACCACGGGCCGGAGGTCGCCATCGACCCCATGGACCCAGAAGCCATCGGAGGGATCGATCTCGTCCAGGCGCGTCGGACGACCAGTACAGGCCTCGACCACGATCGTGTCGCCCGTGAGACAGAGCCCGTAGGTGTCGCCGAGGATCTCCTCGGCGTCCGGGTGCAGATAGGTGATCTCCTGCCGGCCGTTCTTGCGGTCCGCGTAGTCCGTGTGCATGTTGGCCGCCATCGGCCCCGGTCGGTACAGGGCCACGAGGGCGGCGACGTCCTCGAACTCGGTCGGCGCCAGCGAGCGGATCAGGGCGCGCATGGGGCCGCCCTCCAGCTGGAACACCCCGATCGTGTCGGCCCGCCGCAGCAGCTCGTAGGTGGGACCGTCGGTGAGGTCGACGTCGTCGATGTCGACCTTCACGCCCCGGGTGCGCTCGATGAGCTCCAACGTGTCGGAGATGACGTCGAGGTTCCGCAGACCCAGGAAGTCCATCTTGAGCAGACCGAGCTCCTCCACGCCGTGCATCTCGTACTGGGTGACGACGGGCGCTTCCTCGATGGGCACGCCGGACTCCGGCTTGCGCTGGATCGGCAGGTACTCGGTGAGCGGCTCCTTGGTGATCACCACCGCGGCCGCGTGGATGCCGTCGCCGCGCCGGAGCCCTTCCAGGCCCTTGGCGACGTCGACGACCTCTTTGGTCTCGGGGTCCGTGGCGTACATCTCCCGCAGCTCGGCGGCCATCTTGAAGCCGTCGACGAACTTGGGGTGCTCTTCCAGACAGGCGTAGAGCGGCGTGTCGCGGCCCATGATCAACGGCGGCATCGCCTTGGCGACCTTGTCGCCCACGATGTAGGGCTTGCCGAGCACCCGGGCGGCGTCGCGCACCGCGGCCCGGGCCTTGATCGTGGAGAAGGTGACGATCTGGGCCACGTGGTCGCGGCCGTAGCGCTCCGCCGCGTAGCGGATCATCTCGTCCCGGTAGCGGGAGTCGAAGTCCATGTCGATGTCGGGCATCGAGATGCGGCTGGGGTTGAGGAAGCGCTCGAACAGCAGGTCGTAGCGGATGGGGTCGAGGTCGGTGATCCGCAGCGCGTACGCCACCGCGCACCCCGCCGCCGAGCCACGGCCGGGGCCGACGCGGATCTCGGCGTCGCGGGCGTGGCGGATCAGGTCCCACACGATCAGGAAGTACGAGCTGAACCCCATGTCGCCGATGACCTTGAGCTCGTAGGCGATCCGTTCGACGACACCGTCGGGCAGCTGGTCGCCCCAGCGCTGCCTGGCCCCCAGGAAGGTCAGGTGCTCCAGGTAGGCGGCGTCGTCGGTGAAGCCCTCGGGCAGCGGGAAGTTGGGCAGCTGCGGATTGCCGAACTCGATCTCGACGTTGGCCCGCTCCGCGATCCACAGCGTGTTGTCGCAGCTCTCGGGCACCTCGGAGAACAGGTGGCGCATCTCCTGCGCGGTCTTCAGGTAGTGCTCGTCGCCGTGGAACTTGAAGCGCTCGGGGTCGCTCATGAGCGACCCCGTCTGCACGCACAGGAGCGCGTCGTGGGCCACGGCGTCGCCCCGGTGCACGTAGTGGCTGTCGTTGGTCGCGAGCAGCGGCGCCTGGATCTTCTTGGCGATCTCGAGCAGCTGCGGGTTCGTCCGGTGCTGCTCGGGGATGCCGTGGTCCTGGATCTCCACGAAGAGGTTGTCGCGGCCGAAGATGTCCTGCAGGCGCGCCGCCTTCTCCAGCGCCGCGTCGAACCCCTCGTTCATCAGCGACTGCAGCACGTGACCGCCCAGGCAGCCGGTGGTGGCGATGACCCCCTCGTGGTGCTCGGCCAACGTCTCCCAGTCGACGCGGGGCTTGTAGTAGTAGCCCTCCATGTAGGCGCGGCTGGCCAGCTGGATGAGGTTCCGGTATCCGGCGTCGTCCTCCGCCAGCAGCGTCAGGTGGTAGTAGAGCTTCCTGCCGCCCTCGACGTCACCGCCGGAGTCGTCGACCCGGCCCCGGCGAGGCGGCCGCTCGTGACGGGAGTCGTGGGCCATGTAGGCCTCGGTCCCGATGATCGGCGTCACGCCCTGCTGCCGGCACTCCTTGTAGAAGTCCAGGACGCCGTACATGTTGCCGTGGTCGGTGATGCCCATGGCCGGCTGGCCGTCGGCCACGGCCGAGGACACGACGTCACCGATGCGCGCCGCCCCGTCGAGCATGGAGTACTCGGTGTGCTGGTGCAGGTGGACGAACGAGTCGGGCACCTTGTGGGCCTCCCAGGCGGACGGCCGACCCCGGTCGACCGACGAAATGACAACGATGTGCTTCGGTCGCGAGTCTCGCGCGCGTCGCCGACACCGCGCTCCTCGACCCGGTCGACGGGCGGAGGATCAGACCTCAGATGTAGCCGGGACCGGGGCTGGAGCCGACGTGCGGGCCGCCGGGACCCTGCGGCAGCTGGCCACGCATCCCCTCGAGCTGCTGGCGAGCCGACATCTGCTGGGCGACGAGCGCCGCCTGGATGCCGTGGAAGAGCCCTTCGAGCCAGCCGACGAGCTGGGATTGGGCCATGCGCAGCTCGACCTCGGATGGCACGGCGCCGTCGGGGAAGTCGAAGCTGAGCTCGGCGAGCTCGTCGCCCAACTCGGGTGACAGCGACGACTTGAGCTGCTCGATGGACCGCTCGTAGATGTCGCGGAGCTGACCGCGGGACGCCTCGTCGAGCGGGGTCGTGCGCACCTCCTCGAGCAGCTGCTTGAGCATGGCACCGATGCGGATGATCTTGGCCGGCGAGTTGATGTCGGGGACCCCGTCGCCATCGGTGTCGATGCCCGACCCGTCGGCCTCCGGATCGCCGACGAGCGGCGCTGCCCCCGTGCCGGCTGCGGCCGGTCCTGCTCCGATCGCCGGTCCTGCGCCACCGGTCGGTGACGGCGGATCGACAGCGTCGGGTTCGAGCACCTCTCTCGGATCGGACACGGCGTCGGACATGGGCGGGACCCTACCCCGAGTGGGGTCAGGCGCCCCGGGCGACCAGGAGCGGCACGTAGACCTCGGCCGGTGTCAGCGAGCCGTGACGACCGATGAGGTGGAACGGCCCCGTGTCCATCGGATCCTCGTACGCGATCGGCTCCCGGGCGACGAGCGCGACGTCGCCGAGGCGGGCCAGCGGTCCGGGCAGGACCTTGGGCCCGAACCAGCACTCGTCGACGACCTGCTCGCGGGTCACGACCCACGACTCGTGCGAGTGGTGCTCGACCGCGGCGTCGTAGAGCGCTGCTTCGGCACCCAGGTGCGCGTGCAGCCAGCGGAACCGGGCCTCGCCGGACTGGTGGCGGACCTGGCTCAGCACCGCGGGGTGCGGAGGGAACACGCGGTCGCAGACGTCGACCTGGCCGTGGTCGGAGGTGATCACGAGCGCCACGTTCGGCGGTAGCTCCGCCAGCAGGTACTCCACCATGCGGTCGACGAAGATCAGCTCCGCGTCGTAGACGCTGCCGAGCCCGTACTCGTGGGCCACCTTGTCGATCCCGTCGTAGTAGGCGTAGACGAACGGCTCGCCGGCGTGGACCTGGTGGAGGATCTCGGCGACGAGGGTGGAGGGCATCCGGTACGGGACGTGGCGGCAACCGCCGAGGTGCGCCCGGGTGAAGCCGGTGTCGCGGAACTCCGCCCGGACCACCACGGGTGGGCGGTGGCCCTCGAACGCGACGTCGTGCTGGACCGATTCCGGCGGGATGGACTCCCTGGCGTCGCCCTTGGACGTGGTCCAGCGCAGCACGTTGAGGTTGTCGTCGCCCTCGACCGCGATCCGGTAGCCGATGATGCCGTGCTCACCCGGCGGCAGGCCGGTGCTGATCGACGTCAGCGCGGTGGCGGTGGTGGTGGGCGCGATCGTGGTGATGGCCGCGCCGTTCATGAGGGGGAACCCGCGAAGCGATGCCAGACGGCTCTGCATCTGGTCCCACCCGAGACCGTCGAGCACCCACAGCACGACCTGGTCGGCGCCGACGACGCCGTCGGGGAACCACTCGGGAACGCGGTCGGGATCCTCGATGAGGGGGCTCATCACGTTGCATGTGCATGCGCCCTCGTAGTCGGGCAGCACTGGTTGGTCACCCACCGCTGGCTCCTTGCCGATCCACCGACACCAACGCTAGCGGTCCTGCCTCGTGCTGCAAGGTCAAACGGCACGTCCGGGGACCCAGGGCGTCCGAACTGGCAGCGGCGACATGCGTACGATGATGCGGGTGAAGGTCTCCACCCGCGGCGACTACGCGTGTCGTGCCCTGTTGTCGCTGTCGCTGCACCGCGAGGACGGTCCCACCTCCGTCCGCGACATCGCGGAGCGCACCGGACTCCCCCAGCCGTACCTCGAGCAGATCCTGCTCGCGCTCAAGGGCGCCGGGCTGGTCCGCTCGAAGCGGGGTGTCGGCGGCGGCTACGTGCTGGCCCGTGACCCCGAGGACATCGACCTGGCGCAGATCGTCTCCGCCGTGGACGGCCCGATCCAGGCCGGCGACTTCGGCCAGCCCCACACCGACGGTGCGTGTGACCACGAGGGTCAGTGCGTGCTGCTCGCCGTGTGGCACGACGTCGGCGGCCGCATGAAGGAGCTGCTCGAGGGCTTCACGCTCGCCGAGCTCGGTGCGGTGGCCGGCGGCAATGCGCCCTGGCCGGGTGAGGGAAGCGAAGCGACCGAACAGGCCGGTTGACCAGCCGGGTGAGGGAAGCGAAGCGACCGAACAGGCCGGTTGACCAGCCGGGTGAGGGAAGCGAAGCGACCGAACAGGCCGGTTGAGCTCTTCAGGCCTCCG
>JACDJC010001055.1_pt1 | contig 26726 bp, 27 predicted proteins | sample 7454191 | NCBI WGS metagenome assembly JACDJC01 (sample SAMN14253291, study PRJNA609438) | sludge metagenome | isolation source: sludge after 25d culture with pyrite and EDTA | collected 2018-12-20 | reverse complement strand
TTCTTCGTCTCAACCAGTTGTTGCCGCTGAAAGCTCGCCAGGACCGGCTGCCGCCCGTGTTGCAGGCCCTGCATCGGGCGGTGATCGCGTCGCTCGTCACCCACGGGCGGCCGCCCGAACGCTCCGAGGTGGCGGCGACAGTGGGCGCGGATCAGGTGGACGCGGCATTGGCGCGGTTGGGCGACGACGACCTGATCGTGCTGGCCGCCGATTGCAGCGAGATACTGGGTGCCTATCCTGTCACCTCGGAAGTCACGCCGCACCAGATCCACGTCAATGGGCACCGGATTTACGGGATGTGTGCGCTGGACGCGCTCGCGGTCAGCCCGATATTTGACCAGCCGGTGGAAATCCGCTCGCAATGCCGGGCGACCGGCGAAGCGGTGTACATCAGCCAGGCCGGCGAATGCATCCTGGAGGCGCAGCCGCCTGAGGTCCGGGTGGGGGTGCGCTGGCAGCGGCCTTTTGGCGGCAGCGCCGCCCACAGCCTGTGCATGGAGATGGTCTTCCTGCGAGACGATGACGCCGCCGCCGCGTGGCACGGCGGTGATCTGGCGCAGCACAGCATCTATACGCTGGAGCAGGCGGTGGCGTTCGGGACGCTGTATTTCACCCCGCTTCTGTAAGTCTCCCCCGATCAGCGTCGCGCGACGACCCTGGCGCGCCGCCGCCGACGGCTGGACGAGCTCAAGGGCTGGCCGGCGCGGCCGTTAAGCAAGTTGAGGTCTGCGCATCGCCGGCGGGGTAAGGCTGCGCGTGGCCTTCGCCGGCGCCGTCGATTTCGGGGGCTACCACGTTCACCCGCATCGCATCGACAGGGAGGGCTGATGTCGCAACAACCGAAAAGTATGACCGATTGGCTCGCCTTTTTGGGCTGGGCCGATATTCCTGTCCTCAAGCAGACCGCGCGTGAACTGGAGCGGCTGCGTGCCGACGATGCCCTGCTCGACGCCCGCAGCATTGCCAACGTCGTGACCGACGATCCGCTGATGACGGTGAAGTTGCTACGCTATATGCAGACGCACAAGCATCGCACCCAGAAATACGAACTGGTCGACGTGAAACAGACGCTGCTGATGATGGGTGTGGACACTTTTTTCCGCGAAGTGCCGGCGACGCCGATTGCCGAGAACATGCTGCATGGGCACCTCGGGGCGCTGGTGCAGCTGCTGCATACGGTGCGGCGCGCCCAGCGTGCGTCGCATTACGCTTTCGACTGGGCCTTGCGCCTGCGCGATCTGCATGCGGAAGAAGTACTGGTGTCGGCACTGCTTTCGCATGTCTCCGAAATGCTGATGTGGTGCCTCAACCCCGGGCCGATGCTGGAGATCCGCAAGCGCCAGGAGGCCGACGAGAGCTTGCGCAGCGCCGATGTGCAGAAAGAGGTGCTGGGCTTCAGCGGCATGGAGATGCAACGCCAGTTGACGGTCGAGTGGCGGTTGCCCGAATTGCTGCTGAACCTGATGAATCCGGCGCTTGCAAAGACCACCCGGGTGCGCAACGTGATGCTGGCGGTCAATCTGGCCCGCCATTCCGCACAGGGCTGGACCAATGCCGCGCTGCCGGACGATTACCGCGAGATCGGCGCGTTACTGCGGATGGACCCGGACAAGGTGGCAGCACTGGTGAAGGCCACCGCCGAAAATAACCAGCAACTCATCCGTTACGATTCGATTCCGCCGGAGTAGGGCTGCGGGCACGGCGCCGGCCGGATTACGCCGGCTTGGGGATGACGGTTTTTTCCAGCGTGGCGGCTAGCTGCGAGATGGCCTGGCCCGCCGGGCAGCCGGGTGAAGCCTGCATTAACAACTGGCGTTTCATCACCGCCTGGCGCACCTCGGGATCGACCGGAATATCGCCCACGTGGATCAGGCGCACCGGGCGCTCGGGGTCGGTGACGACGAAGCGGTCGAGCACCTGCTGCAACTGATTGGTGATCGCCTGGCCGGAGCCGGCACGGGTGGCCTGGTTGACGATCACCCGCACGGTCTGCCGCTGCTGCTGCCCCACCAGCACCTTGATGGTGGCGTAGGCATCAGTGAGCGAGGTCGGCTCGGGGGTGGCGACCATCAGCACTTCGGACGCCAGCGACACCGCGAACAGCACCACGTCCGAAATCCCTGCGCCGGTATCCAGCAGCACCACATCGTAATGCGGCACCAGCCCGTTCATGATGCGCAGGAATTCGCTGCGCACCTCGGGCGTCAGGCGCGAATACTCGACCATGCCGGAGCCGGCCAGCAGCACCGAAAATCCACCCGGCGCCTGGATGATCGCTTCCTCCAGCCGGGCCTTGCCGGTGAACACGTCGTGCAGCGTGATCTTGGGGTACAGGTTGAGCACCACGTCGAGATTGGCGAGGCCGAGATCGGCATCGAGCACCAGCACCCGGTGGCCGCGCTTCGCCAGGGCGGCGGCAAGATTGGCGGAGACGAAGGTCTTGCCCACGCCGCCCTTGCCGCTGGTGACCGCGAGCACCTTGCCCTTGGGCTTCAGCGGCAGCTGGGTGGTGTCCCGGTTGTCAGCGGAGGGGGTCAAGACATCGTTCATGCGTGTGCTCGCTGGGTGGTGTCGTCCGGGGCATCGCCGGCAGGGGGGCCCGAAACCGGTTCGACCGTGCTGCCTGCATCCATGCCGAGCTGGCTGAACAACAGGATTTTTTCTTCTGCGCTGACCGAGAGTTGCTGCGGCTGATCCAGGCAGACCTGGTTGCGACCCCCGGATTTGGCACGGTAAAGCTGCAGATCGGCGCGTTCGATCCACAAGTCTGCGGTGGAACGCACCCATTCCGGGGCAAAGGCGCCGCCGATGCTGACCGTGGCGTGGATCTCGAGCAGAGGGGCCACCGGGATCGAGAGCGACCCAATGGTTTCGCGGATACGCTCGGCGGTCGCCCGCCCAAACAGCGGCTGGCAGTTGGGCAGGATGATGGCGAATTCCTCGCCGCCATAGCGGGCGACGGTATCCATCGGCCGCACGCAGTGCGACAGACAGCGGGCGATGGCCTGCAGCACCTGGTCGCCAGCCAGATGGCCGTGAGTATCGTTGATGCTCTTGAAGTGGTCGATATCCAGCAACAGCAGCAGCACCGATTCGCCGGAACGCGCGACCGACTCGATCGCGCGGTCGAGCGCCACGCGGAAATACCGGCGGTTGCCCAAGCCCGTCAGCGGGTCCTTGAGCGAGAGTTCGCACAGGCCGTCGATCACGCGCTGCAGATAATCAGTGGGCGATTCGCCGGTTTCCTGCCGACTGTTTTTTGCGTCGTGCCGTAACAGGGCGCGTGCGTCGTCGAGGCGCAGGCCGTTCTGGTCGATCAGCGAGGAAGCGGTCAGAAGGGCCACAGTCGGTTTCGGTACCTGCCGTTCAGAATCGGGTCAACGGGCCGGCTTAAACGCCTCAACCGCCCGTGCGTCAAGTATGTGGGGGTTTATCCATTTGATCAAGCACCGATCAGGTCGCGCCGTGACGCGTCATCCAGGCGTCATCGGCGCGCTGGTGCTTTCCTGGTGCGACGGCGAGGGGGCGCTGCAAACGAAGTTGGCCGAGCCGAAGCTCGGACCTTTAAGGATCTTTAAGCCACGCTGCCGAAGTGAGGATCGGTGGCGATATAGGGCGCCTTTAATCCGGCCAGCCTGCAACCCTGTGCGATCGGCCCACCCGGTAACAGGGTGTACAGGTATTTCAGGCCGCCTTTACCGTGGAAATGCTCGTCCAGGGCGTCGTGCAGATCGCGCAGAATCATGATCGTATCCTCGTCGTGCTGGGCGTAGTAGTTTTGCAGCGCACGAATGGTTTCCCAATGATCGTCCGCGAGTTCGAGGCCTTCCTCGCGTGCGACTTCCCGGGCGGCGTCGCGTGTCCACTCGCGTGGGGCACAGGGGAACTCGGGATCGCGAGCCGGTTCCTGCATCAGTTTATTGATGTCGATCGAAACATCTTGCATGGTGTTCTCCTTCCAGGCATTTTGGAATGGACCTTAAACATAGGTCACCCAGCCTCAGGATTCAAGGTAGCGCAGCGTGTTGAATTGGCTCATGAAAATGTGATCTAAGCGGGCTAGCATCAGGACACGTCGGCTTGAATCCAGCCTGAAGTTCTTAATTGGACGCCGCCACGCATCCGCGTTCACCGCACCTTCACAACACCGTGTGTTCACGTTGGCCGGCGAGACGCGCAGGCGGCACTTTGCAGCGGCACGCTGCGGCGTCTCTTCATCGAGATACCGGGTGGGAGGCAAGCTCAGGGATAATTCGGCCGCATGAATGCGGTTCCCTACTGGCGTCTGTCCGGTTTCTATTTCTTCTACTTTGCTTTCGTCGGCGCGATCTCGCCGTTCTGGGGGCTGTATCTGCAATCACTGGCATTCAACGCGGTGCAGATCGGCGTGCTGATGTCGCTGTTGCAGGTGATGCGGATTTTCGCTCCCAACCTCTGGGGCCATATCGCCGACCGAACCGGCCGGCGCGCACCGATCGTGCAGATCGCGGCGCTGGCCAGCGCGCTGGTGTTTGCCGGGGTGTTCGCCGGTGACGGGTTCTGGTGGCTGTTCGCAGTGATGGCGGCGCTGGGCTTTTTCTGGAGCGCGTCGCTGCCGCTGGTCGAGGCGATGACCCTGTCGCATCTCGGCGAACGCACCGACGCCTACGGCCAGATCCGGCTGTGGGGTTCGGTCGGCTTCATCGTGATGGTGGTGGGGCTGGGTTATGCGCTGGACCATGTGTCGATCGCCTGGCTGCCCTGGGCGGTGCTGGCGGTGATACTGGGGATTGCTGCGTTCGCACGGGTGATTCCCGAGGCCGAGATCCTGCCGCACGCGGCCGATCATCATTCGGTGTGGGACATCGTCAAGCGGCCCGAGGTCGCCGCGCTGCTCGCTGCCTGCCTGTTGGTGGGGGTGACGCACGGGCCGTATTACACTTTCTATTCGATCTACCTGGTCGACTACGGCTATGACAAGGCGACCGTGGGCTGGCTGTGGGCGCTCGGGGTGTTATGCGAGATCGGGGTTTTTCTGGTCATTCCACGGATCTTTGCGCGGGTGACGCCGCAGCGGTTGATCCTGGCGAGTTTTGCGCTCGCGGTGCTGCGTTTTCTGGTGATTGCCTGGGGGGTGGAGTCGGCCTGGCTGGTGTGGGGGGCGCAGACGCTGCATGCCTTTACCTTCGGTACCTTCCATGCCTCCGCGGTAGCGCTGATCCATCAGCATTTTCGCGGCCGCCACCAGGCGCGGGGGCAGGCGCTCTACACCAGCCTGTCCTACGGCGTCGGCGGCACCATCGGCGGGCTGGCCAGTGGTTTGACCTGGGAATCCATCGGCCCGGCCTGGACGTTTAGCCTGGCGGCGGCGAGCGCTGCCCTGGCATGGCTGGTGTACGCCGCGTGGGGGAATACAAAAACCGTGCCTGCACCCGCCAAGCTATGAAATAATGGGACTTTCGCATTGATTGCCCGATTGTTATGCCCGGCCAGACCTTATTCCAGAAGCTATGGGACGCCCACGTCGTGCACGTCGAAGCCGACGGCACCACCCTGCTCTACATCGACCGTCATCTGCTGCATGAAGTCACCAGCCCGCAGGCGTTCGAGGGGCTGAAGCTGGCCGGCCGCGTTCCGCGCCGCGCCGATGCGGCGGTCGCCGTGCCCGACCACAACGTGCCGACCACCGACCGTTCGCAAGGCATCACCGACCCGGTGTCGCGTCTGCAGGTGGAGACGCTCGACGCCAACTGCACCGAGTTCGGTATCACCGAATTCAAAATGGACGACATCCGCCAGGGCATCGTTCACGTCATCGGCCCTGAAGCCGGCCTGACCCTGCCCGGCATGACCGTGGTCTGCGGCGACTCGCATACCTCGACCCACGGCGCATTCGGTGCGCTGGCATTCGGCATCGGTACCTCCGAGGTCGAGCACGTGCTAGCGACGCAATGCCTGTGGCAGAAGCCGTCGAAGACGATGCTGATCAAGGTCGAGGGCACGCTGGGCAAGGGGGTGACCGCGAAGGACATCGCGCTTGCCGTCATCGGCGAAATCGGCACCGCCGGCGGCACCGGCTACGCGCTGGAATTCGCTGGCTCGGCCATCCGTGCGCTGTCGATGGAAGGCCGCATGACGCTGTGCAACATGGCAATCGAGGCCGGCGCGCGCGCCGGCATGGTGGCGGTCGACCAGACCCCCATCGATTACGTGAAGGGCCGGCCCTATTCGCCCAAGGGCGCGGCCTGGGAGCAGGCGGTGGCGTGGTGGAACACGCTGCATTCGGACCCCGGCGCGGTGTTCGACCGGGTGGTCGAACTCGACGCGGCAACGATCGAGCCGCAGGTCACCTGGGGCACCTCGCCCGAGATGGTGACGACCATCGGCGGCCGCGTGCCCGACCCGGCCGACGCGCCGAACGAGATCAAGCAGCAGGACTGGACGCGAGCACTCGAATACATGGGCCTCACTGCGGGTACGCCGCTTGTCGAAATCAAGGTCGACAAGGTGTTCATCGGCTCGTGCACCAATTCGCGGATCGAGGATTTACGCGACGCTGCCAGCGTGGCCAAGGGTCGCACGGTCGCGCCCAACGTCAAGCTGGCGATGGTGGTGCCGGGTTCGGGACTGGTCAAACAACAGGCCGAGGCCGAAGGTCTGGACAAAATATTCGTCGAAGCCGGCTTCGAGTGGCGCGAACCGGGCTGCTCGATGTGCCTGGCGATGAACGCCGACCGGCTGGAGCCGGGCGAGCGTTGTGCGTCGACCTCCAACCGTAATTTCGAAGGGCGGCAGGGGCAGGGCGGCAGAACCCATCTACTCAGTCCGGCAATGGCCGCCGCCGCCGCCTGCGCCGGCCATTTTGTCGACGTGCGTCATTTTTAAGGAGAACCCATGAAACCGATGATTGCCTTATTGATCGCTGCCGCGCTGGGGCTGGCAGGCTGCAACACTGTTCAGGGGGTCGGCAAGGATATCGAGAAGGCCGGCAGCGCGATCGAACGCGCCGGTAGCAAATAAATGCAGGCTTTTACCACGCTCGACGGACTGGTGGTGCCGCTTGATCGCGCCAACGTCGATACCGACGCCATCATTCCCAAGCAGTTCCTGAAGTCGATCAAGCGTGCCGGCTTCGGCCCCAACCTGTTCGACGAATGGCGCTATCTCGATCACGGCGAGCCGGGCAAGTCGAACCACGACCGTCCGCTGAATCCCGAATTCGTGCTGAACCGGCCGCGCTATCAGGGGGCGTCGGTTTTGCTCGCGCGGGAGAATTTCGGCTGCGGTTCCAGTCGCGAGCACGCGCCGTGGGCGCTTGAAGACTACGGGTTTCGCGCCATCATCGCGCCGAGCTTTGCCGATATTTTCTACAACAACTGCTTCAAGAACGGGATCCTGCCGATTGTGCTCGACGCCGCGGTGGTCGACCGCCTGTTCCGTGAATGCGAAACGAACGAGGGCTACGCCCTGACGGTGGATCTGGACACACAAACGGTGACCACGCCAACGGGCGACAGTATCCGATTCGACGTCGATGCGGGGCGCAAGCATCGTCTGTTGAACGGGCTGGACGATATCGGCCTGACCTTGTTGCAGGCCGACAAGATCAAGGCGTATGAAGAGCTGCGCAAGATCGACGCGCCGTGGTTGTTTGGGTGATTGATTTTTCATCGGCGCAGGCCACGAAGAAATGCCTTCCTTGGCGTTTTTTCGCGGCCTTCGCGGAAAAAAGGTTTTAAGAACATGAAAATTGCAGTGTTGCCGGGTGACGGCATTGGTCCGGAAATCGTCGCCCAGGCGGTCAAGGTTCTGGAAGTGTTGAAGGCCGACGGTGTAAAAATCGAAATGGAAACCGCACCGATCGGTGGCGCAGGCTACGACGCGGCGGGCGATCCGCTGCCGGAGGCAACGCTGAAACTGGCGCGCGAGGCCGACGCGGTGCTGCTCGGTGCGGTCGGCGGTCTCCAGTACGACGCGCTCGACCGCCCGCTGCGCCCGGAACGCGGCCTGTTGCGCATCCGCAAGGAACTGAATCTCTTTGCCAATCTGCGGCCGGCGCTGCTGTATCCGGAACTCGCGGGTGCCTCGTCGCTGAAGCCGGAGGTGGTGTCGGGACTCGACCTGATGATTGTGCGCGAACTCACCGGCGACGTGTATTTTGGCGAGCCGCGCGGAATCGAAATGCGGCCGAGCCCGACCGGGGGGAGCGAGCGCGTCGGTTTCAATACCATGCTTTATTCCGAATCCGAGGTGCGCCGGGTCGCGCACGTGGCCTTCGGCATTGCGATGAAGCGCGGCAGGAAGCTGTGCTCGGTCGAGAAGGCCAACGTGCTCGAATGCTCCGAGCTGTGGAAAGCGGTGATGATCGAGGTGTCGAAGGATTACCCCGAGGTCGAGCTTTCCCACATGTACGTAGACAACGCGGCGATGCAGCTGATCCGCGCGCCCAAACAGTTCGACACGATGGTCACCGGCAACATCTTTGGCGATATCCTGTCCGATGCGGCGTCGATGCTGTCGGGCTCGATCGGCATGCTGCCGTCGGCCTCCCTGGACGAGCACAACAAGGGCATGTACGAGCCGATCCATGGCTCCGCGCCCGATATCGCCGGCAGGAACCTCGCCAATCCGCTCGCGACCATTCTGTCGGTGGCGATGATGTATCGCTATACCTTCGCCGACCTGGCGACCGCCGACCGCATCGAGGATGCGGTGAAGCGGGTGGTTTCGCAGGGCCTGCGTACTGGCGATATCTGGACCGAAGGCACGCAGAAGGTGTCGTGCAGTGAGATGGGCGACGCGGTGATCGCTGCGCTCTAGGAATTAGGGGCCAGGGGCCAGGAATCAGGGAAGGAGCGGACTGTGTCCGCACAATTTTTGGGTAACGCGGCCGAAGGCCGCTCATTCCCTAACCCCTGAATCCTGGCCCCTGGCCCCTCACACAGGAGAAACGAGAATGATGAAAGTAGGGTTGGTCGGGTGGCGCGGCATGGTGGGTTCGGTGCTGATGGGGCGGATGAAGGAAGAGCACGATTTCGACCATATCGATCCGCTGTTCTTCACCACCTCGAACCCCGGTGGCAAGGGACCCGACATCGGCCGCGAGGTGGCGCCGCTGAAGGATGCGCACAGCATCGACGAGCTGAAGGCCTGCGACACCATCATCAGCTGTCAGGGCGGCGACTACACCCAGGCGGTCTATCCACAGCTGCGCGCGGCAGGCTGGAACGGCTACTGGATCGACGCCGCCTCGGCACTCCGGATGAAGGACGAGGCCATCATCATCCTCGACCCGGTCAACCTGAAGGTCATCCAGGACGGCCTCGCCAGCGGCGTCAAGACCTATGTCGGCGGCAACTGCACGGTGTCGCTGATGATGATGGCGATGGGCGGACTGTTCGACGCCGGGTTGGTCGAATGGGTGGCACCGATGACCTATCAGGCGGCTTCCGGCGCCGGTGCCCGCAACATGCGCGAATTGATCGCGCAGATGGGCGCAGTCCACGCCGAGGTCAAGGATCTGCTCGCCGATCCAGCCTCGGCGATCCTCGAAATCGACCGCAAAATGGCCGAATTCATCCGTTCCGACCGCTACCCGCGCGACGCCTGGCCGGTGCCGCTGGCCGGCAACCTGATTCCGTGGATCGACGTCGCGCTCGAGTCCGGCCAGTCCAAGGAGGAATGGAAGGCGCAGGTCGAAGCCAACAAGATCATGGGCCGCAACGACAAGCCGATCCCGATCGATGGCCTGTGCGTGCGGGTCGGGGCGATGCGCTGCCACTCGCAGGCGCTCACCGTCAAACTGACGCAGGACGTGCCGCTGGCCGACATCCACAGCCTGATCGCCGCCCACAACCCGTGGGTGAAAGTGGTGCCGAACGACCGCGAGCTCAGCATGCACGAACTCACCCCTGCGGCGGTGACTGGCACCCTCGCCGTGCCGATCGGCCGCATGCGCAAACTGACCATGGGCCCCGAATACCTGGCCGCATTCACGGTCGGCGATCAGCTGTTGTGGGGTGCTGCCGAGCCGTTGCGGCGGATGCTGCGGATCCTCCTGGAAGCCCGGTAGAACAAGGCAGTCGCACAAAATAATCAGGATTGGTGCGGTTTGTGCACTAAAGATTGCGTTTGCCGAGCCGTCAATAGTGGCGTCAAGTATTCAACAGCCCTCGCAGCGCGAGGCGAATAGGGAGAAACGGGATGAAATTGAAGCGCTTCACCACCCAGTTGGTGGCGGCCGGCCTGATTGCCGTGCCGCTGCTGGCGCATGCCGCCGGGTTGGGCAAGCTGTCGGTCACCTCGGCGCTCGGCCAGCCGCTCGCGGCGGAGATCGAACTGTTCGCGGCAGACAAGGCCGAGCTCGACAGCCTGTCGGCCAGCCTCGCCTCCGACCAGGCTTTCCGCGATGCGCGTGTCGATTACGCTCCGGTGCTGACCTCCCTGCGTTTCTCGGTCGAGAAAAAACCCAACGGCAAGGCGGTGCTGAAAGTCACCTCCAGCCGTCCGGTGAACGATCCCTTCATCGATATGCTGGTCGAGCTGAGCTGGGCGTCCGGACGGCTGGTTCGCGAATACACCATGTTGCTCGACCCGCCCGGGATGGTGGCACAACAAACCGTGGCACCGGCGGCGGCCGTCACCCCGGCGCAGACACCCGCTGCCAGACCTGCGGCGGCGGCTGTACCTTCCGCCGTTCCGGCTGAACCGGCAGCGGCGCCAGCCGCTGCGGTCGCCAAAGCGCCAGCAGCGGCCGCCGGCAAGCCGGCGCCTGTGCCGCAGGCTGCGTCCCCGGCCAGCGTGCTGGTCAAGCGGGGCGACACGCTGGTCGGGATCGCCAGCCGGGTGCGGTCCGAAGGTGTCAGCCTGGAGCAGACGCTGCTCGGTCTGTATCGCGAGAATGCCGACGCGTTCAGCGGCAACATGAACCGAATGAAGGCTGGCAAGACGCTCAATCTGCCCACCGCCGACCAGGTCGCCGAGATTTCGCAAAAAGAAGCCGTGCGCGAAATCAGGCTGCAGGCGGAAGACTGGCGTGCCTATCGGCAGAAGCTGGCGGGCGCCGTGAGCGCCGCGCCCGAGGCCAAACCCACGCCGGACCAGGCCAGCAGCGGCAAGATCACGCCCAAGGTGGAGGATCGCGCCAAGCCGGCGCCCGAGGCGCAGCAGGATGTGCTGAAGCTGTCCAAGGCCACGCCGCCTTCCGCCGCCACCGCGGCCAAGGCAGACGAGGCTCGCGCCCTGCAGGAAAAACTGCGCGCCCAGGAAGAAGATGCGACCGCGCGCGAGAAAGCGCTGCAGGAATCGGGTCAGCGCGTGGCGATGCTGGAAAAGCAGGTCGAAGACATGCAAAAGCTGGTCGAGATGAAGGAGCAGGCGCAAGCCGAAGCACCCGCACCGGCCGCCCCCGAGCCGGCCCCGATCGAAGCCGCGCCAGCGCCTGCGCCGGTGGTTCCGGTCGTCGAAGCGCCGGCAGCCAAGGCAGAACCCAGCGAAAACTGGTACGACCCGCTACTCGCCAACCCGGCCTATTGGGGTGGCGGTCTCGCGGCGCTGGGTCTGGGCGGCGTGCTGTGGTGGATGATGGCGGGCGGCGGTCGCCGCCGCAAGTCGACCGTTGGCGGCGCGCTTGACGACAGCATCATGAGCGGCGGCGACGTCCGCCCCAATACCGTGATCGGCGCCGCATCGGGCGGCAGCGTCAACACTGGCGACACGTCCTTCCTCACCGATTTCAGCCAGGCCGGTCTCGGCACTATCGACACCCACGACGTCGATCCCATCGCCGAGGCCGAGGTCTACATGGCCTATGGCCGCGATGCCCAGGCCGAGGAAATCCTCAAGGAAGCCATCGGCAAAAATCCTGACCGTCACGAAATCCGCGTCAAACTGCTGGAAATCTACGCCGCCCGCCGCAACACCGTGACGTTCGAAGCGGTCGCCGGCGAGTTGTATGCGGCATTGGGCAGCCAGCCGAGCCCGCTGTGGGACAAGGCGTGCGAAATGGGCCGCAGCATCGATCCCACCAACCCGCTGTATGGCGGCGTGCAGTCGGGGACTGCCCCGGCCGCGGCCGCTGCGGCCACCGTCGCCGCCACCGATGCGGTGGCCGGCGGTGCGGTGACGTTTGCCGACGAGCCTGTAGCCGAACCGGAGATGGCCGAGCAGCCTGCGGTGCCGGTTGCCGAGCCCGAGCCGGCGGCCGATCCCGTGACCGCCAGCACGCCGCTGGAATTCGAGTCGGCGGGTCACGTGCTCAATTTCGATACCCAGCCCGAAGCGGCCGGGCAAGCCGACTCCGGCTATGTGGAAATGGATACGCAGGGCCTCGATTTCGACCTGCCCGATCTGGATTTGCCGGCAACCGCCGATGAGGCGCTGACACTCGATCTCGGCCTGGAAGAAGACAACGGTCCGGACAGCAAGTTTGATTTCAGCGGCCTCGATCTCGATCTGGGCGACACCGGCGGCAACGATCTCGAGCTCGACGAAGTCGGTACCAAACTCGACCTGGCGCGCGCCTATGTCGAAATGGGCGACAAGGAGGGGGCACGCGAAATTCTCACTGAAGTCCTCGCCGAGGGCAGCGACAAACAGAAATCGGATGCAAAAGGCATGTTGAGCGCGCTTGCTTAAGCCACCCCATCCGGTGGCCCGCATCCTGTTGTGGTGCGGTTGGGCAGTGGTGGTGGAACGTGCCGCCCTGCCCACGCTTTCCTTACTGGCCGTCGCTACTGCGACGGCCTTTGTGTTTGCGCCTGTCCGTCATGAAAGCGGGCGCCTGCTGCGGCGAACCCGCTGGCTGATGGCGGTCCTGCTGATTGCCTACGCCTACACCCTGCCGGGAACGCCGCTGTGGCCGGCGCTGGAATGGGCCAGCCCCAGTACCGAGGGGCTGCGGCAGGGCGCCCTGAGGGTGGGGCGGCTGGCCCTGATGCTGGCCGGATTGGCGGCATTGCTGGGGTATACCGCCCGCCCGCGTCTGGTGTACGGGCTGTACCTGCTGGCCTGGCCGCTGACCTGGCTGGGCTTTGACCGGCGCGCCTTCGCGGTGCGGCTGGGGCTGACCCTCGATTACGTCGAGCATGCGCCCAAACCGGTGCGCTGGCTGGATGCATTGCGCACGCCGTTGCCCGACGATGCGACGCCGACCAGCTACAGCCTGCAGGCTGAACCCTGGCAAGCCAGCGACAGCGCCGTCATACTGGCAGGCTTGCTCCTGATGGGGATCGCGCTGGCGTGAGACCGGGCCGGGATGAGGCCGGCTTGATATGAGAATCGTACTGGGTCTGGAATATAGTGGTGTCGGCTTTTGCGGCTGGCAGTCGCAGCCGCAGGGGTGCGGCGTTCAGGACGCGCTGGAACGCGCGGTGGCGGCGATCGCCGGGACGAAAACCGGCATCACCGCAGCGGGCCGCACCGATACCGGGGTGCACGCGGCGTTTCAGGTCGTCCACTTCGATACCGCGGTGCAGCGACCGCTGACCGCCTGGGTGCGCGGCGTCAACAGCCACCTGCCGGCTGGCGTGGCGGTGCAGTGGGCGCGCGAAGTCAGTGCCGATTTTCATGCCCGCTTCGCCGCCAACCAGCGCGGCTATCGTTATGTGTTACTGAATCACCCGGTGCGTCCCGGGCTCAACCACGGCTTGATCGGCTGGCATCACCGTCCGCTCGATGTCGCCGCGATGAATGAGGCCGCCGCCCAATTGCTCGGACAGCACGATTTTTCGGCGTTTCGCGCGGCCGAATGCCAGGCCCGATCGCCGCTCAAGGAGCTGCGGCTGGCACGGATCGAACGGCGTGGCGACTATCTGCTGTGTGATTTTCGTGCCGATGGTTTCCTCCACCACATGGTGCGCAACCTCATGGGCTGCCTGATCCAGGTCGGCACCGGCAAGCAGCCGACCGAATGGCCGCGCGAGATTCTCGACAGCCGCGACCGCACCCTCGCCGCAGCCACTTTCGACGCCGCCGGGCTGTATCTCACCCACATCCGGTATCCTGCGCACTTTGCCTTGCCGGAAAGCTCCGATCGATGGTTGTTCGCGTAAAAATCTGTGGAATCACGCGCTTGCAGGACCTGCATGACGCCTGCGCTGCCGGGGCGGACGCACTCGGTTTTGTGTTCTACAAGAAGAGCCCGCGCCAGGTGTCGGTCGAGACCGCCGCCGAACTGGTGCGCGCGCTGCCGCCCTTCGTCCAGAGCGTGGGGCTGTTCGTCAACGCCGATCCGGCTTTCATCGAGTCGGTGCTGGAAACCGTTCCGCTCGACCTGCTGCAATTCCACGGCGACGAGACACCGGCCGAATGTATCCGCTTTAACCGTCCTTACATCAAGGCCATACGCGTCACTCCCGGCACGAATTTGCTAAAATGCATGGTTGATTTCGAAACCGCGCGTGGACTGTTACTCGATACCTACGTGCCCGGCATTCCGGGCGGCACCGGGGAAAGCTTTGACTGGAAACTGATCCCGCCGTATCTGCCCAAACCGGTGATACTTTCAGGCGGCCTGACTCCGGTCAACGTCGCCACGGCAATTACGCAAGTGCACCCGTGGGCGGTGGACGTATCCTCCGGTGTCGAGGCATCGAAAGGCATCAAGGACGCGCAGCAGATTGCGCAATTCATTGCGAAAGCGAAAGAAGCATCATGAAGTTGACCGATCTCCCCGACTCCCACGGCCACTTTGGCCCTTACGGCGGAATTTTCGTCGCCGAAACGCTGATGGCGGCACTCGAAGAGCTGCGGGTCGAGTACGACAAGGCGCGCAACGATCCGGCCTTCATGGCCGAATTCGAATACGAGTTGAAGCACTACGTCGGTCGCCCGAGCCCGGTGTATCACGCCAAGCGGCTCTCCGAACAATACGGCGGTGCGCAGATCTACCTCAAGCGCGAAGACCTCAACCATACCGGCGCGCACAAGATCAACAACACCATCGGCCAGGCGCTGCTGGCACGGCGGATGGGCAAGAAGCGCGTCATCGCCGAGACCGGCGCCGGCCAGCACGGCGTCGCGTCGGCCACCGTCGCCGCGCGCTACGGCATGGAATGTGTGGTCTACATGGGTGCCGAGGATGTCGCCCGGCAGTCGCCCAACGTCTTCCGCATGAAACTGCTGGGCGCGACCGTGGTGCCGGTATCGAGCGGCTCGAAGACGCTGAAGGACGCCTTGAACGACGCGATGCGCGACTGGGTGACCAACGTCGAATCGACCTTCTACATTCTCGGTACCGCCGCAGGCCCGCATCCCTACCCGATGCTGGTGCGCGACTTCCAGTGCGTGATCGGGCGCGAATGCCTCACCCAGATGCCCGAACTGACCGGCCGCCAGCCCGATGCCGTGATCGCCTGCGTCGGCGGCGGCTCCAATGCAATCGGGATCTTTCATCCTTATATTCCGGATGAAAACGTGCGCCTGATCGGGGTCGAGGCCGGCGGTTCCGGCATCGCCAGCGGCAAGCACGCCGCGCCGCTGAATGCCGGCTCTCCCGGCGTGCTGCACGGCTTTCGCAGCTACCTGATGCAGGACGAGAACGGCCAGATCGTCGAAACCCATTCGATCTCCGCCGGCCTCGACTACCCCGGCGTCGGACCCGAGCACAGCTATCTCAAGGATGCCGGTCGTGCCGACTACGTGGTCATCGACGACGACGAGGCGCTGGCGGCTTTCCATGACCTGTGCCGTTTCGAGGGCATCATCCCGGCGCTCGAATCCAGCCATGCCGTCGCCCACGCGAAGAAGCTCGCGCCGACCATGAAGAAGGATCAGATCATACTGGTCAGCCTCTCGGGTCGCGGCGACAAGGATATCGACACCGTGGCGAGGCTGTCGGGCATCAGCTTGTAAGCCCGCGCACTCTTTTAGAACCGTATTCGGAAGACGCCATCATGAGCCGCATCGGCCAGACCTTTACCGCGCTCAAGGCGCATAACAAGAAAGCCCTGATTCCTTTCATCACCGCCGGCTACCCCGGAAAGGGGATGACGCTGCCGCTGATGCACGCCCTGGTGGAAGCCGGCTCGGACATCATCGAGCTGGGGGTGCCGTTTTCCGATCCGATGGCCGACGGTCCGGTAATCCAGCGCGCTTCGGAGCAGGCGCTGGCGAACAAGGTCGGGCTGCGCGACGTGTTGGCGATGACGGCGGAATTTCGCAAGACCAATACCACCACTCCGGTGGTGCTGATGGGCTATGCCAATCCGGTCGAGCGCATGGGCTACGAGGCCTTTGCCCAGGCGGCGAAAGTCGCCGGGGTCGACGGCGTGCTGACGGTGGATATTCCGCCGGAAGAGTCGCACGGGGTGACCGACGTGTTCAAGGCCGCCGGCCTCGATCCGATTTTCCTGCTGTCGCCGACCACCCCCGAATCGCGGGTCGAGCAGGTCGCCGCCGTCGCCGGCGGCTTCATCTATTACGTGTCGCTGAAGGGGGTGACGGGTTCGGCGAATCTCGATACCGAGGACGTGGCACGCCAGATTGCCATCATCCGTCGCCACTGCGATCTGCCGATAGGGGTCGGCTTCGGCATTCGTGACGCCGCCACCGCCGAGGCGGTGGCGCGGGTTGCCGATGCGGTGGTGGTGGGCAGCCGCATCATGCAGGAGATCGAGACTGCAGCCGAGGGCGAGATGATTGATCGCGTCAAGGCGCTGGTGCAGGATTTGCGCCGTGGCGTCGACGCCGCCGCCAGATAGCCGGAGAAGAGCATGAGCTGGTTCCAGAAAATTCTGCCGCCCAAAATCAAGCGGCGTGCGCTGACCGACAAGAAATCCATGCCCGAAGGGCTGTGGTCGAAGTGCCCGGCATGCAACGAGGTGCTGTACCGGGCCGACCTGGAAAGCAACCTGGAGGTGTGCCCCAAGTGCGGCCACCATCATCGGATCGGTGCGCGTAAGCGGCTGGCGATGCTGCTGGATGAAGAGGGTCAGCATGAAATCGGCGCCGGGGTGACGCCGCTCGATCCGCTGAAGTTCAAGGACAGCAGAAAATATCCCGAGCGGCTGAAGGAAGCCCAGTCCGGCACCTCGGAAACCGACGCGCTGGTGGTGCTCGGCGGCAGTGTGAAGGCGGTGCCGGTGGTGGCCGCCGCATTCGAATTCAAGTTCATGGGCGGCTCGATGGGCTCGGTGGTGGGCGAGCGTTTTGTCCTCGGCGTGGAGGCGGCGATCGAGTCGAACTCGGCCTTCGTCTGCTTTTCGGCGAGTGGCGGCGCACGGATGCAGGAGGGCCTGTTCTCGCTAATGCAGATGGCGAAAACCTCGGCGGCGTTGACGCAATTGTCGCGCCACCATCTACCTTTTGTTTCGGTGTTGACCGATCCCACCATGGGCGGCGTATCGGCGAGTTTCGCCATGCTCGGCGACCTGATCGTGGCCGAACCCAACGCGCTGATCGGCTTTGCCGGTCCGCGGGTGATCGAGCAGACGGTGCGCGAGACGCTGCCGGAAGGCTTCCAGCGCGCCGAGTTCCTGCAGGAGAAGGGCGCGATCGATCGCATCATCGACCGCCGCCAGATGCGCGACGAGCTTGCCACCACGCTGGCGATGATGATGGGGCGGCCCGCGCTGGCCGCCTAGGGCGTGCCGGCGCCGGGACGCTCGCTGGCCGATTGGCTGGCGCGGCTGGAAAAGCTGCACCCCAGCAGCATCGATCTGGGCCTCGCACGGGTGCGCCGGGTCGCGGATGCGCTGGGTCTTGCGCCGGCGTGCCCGCTCATCATCGTCGGCGGCACCAACGGCAAGGGCTCAACCTGCGCCTATCTGGAATCGATTCTGCTTGCCGCAGGCTACAAGACGGGCCTTTATACCTCGCCGCACCTGCTGCGCTACAACGAGCGGGTGCGAATTGCCGGTCGGGAGGCCACTGACGCCGAACTGGTCGCCGCGTTTGCAAAAGTCGACGCCGCGCGCGGCGACACTTCGCTGACCTATTTCGAATTCGGCACCCTGGGCGCGATGCTCCAGTTCGTCGACGCCGGGGTCGACGTGGCGATCCTGGAAGTCGGCCTCGGCGGGCGACTCGATGCGGTCAACGTGTTCGATGCCGATGCCGCGATCGTCACCAGCGTCGACCTCGACCACCTCGACTATCTTGGCGACACCCGCGAGCAGATCGGCTTCGAGAAAGCGGGCATTTATCGCGCCGGTCGCCCCGCCATCTGCGCCGACCCGGACCCACCCGCCAGTCTGGCCACACACGCCCGCCGCATTGGCGCCGACTGGCGCGGCCTGGGGCAGGACTTCCGGCCCCAGCGTCAAGCGGACCACTGGACCTACCACGGCGTGGAGACGACCTGGTCCGGCTTGCCGCTGCCCGCGATGGCGGGGGCGTGTCAGCTGTTCAACGCGGCTGGGGCGCTGGCGGTGCTGGAGGCCTTGCACGAGCGGCTGCCGGTGAGCGAGACCGCGCTACGCCAGGGGCTGGGTGCGGCCCAGGTGCCGGGACGATTCCAGCGCTTGGCTCAGGCGCCCGAGGTTATTCTGGACGTCGCGCACAATCCCCAGGCGGCGCAGGCACTGGCGGCCACGCTGCGCGAGCAGCCAGTGTCCGGCCGCACCCTGGCAGTGGTGGGGATGCTGGCCGACAAGGACGCCGCCGCGGTGTTTGCCGCGCTGGCGCGCGAGATCGATGCCTGGTGGACCTGCATGCCGGCTTCGCCGCGAGCGCACGATGCGGCGGCGCTGGCTGAAATTCTGCGGCCCTACGCAGGCAGCGCGCCGATCAGGGTGCAGCCGGATGTCGTCGCAGCGCTGGCCGAGGCGCGAAACGCCGCGCGCGAAGGTGATAGAATTCTGGTCTTCGGTTCGTTCTACACCGTAGCTGCCGTTCTCGACCATGCCGCCACCCCGCAGTGAAAATGATCTCAAACGCCGCGCCCGACGCCGGCTGATCGGCGCGGTTGCGCTGACCCTGCTGGCGGTGATCGTGCTGCCGCTGTTGCTCGAAGACGAGCCGCCGCCGGCGAGCTCGCTGGCGGTGAAAATGGCGCCGCCACTCGCCACGGAGCGGTCGGACGATGCCGCCGCGCCGTCGGAGCCGGAGACCGCACCGGCACCGATCGTGGTGGACGCAACCCGGCCGGCTCCGCCGCAAGCCGCGGCGACCGCGCCCGAACCTCCCGTGACGCCCTCCAAGCCTGCTCCCAGCCCCGCATCGCCCAAACCTGCACCGTCGCCTGAGCCGCCCAAACCAGCGGTGAAACCTCCGGCGCCCCAGGCCAAGCCGTCCACCACGGCCAGCGAAACCTTCGTGGTGCAGCTCGCGGCCCTGTCCAGCCCGGCCAAGGCTGAAACACTCAGGGCGCGCGCCGCCAAAACCGGCCTGCCGGCCTACACTGACACGCTGGGATCGCTGACGCGGGTGCGCGTCGGGCCCTTCAGTTCGCGTTCCGCCGCGGTCGAAGCCGCGGTGAAACTCGCCGAACACGGCATGGGCGGTCAGGTGCTTGCAAAATGAGCATGCTCGACCTGATCGTGTTGCTGGTGCTGGTCCTCACCGTGGTCCGCGGTCTGATGCGTGGCCTGGTCGATACGCTGTTTTCGCTGGCGGCGTGGATCCTGGCGTTCGTAATGGGCAAGTGGGGCGCGTTGATGGTGGCGCCGCTGCTGCCGATTGCGGTTGAAAATCCCGCGATTCGTTATTTCGCCGGTTTCACGCTGGTTTTTCTGGTGGTGCTGATCGGCGTATTGCTGCTGGGCCACGTCCTCGCTTCGCTGGTCAAGGCCGCCGGACTGGGCAGCACCGACAAGGTATTGGGCGGGGTGCTGGGGCTGGCCAAGGGGCTGGTGATCCTGGTCGGTCTGACGCTTGCTGCGGGGCTGACCTCGCTGCCGCGCACCGACTTCTGGAAACAGGCAGCGCTGTCGGGCGGCCTGCAGGCGATGGCGCTGCGCGCCTTGCCGCTGCTGCCGCCGGACGTGGCGAAGTACGTTCGCTTTGAATAATTCTATGGACGGGTGCACAGCATGTGCGGGGTAATCGGAGTCGCTGCCAATACGGCAGTCAATCAGTTTTTGTACGATGGGCTGATGGTTTTGCAGCATCGCGGGCAGGACGCGGCCGGGATCGTGACCGCGGAAGAGAGCCGCTTTCACATGCACAAGGGTCAGGGCCTGGCGCGCGACGTGTTCCGGACCCGTGACATGCGCAATCTGCTGGGCGACATGGGGGTGGCGCATGTGCGTTATCCCACCGCCGGCAGCGCGTCGTCGTCGGCCGAATCGCAGCCGTTCTATGTGAACTCGCCGTACGGCATCGTGCTCGGGCACAACGGTAATCTCATCAATACTCACGAACTGAAAGAGTCGCTGTTCCGCGCCGATCTGCGTCACGTCAACACCAATTCGGATTCCGAGGTGCTGCTGAATGTGCTGGCGCATGAGTTGCAGGTGCGCGCCTCGGGCCGGCAGCTCAGCCTGGACACGATCTTCGGCGCGGTGGCGGGGGTGCATGCGCGCTGCAAGGGCGCGTATGCGGTGACGGCCTTCATCGCCGGCTATGGTCTGCTCGCGTTTCGCGATCCGCACGGCATCCGCCCGCTGGTGATCGGGGTCAACGATCAGGCCATTCCGCACGAGTATATCGTCGCCTCGGAAAGCGTGGCCATCGATACCCTGGGTTTCCGTCTGCTGCGTGATGTGGCGCCGGGTGAAGCGGTATTCATCGACTACCAGCGGCAGCTGCACAGCCGCCTGTGTAGCGACCAGGCCGTACTCAACCCCTGCATTTTCGAATACGTTTACCTCGCCCGTCCCGATTCGGTGATGGACGGCGTCTCGGTCTACAACACGCGGCTGGCAATGGGGGTGTCGCTGGCCGAAAAAATCAAGCGCGAATTTGCGCATCTGAAGATCGACGTGGTGATTCCGATCCCCGATACCAGCCGTCCTTCCGCGCTGCAACTGGCGAACCACCTCAACGTGCCGTACCGCGAGGGCTTCATCAAGAACCGTTACATCGGCCGCACCTTCATCATGCCGGGGCAGGCACTGCGCAAGAAATCGGTGCGGCAAAAGCTCAATGCCATTGGCGAGGAATTCAATGGACGGAACGTGCTGCTGGTCGACGACTCGATCGTGCGCGGCACCACCAGCCGGCAGATCGTGCAGATGGCGCGCGATGCCGGCGCCGCCAAGGTGTATTTCGCCTCGGCGTCGCCGCCGGTGCGATTCTCCAACGTGTACGGCATCGACATGCCGACGCGCAATGAACTGATCGCCAACGGCCGCACCGACGAGGAAATCGCACATGAGATCGGTTGCGACGCACTGGTCTACCAGGACATCGATGCCATGGTGAACGTGGTGCGCGCAGGCAACCCGGCGATTCTCGACTTCGACACCTCGTGTTTCGATGGCCGCTACGTTACCGGCGACGTCACGCCGGAATATCTGCATTACGTCGAGGCCGTACGCAATGGCGACACACCGCCGCGGTCGGCCTTGTCGACCCAGCAACTCGATTTGAGTCTGGCGACGAGTAGTTGACCGCTGTGGACGCCGGGCGTAAATTCTGCAGGGTAAGTTGCACGTGGCGCCGATTTGAACCTCAGCTTGCGGGCGCTCGATAAATCCGGCTAAAGCGGCGCAGCAGGAAACCCCGACACGCGCTCGCCGTCGGGGTTTTTTATTTTGGGATCAGGCATGAACAACGACGAATACGACATCGAGACCCTGGCGGTACGCGCCGGCATCGTGCGCAGCCAGTTCAACGAACATTCGGAAGCGATGTTCCTCACCTCCAGCTTCGTGTTCGGCAGCGCGGCCGAAGCCGCAGCGCGCTTCAAGGGCGAGCAGCCCGGGCCGATCTACGCACGCTTCACCAACCCCACCGTGCAAATGATGGAAGCGCGGCTCGCCGCGCTCGAAGGCGCCGAGCGCTGTGTGGCGTTTGCCTCGGGCATGGCCGCGATCCTGGCAACCGTGATGGGGCTGATGAAAGCGGGCGAGCACGTGGTCGCGTCGCGCTCGATCTTCGGTTCCACGGTGCAGCTGTTTTCCAACATCCTCGGTCGTTTCGGCATCGAGACGACCTATGTGTCGCCGACCGACCCGGCGGAATGGCAGGCGGCGACGAAGTCGAACACCAAGCTCTTTTTCGTCGAGTCACCTTCCAACCCGCTCACCGAAGTGAGCGACATCCATGCCCTGGCAGACATCGCGCATGAAGCCGGCGTGTGGCTCGCGGTCGACAACTGCTTCTGTTCACCGGCACTGCAAAAGCCGCTTGAACTCGGTGCCGACATCGTCATCCATTCCGCCACCAAATATCTCGACGGCCAGGGCAGAGTGCTCGGCGGCGCGGTGCTCGGCAGCCAGGCTCTGATGGAAGGTGTCTACACCTTCCTGCGCAACGCCGGGCCGACGCTGTCGGTGTTCAATGCCTGGGTGATATTGAAAGGCATGGAAACGCTTTCGCTGCGCATGGACGCGCATTCACGCAATGCACTGGCGCTGGCGCAATGGCTGGAAGCGCAGCCTGCGGTGGCGCGGGTGCTGTATCCTGGCCTGCCGTCGCATCCGCAATACGCGCTGGCGATGGCACAGCAAAAAACCGGCGGCGGCATCGTCGCGTTCGAGCTCAAGGGCGGCAAGGATGCGGCGTGGAAGTTGATCGATGCAACCCGGCTGGTGTCGATCACCGCCAACCTGGGTGACACCAAGACCACCATCACCCATCCGGCCAGCACCACCCACAGCCGGATGACGCTCGAGCAGCGGGCGGTGGCGGGCATCGGCGACGGACTGGTCCGCGTCGCGGTGGGTCTCGAATCGATGAACGATATCCAGGCCGACCTGGTACGCGGACTGACCGGATGATGAAGTGGCTGATGCCGGGATTGCCCGGCATCGGCGCGGCTCAGGTGGCCAACCGCTGGATATTTGACGGGGGCTGCACCAGGCGGGAATCGCGCAACACGCTCAGCCTCGGGCTGCTGCTGGAAGCGCGCGAGTTCAGTGGGCGCTCGCGAACATTTGAAAGTGAAACCCGGCAGTCGCTGCGGCTGTTTCGGCTAGTGGATGGTATGGCGACGATCAATGCGCCGTCATGAATCTTCCATCCTGAGTGAACAGCCGGCCGCGTCGCACACCACATAGCCCCAGCGGGCGTACCAGTCCGGCACTACCCAGCGCTCGCACGCCCGGCCGTCGACCATATGCACATGGCGGGCCGGGCGATGGGTGTGGCCGTGGATCAAACGGTGTGCGTGCTCGATCTGTAGTACGCGTTGCACCGTATCGGCGTTGACATCCATGATCGCGGCCGGCTTGTCCACTTTCGCCGATTCGCTGCCCGCCCGCGCCCGGCGTGCCATGCGGCGGCGCACGGCGCGCGGCAAAAGCCTCAGCACGGCTAGTGTCACAGGGTGGCGCACCCGGCGGCGAAAGTCCTGATAAGCGGTGTCGTCGCTGCACAGGGTATCGCCGTGCATCAGCAGCGTCGGTACGCCGTACAGATCAATCCGCGCGGGGTCATTCAACAAGCGCATGCCGCAGCGTTCAGCGTAGCGTTTCGCGAGCATGAAGTCGCGATTGCCGTGCATGAAATAGACTGGCGTTCCGGCATCGGTCAATGCCTTGAGATGGTGTGCGGTATCGCGCGCAACCTGCTCGTCGTGGTCGTCGCCGGTCCAGGCTTCGAACAGGTCGCCGAGGATATAGAGCGCATCCGCGCCGCGTGCCTGCTCATTCAGAAAACGAAAAAAACGCCCGGTCGCGACCGGGCGTTCGTCAGTCAGATGCAGGTCGGCAATGAAGAACGTGCGGCCAGCGTTTGCGGACGAGACCGGATTCACCGATAGCTTCAGGCGATTTCGGCCTTGGTGATGACGACGTCTTCCAGCGGCACGTCCTGGTGTCCGGCACGGTTGCCGGTTTTCACTTTCCGGATTGCGTCGACCACCTCCATGCCCTCGACCACCTTGCCGAACACGGCGTAGCCGTAGCCCTGCGGGGTGGGTGCGGTGAAGTTGAGAAAGCTGTTGTTGGCGACGTTGATGAAGAACTGCGCGGTGGCCGAATTGGGGTCGCTGGTGCGCGCCATTGCGACGGTGTAGGTCTCGTTCTTCAGGCCGTTGGACGCCTCGTTCTCGATCGTCTCACGGGTGGGCTTCTGCGCCATGCCGGGCTCGAAGCCGCCACCCTGGACCATGAAACCATCGATGACACGGTGGAAAACCGTACCGTCGAAAAATCCGTCGCGCACGTATTGCAGAAAATTTTCCACTGTTTTCGGCGCCTTGTCGGCGTCGAGTTCAAGGGTGATGATGCCGTGATTGGTGTGCAGCTTGACCATGGGTATCCTTGCTTAGAGAGAGGTTTCGTGAATGATTTTCCAGCGGCCGTTCTCGCGACTCCAGAACTGGCGCTTGACGGTACGGTCGCTGAGATTGCTGCTCTGATAGTCCTGTACGAAGCTGACCAGCGCAAAATCGGGCCGCTCGGGATAGAGCATCAGACTGAGCTTGCTGAGCCCGACCTTGATCCATGACTTGGTGGCATTGACTTTTTTCTTGCTGGCGCCAAAAGCCTCGAAATTCTGCACTCCGCTGCGGAACGATGGACTGTAGTGACTGAGCAGGCGCGCGGTGTCGCGGCTTTCCCAGTCTTCCCGCCATTGATCGAGTGCACTCGCCAGATCGTTGCGGCGGGCGTCGAGCGCATCGTAGGCCAGCCATTCGACCTGCTCGGCGATGACGACCGGAGTCTTGCCGGTCTGGATGTACTGACCGAGCCGGGTCAGGTCGTCGTTCGCCAGCACCACGCAGCCCTCGCTTGCGCGCGGGCTGCGGCTGTAGGTATTGCTCGGGCTGCCGTGGATCCAGATGCCATGGCCGTTGCGGCCCAGGCGCGTATCCCATTCGTTGGGATAGGACAGGGTGAAGGCGCCGCTGCCGTAAAAGTCGGTGAGCTGGCGCGGCGGCTTGAAGCCTGAAATGGTGTAGATGCCGACCGGGGTACGATTGTCGCCTTCCTTCTGCTTGCCGGCGCCGGCCTTGCCGATGGTGACGTAAAAATCGGCCACCCGGAAAGGCAGGCCGGCGCGGTTTTCATATACGTACAGGCGCGAACGACTGGCGTCGACGACCAGCGCATGGCGATAGCTGTCGCCCAGATCCAGCAGATAGGCCGGGACCTTGTCGTTGGGCAGCGAGTCGGTGAGGGCGCGGATGCGCTGGCGCGCTTCGTCGCGCAGGTCTTCCAGATCGGTGTTGTTCGCGCCGCCGGTATTGCCCAGCGTACGCAGCGGCTGGACACGCGCCAGCAGCAGGTCGCCCTTGACCAGTTGCGCCAGACGGAAATTCGGATGCTGCAGGGTCAGCCGGTCGAGCGTGGTGAGCGCCTCCGGCATCCGGCTTTGCGAAATCGCCAGCAGGCTGCTGGCCAGTTGGCGATCGGCGTCCAACCCGGCGGCCTGGGCCACCGGAACGATCAGCAGAAGCACAAGCAGCAGGCGTCGCATGACTATTTGGAGTGCTCGCCGACGATGCGCCACTCGCCGTTCTGCAGGGCTAGATCCAGCGTCTTGGCGACGGTGGAGCGAAGACGGTCGGAACGGTAGGCCTGATTGAACGTTGCGCGGGCGGTGTTGCCCTGCTGCTCGATCTTCAGGTCGCTGATCTTGACTTCGATGCTCTTGGGTCCGGTGATGCGCGTACGGCGCAGGGTTTCCCAGGCGCTGCGCGACAGCCCGTCGCTTGCGTAATCACTGGCGTAGGCGGCCAGATAGCCATCCATGTCGCGGGCCGACCAGGCTTGCGCCCAGCGGGTGATGGCGGTTTCGACCCCTGTGTCGGCGGCAGCCGTCGCCGGGGCGGGCTTGTTCGGTGCAGGGCTCGCGACCGCCGGTTTGGCAGCCGGCTTGAGCGCGGCGATTACAGGTTTGGCCGTTGCCGGCTTGCGCGGCTGACCTTGCATCATGTCCTGGATCAGCGCCAGCTTGGTCTGGGCAGTGGCGTTCTTGCTGTCCAGTGCCAGTGCCTTGTCGTAGGCGAGCGACGCCATCTTGGCGTAGATGTCACCCAGGTTTTCGTGTGCGGTGGCGTAGCTGGGATGGGTGCGGATCGCCATTTCCAGCGCATTCTTCGCGGCTTCGTACTTGCTTTGCGAAGCGTAGAGCACCGCCAGGTTGTTGTAGGGCTCGGGCAGCTCGGGGTAGTCCTCGGTCAACCCGGTGAACACGCCGATGGCGTCGTTGGTCTTGCCCTGGTCGGCCAGGATCAGCCCCTTGAGGAAGCGCGCCTGCGCGTCTTTCGGATTCTTGGCCAGGTAGCGGTTGGCACGGTCGAGTGCGCCATTCAGATCGCCCTTGCGAAACTGCTGGTTGATTTCCTGTACTTCATTGGCCAGCGCGGGGGCGCTGACGAGGATGACGCAGGCTGCAACGGTGGCGAAGAAACGTGACAAGGCCATGTGATATGCTCGGATCATCTTGGGAAGCAGGCATTCTAACAATATCGACCCGTCTGAGACAGTCGCCTTGCCGCTTGATTCCCGCCTGCCCCCATTCCCGTCGCCCGCTCGCACCATGCTGCACATCACCAATTCCCTCACCCGCACCAAGGAAGCGTTTGTTCCGCTCACTCCGGGCCGGATCCGCATGTATGTATGCGGCATGACCGTATACGACCTGTGCCATCTGGGGCACGCCCGCGTATTCGTAGTGTTCGACATGGTCACGCGCTGGCTGCGTGCCAGCGGCTACCAGGTCGAATACGTAAGAAACATAACGGACATCGACGA